>Ga0157372_10002567_pt1 | contig 19693 bp, 12 predicted proteins | sample C55metaG_FD_115307 | JGI IMG/M metagenome (GOLD analysis project Ga0157372, IMG submission 115307) | Corn rhizosphere microbial communities from Kellogg Biological Station, Michigan, USA - C5-5 metaG | ecosystem: Host-associated > Plants > Roots > Rhizosphere > Soil | place: USA: Michigan... | reverse complement strand
ACCATTTTCACTATCGTTCCGCAAAATAAAACTCGAAACAGGGTTGGGGTATTTCCATGGCTCAACTCTTCCTGATACAAACAGGTCGGGCTTGCCATCTTTATTATAATCACAAGCCCGTACACAAAGTTTGCTGGTAAGGTTTGAAGGCAAAGCATCCGTTGTAAGCGTAAAATTGCCTTTGCCGTCATTGATATAAAGCCTGTCGTGGTATTCCGGACCATTTGCTGCAAATTCGTAACCTCCACTGGCCGCATATAAATCGAGCTTGCCATCACCATTAGCATCAAAAAGCAACAAACCTTTATCTTGAAAATTATGGACAGGATTAATATTACCTGTTAACAGGTTGCGGCGGTTAAATTTGCCATCGGGCATCTGGAAAAAAACCTGCGCCTGATCGTAAGCGGTGCCGCCAATGATCAAATCATCAAAGCCATTGCCGTCGATATCACCCGCGGCTAAAGCCGGATTATACTCCGAAAGTTTATGCGGCAGTAGTTTCTGGATATTAAAATCAAGAAAACCGCTTCCCTTGTTGGTATAATGGATCCCTATGGAATCTGTTATTTCTTTAAATAAAGCGTTCGCGGCTATTTGCGGCTGAACAAAGGAATAAGGGTCTTGAGCATTTTTTATATCAACCTTTATTAACTGATCTGCTTTTAGCTTTGTCAGCTTTTCTCTTTTGCCATTGGGCCATTTGATCAAAACCGAATCTATTGCAGTAACTTTACCCAAACCGAAATGCGCTATACTTTGTACCGATGAAATATATCCCCGGTAGGGATCATTTTCATATACCTGTGTCTTATCCTTATCGTAAAATATCTCGGCCGTAGCACCTAAGCCGTTAATATTTTGCCTATCACCTTTAAAGCTGATTTGCAGGTAGTGCGTTTTATCGAGGTTATTTTTATCATCGCGAGATGTGTTGCGATAAACTAAAGCTTCATCGTTGATATTGTTAACCACCATATCCATAGCCCCGTCATTATCCAGATCCACGTACACTGCACCGTTTGAAAAAGTAGGCAGGCTTAAGCCCCAATCCTTACTCACATCGGTAAAGGTGAGGTTGCCGTTATTCGCAAAAGCATAGTTATGCAGCTTAATTTCGGGGATTTGATCCAAAACTTTTTGTTTGGAAGTAACGGCATAGGCCTGCTCACGGTAAGTCATAAAATCATGGTCAGACACATCCTTAGGGAAGCCGTTGGTTATGATCATGTCCCGATAGCCGTCATTATTAAAATCGGTGATCAGCGGTGTCCAGCTCCAGTCGGTTTGAGCAATGCCACTTAAAAAGCCTATTTCGCTAAAAGCAGGGGCGCCAATAGCACCATTCTGTCCTAAACGCGGCCCCTGGTTTAATTGCAGCGTATTGCGTACATATTGATATTGTGTACCATAAATATCAAAGTTTTGATAAGTTTGGTAACTATTGGGACCGAGGATCATCTTTTTGCGATAGTTATCCTCCGGATTCATGTCCAGTTCAACAACATCGGGCAAGCCATCGTTATTGATATCGATAACATCCTGCCCCATAGCGTTGTAGGATGTGTGTTTAAAATATTCTTTGGTACGATTGGTAAAGGTACCATCGTGGTTGTTGATGTAAAGGATGTTGTTTGATATAAAATCATCCGATACGTAAATGTCTTTCCACCCGTCGTTGTTAAAATCGACCGTTGTGGCTGCATGGCCGTAACCATCCAGGTTAATACCTGCCTGTGCGGATACATCATGAAACACGCCATGATGTAATTTTTCATCCCAATCGTTACGGTACAACCTGCCCCGGCTATGATTTGCCGTATAATTTGAGTTACCGAATAAATTAGGGTTGTAACTTGCGGTGGCGCTGTTCACGGTAAGGTACATATCCAGGTCGCCATCGTTGTCATAGTCAAAAAAGCTTGCCATGGTTGATTGTGCGCCTGCTTCCAAACCATATTCTGAAGCCTCATCTTTAAAATGAGGAATACCATCGTTGCCTTTCCCCTGGTTAACGTATAGTATATTCCGCCTTTTCAGCGAGTCTTTGGTAATGGTGTTGCAAATGTAAAGGTCCGGTAAACCATCATTGTTGATATCAACTACCGCAACACCCCTTCCCCATCGGCCCGCGCCATTTACACCCGCGGCATCGGTAATATCATCAAACTTAAAATCACCTTTATTAAGATATAGCTTACTTGCCACCATATTACCCGTAAAGTACAAATCGGGCAGGCCATCGCCATTAAAATCGCCAACCCCTACGCCGCCGCCATTGTAAATATTCACCAGGTCTAACGGGTTAATCGAATCGTTTTCGATGATCTCATTTTTAAAATGAATGCCCGAATGAGATGATGAAACCTGCTGAAAAAGTGAAGTTTTTTTACAGGAGAATAAGACAGATGAACATAGTATAACGATGGATAAAATTTTCTTCATCGACAAAACTTACAATAGTAAAAGGGTTTCTCCCGATTGGAAGAAACCCTTTTAGCAAGATAAACAATATTAATACCCCGGGTTTTGAGTTAAATTGGGATTAAGGCCTATTTCAAACTGAGGGATTGGATATAACTCACGACCTGCAGGTATGGTTACGCCGTACACATTCTTAACAAATTCGGTAGCTACACCGGCTCTCCTCAAATCGTAAAAAGTTGAATATTCACCAGATAACTCATGCCTGTATTCACTGTAAATCATTTGTAAAGGATCAGTTATGACTTTGCCATCGCTAATGAAAGTTAACGGTGCTGAGCCGCCAAAAGCACGGTCACGAACCAGTTTCAGGGTAGCCAACGCACCAGCGGCATCGCCCGTGCGGGCCTGGCATTCAGCCTTGCTTAACAAAACTTCGCCATAACGCAACAGTATCTGGTTTTGAGCACCAAATATGGTTTGATCGCCTGAGTTACCTACCAATGTAGGGTCTCTCCAGAATTTTTCGTTGTAATAACCGGTTCTCAACTGCGTGTTATCAGAACCAACCCAAGGATGTGTTTTTGTACCGCATGTGTTGATGATCTTTCCATCATCACCTGTATACTTTGCCTTTACAGCTGGATCAGTACTTGCAAAACCTGATATTACCAGCGGATATGATTTTATGCCTCCCCTTGCTTTGATCCCTGGGCTTGGGTTTTCATCGCCGGGGCCAATAACTGTAGCAATCCTACGTAAGTCGCCGTCCTGGAAGGAACTTGCCAACGCCGAATTGGCATAATCATAACCAAAGTTGGTTACCTCTTCGGGCATACCAAAAGTGCTGATCCAGGCCACCTCATTACTGGCGCCCCAACTTTGGGTGCCGGCAACGTCAAATTGAACCTCGAAAAGTGATTCGGCATTGTTTTGTTTGTCATACTCATTTACATCAATAAAGTTAGGCAACAAGGTATACTTGCCTGTTAACTGATTGTATGACGATAAAGCATCCGCATATTTTTTAAGCCACATTTGTGCTGCACCCAGGTACCCTAAAGCTGCACCTTTGGTAGCGCGGCCTTTATCTGCATCGGCCAGCGCTTCTTTCCATGGCAACAAGCCTGCTGCTGTTGTAAGATCGGATACAACCTGAGTAAACACCTGATCCTGGGTACTTCTTGGTGTTAAGCCAAGGTTTGTACCATCCTTTAATTCTAACGGAACACCGCCAAAACTTGCAGCCAGGTAATAGTAAGTCATGCCACGTAAAAAATAGACTTCGCCGGTAAGCCTGTCGGCAAGTGCTGCGGTCAAAACTCCATTTGCTTTCATTTTTGCAATGATAGGTAACGCTGAATTTGCGCGGGCTATACCAACATAAGCACGGGTCCAGAACACCTCGATAGCGCCAAACGTCGAAGGGATCGCATAGGTATTATAGAACCTATCATTACCCCAGTTAAAAAAATCATGCGACTGAAAATTTGCATAATACCAAATTGACTTTTTTAACAGATCGGCATTTTGATAGGTATCATAAATGGCATTTACAAGTGCTATCCCATCGGCTGGTTTATCAAATAAAGTTGTCGCTGTAGGGTGCTGTGAATCGGTTTGATCCAGAAAGTTTTTCTTACAGCTTAACGGGAGCAATACTGCCAGTCCAACTGAAAGTACGTATATATATTTCTTGTTGAATTTCATTTCTTTACTGTTATGCTAAATGTTTATTTAGAAAGTTACATTTAAACCTAAGGTGTAAAATTTTGATGAAGGGTAAGTACCTAAATCGATACCTGAGCCTGTTGGATTTGTGATAGTAGCGCCTGTAATAGGATCGGTACCGGTAGCCTGTCCAATTTCAGGATCAAGCCCTGTGTATTTAGTAACAGTAAACAGGTTTTGAGCTGCTATATAAAACCTTATTTTAGTAACACTCATTTTTTTGGTAAGTGCAGCAGGTAGTGTATACCCCAATGTAACGTTTCTTAAACGCAGGTAGCTTCCATTTTCAACATAAACACTTGATGCAACATTATTTGCACTAACGTCATCATTGTAGGTAGCCCTTGCAAAACGATTTGACGGGTTGGTTGGTGTCCAGCGGTTTTCATAGTATTGCTGGCTTACGTTCTCAACGCCCACAAAGCCCGGTGCCTGGAAACTTTCGAGGTTACGCTCCTGGTAATTGAAGATCTTGTTACCATAGCTGCCATAAAAGAACGCATTAAAATCAAATGCTTTGTACGACAGGTCGATGTTTAAACCGCCGTAAAATTTCGGGATTGGGCTTCCCAAACTTGTGCGGTCATCGGCAGTGATCTGACCATCACCATTAATATCTTTAAACTTGCGATCGCCGGGTTGCGTAGTAGCTACCTGGTAATGCCCGGTAGGCGATTTGGCATTCAGTGCATCAATCTCTGCCTGGGTTTGAAATATCCCCAATGATTGATATCCATAAAATTCACCCACCGGCTGACCGATATTTGTTTCACTAAAGGTTGCCCAGCCATTTGCAGGAAGCGGCAGATTGACCAGGTTGGTAATAAATTTGGTGTTCTTATTTATACTTACCAGTTTATTGCTAACAGTAGTAATGTTTAATCCTACACCATAATTAAAGTCCCTGATCGAATGCCTGTAATTTAAAGCAAATTCAAAACCTTTATTGCTGATACTACCCGCATTTTGTGTTGCCGACGTAAAGCCGGTTTGCGCCGGGGTTAGCAGATTTAACAAGAAATCTTTCGAATCTTTTTTATAATAGTCAACTGTTAACGTTAAACTATTGTTCAGGAATGCCACATCCATACCAATGTCGGTTTGTTTGGATGTTTCCCACTTTAAATTAACGTTATCCAGATTGGTAAGTGCCAAACCGCTCTGATAGATCTTTCCAAAAGGATATCCAACATTTGACCCCGAAGTAGCCGGGCCGCCAGAGGTATAACGCGCTAAATATTGGAAAAGACCAATACTTGACTGGTTACCCACTGTACCATAGCTACCACGGAATTTCAAATCGGAAAGCCAGTTAACATTCTTTAAAAATGATTCTTCTTTTGCTTTCCATGCAACCGAACCCGAAGGAAATGTACCGTATTTATGTCCCTGGTAAAATTTTGATGAACCATCACGCCGTACAGTAGCTGTAACAAGATATTTATCGGCAAACTTATAATTCAACCTTGCAAACTGTGATGCAAGCGAATAGGTTTGTTGACCTCCGTAAGCAGTAAGGTTTTGCACCTGGCTTAAATCCCGGATAGCATTGCTTGGAAGATTGTTGCCGCTGCCACCAATTTGCCTGCCTGTATTCTCCTGTTCTGATACACCACCTACAAAATCAATAGCATGCTGACCAAATGTTTTGCTGTATGATATGGTATTTTCCCATAGCCATTCAAATGTATTACTGGCATTTTGTGAGTAAACACTTAATTGGTTTGCGCCACCCAAATTATATTGCTCGCTTGATCTGTCATCTTCAGGCTGAAAATAATAACCGGAAAAATCACTTGTATTGATACCTAAATTACTCTTAATCTTCAGGCCATCAAATATGGTAGCTTCTAATGAGGTAGAACCTAAAAAGTAATTCTGCAGGTTCTTTATATCCTGAGTCTCGATTGAATAAACAGGGTTATTCCAGCTTTTAGTGTAGATATTTACCGGGTTAAAGAAACCATAATTACCTTTTGAATCTTTTATCTCATTAGTAAGCTTATTACCACCGTCAAGGGTCGGGATCAATTCGCTCAATTGCGCTAACGAACCTGTTCCAAATGGGTTTTTAGAGTTTTGTCTTGAAAATTTGGCACTGGTCGATGACTTTAACCATTTACTAATATTATAATCGATATTCATACCAAGGTTAATCCTTTTAAAAAACGAACCAAGTACAATACCCTTTTGATCATAATAGCCTGCAGAAAAAGCGGACTGAACTTTATCGTTCCCGCCGCGGATCGCCAGATTATAATCTTGCTTTAAGCCCTGGCGATAAACGGCATTTTGCCAGTCAACATTATGCAAAGATGATGGGTTGCTCCATTCAGGCAGTTCGGTAAAACCTTCGGCAGCGTGAACCTCATTTGCCAATGTTGCCCATTGCTGTGCATTAAGCACCTTATATTTTTTGGGCTCCGACTGCAGCGAAGCATATGCATCTAACGATACCTGTACCCCATCTTTTTTACCTTTTTTAGTGGTGATAATAACAACACCATTTGATGCCCTTACACCATAAATAGCAGTAGCCGATGCATCCTTTAACACATCCATTGAAGCAATATCATTTGGGTTGATATTATTAAGCCCTCCGGTGATAGGATAGCCATCAACCACATATAGCGGATCATTGTTGCCCAAACTGCCAATACCCCTAATCTGTACACTAACGCCGCCGCCAGGTGCACCATCATTATTGGTAACCTGTACACCTGATGAACGGCCTTGCAAAGCCTGATCCAACGCTGTTACCGGCACTTTTGCAATCTGGTCTGCTGTAACAGAACTAACCGATCCTGTTAAATCTTTACGCTTAGTAGTACCATAACCCACAACAACTACCTCGGTTAGTGTTTTATTATCGGGCATTAATGATACGTTAATAACCGATCGGCCGTTTATGGCAACTTCCTGGTTTAAGAAGCCAACAAAGCTAAAAACGAGTGTTTCATTATTACCGGCGGTTATTGAGTAGGTACCATCGGCCTTTGAACCCGCAGCCTGCGTGCTCCCTTTTATCTTAACGGTAACACCCGGCAAAGGTAGTCCGTTGTCCGAACCGGTGATCTTACCGGTAATCAATTTACTTTGGGCTTGCCCCGACAGGCTTATCAACACAAATGATAAACTTGTACAGAATAAGGCCACAACTTTTTTGATACGTAGTTTTCCTCTCATACGTTTTACTTTAATTTGTTAAAATTGGTTTAAAGCACATGATCACCTCTTAACAGTTGTTGCCAAAGAGAGATTATATGCTAAGTAAAAGTAGCCAGAGGTAACAATCGATTGTAATACGATATGAGTGGTTTTTTGTATTATTTTAACATAAGCTAAAAATAGAAATTAAAAATTTCAAATAACTAATTATCAATCAGTTAAAACTTAAAAACAAAACCAAAAGTCAATATATTATCGCCATTGTGATAAAATAATACATATCAATGTTAAAATTAAACCACCGAATAAATGTTATTTTAACAGTAAAATTGATTTTGATTTTAAAACATTACCCTAACGTTCTGCAGGTTGTATAAACAAAAATGCCTCCTGGTTAACACCGGAAGGCATTGATCATTTTTAACTTTTTAAATCCCCTATTTTAGCTTCACAAAATAGATCCTGTTCCTATCAACCGAATTGGTAACCGGTAAAATCTTAGCTGCAAAACCATTCTTGCCATTATCAACAACGCCAAAGTCATCATCGTTAGATATGGCAAGGATATTGCCGGGTAGTAAGGCCAAACCTTCGGCTTTATCATGAGGGTATACCTTTGGCAAATCTTTAAGTAAATCGAGCACCAATGTTTTCGTAACCGGGGCAATGCCGGCCGCCTGCAAACCAGCGGCGTCATTAAGCTCTTCAACAGTTTTGCCGCCATATAATTTACCGTTGGCACCATTGGCCGGGTCAGAAATATCAGTTGCGTTGCTTAAATCTATTTTGAATACTTTTTTAAACGTAGCAGGATCGGTAGATGCATCTCCAAACTTACCATCGCGTTCAATGGTTAAAAACGTGGTTGCATTAACAGCCGTTATGTCACTTACCCCGGTTAACGAAGTGTTATCCATAAGGTAAGCATACTGTTTTGTATTGCCCGTTGCAATATCAAATGTAAGGATGCGCAATACAGTTGAATTAGCAACCTTTGCTTTAGATGGGTTATACATTGGCGATTGCATCATGCCCACCAATGTTTTGCCATCGGGTGTTATAGCCAACCCTTCCATACCGCGGTTTGCTCTCCGGGTAGCAAACACAGCCGGGATTTTACGGCCGCCGGTTCCTGATCCATACGGGTTGATGCGTTCGATGGTTTTGCCATTGGCATCAAAGTGCACTATATGCGGACCGTATTCATCGCTTACCCAAAAAGTACCGTCGGCTGCTAAAACCAAACCTTCCGAGTCGATCCCATCTGCACTTGGCGACAGTTGATTCCCGCTCAGATCAAAAGGAGTTTCCCCCGAGGCCCCCATACCGGCGGGGTTTGGTAAACCATTTAATTTCCCGCCGTTGGCATTTTTCAACTCTATGGTTTGTTCCAGTACCAGTTTATCATCCTTTAACCTGAACTTACCAATCTGCGGGTCAAAATCTGGCTTACCAATGATTATTGAATTTGCTGTTTGTCCGGCAACATTTGAGCCGCGATCTGTAAGCAAATAAAATACGTCTTTCTGATTTGGATCAGCCGCAATTGCCGAACCAAAACCGCCGTTATACACCTTTACGCCATCGGTTGTAGTGAAAAGTACCGCCGGGTTTTGTGCTTCGGCCATATCAGGATAGCTGAATGGATTTACCTTGTTATCATCATGGCAGGCAGAGAGGATCACCGCCGATACAGCAATGACACTAAGTAGTTGTTTTTTCACTTGTGATCGATTAGTTTTCACAAAAGAACCTGCCGTATGTAAACCCATTGTTAATTCTATAACAATAATTTAACCTAAAAGAACAAATCCTGTTTGATATTAATCTATCAACACTTAATATTTTGCAATAATTATGTTACTTGCCAATATCATTTTGGATAAAACGTATTACCACCACTACTTTTTTCATAATTTAGGCACTATGAAACATATTTACCATCATACCTGCAACAACCTTTGGAACAAGGCAAAGCCCCTTGTACTTGGCATGCTGCTTTGCAGCAGCATCGCTCGGGCACAATCAACTAATCCGGTTATAAACAGCATCATGACCGAGGAAACCAGCAATTCACAATTGGAAAAACTGGCACATGAACTATTTGACGGTATTGGCCCCCGTTTGGTTGGTACTCCCCAAATGAAACAGGCTAACGATTGGGCCGTTGCCAAATACAAAAGCTGGGATATCCAGGCTAAAAATGAAAAATGGGGCGAATGGCGCGGATGGGAACGCGGGATCTCGCATATTGACATGGTATCGCCGAGGGTAAAATCTTTAGAAGGCATGCAACTGGCATGGAGCCCGGGCATGGGTAAAAAAACCACTACTGCTGAGGTGATTATTCTACCGGATGTGGCTGACTCGGTTGCTTTTCAGCAATGGCTGCCTAATGTTAAAGGTAAATTTGTGATGATCTCCATGCTTCAACCAACCGGCAGGCCCGATTATAACTGGCAAGAGTTTGCGTTGAAAGAATCATTTGATAAAATGAAAGCCGAACGCACCGCCCAAACCGATGCATGGAAAAAACGCATTAGCAAAACCGGGTTTACCAATAAAACTTTGCCCATAGCATTAGAAAATGCCGGCGCGGCAGGTATCCTGACCAATAACTGGTCGGCAGGTTTTGGGGTTGATAAGATCTTTGCTGCCTATACCAAAATTGTCCCTACGGTTGATATTGCATTAGAAGATTATGGTATGCTTTACCGCTTGAGCGAATCGGGCAACAAGCCGGTGATCAGCATCCATTGTGAATCAAAAGAATTAGGCGTAGTGCCAACCTTTAATACCATTGCCGAGATAAAAGGCACCGAAAAACCAAATGAATATGTAATGTTGAGCGCACACTTTGATTCTTGGGATGGCGGCACAGGTGCTACCGATAACGGTACAGGTACCCTAACCATGATGGAAGCGATGCGCCTGCTTAAAAAATTCTATCCGCATCCAAAACGTACCATACTGGTAGGCCATTGGGGCAGCGAAGAGGAAGGCCTGAACGGCTCACGTGCCTTTGTTGAAGACCATCCAGAAATTGTTAGCAATCTGCAAGCCCTGTTTAACCAGGATAACGGCACCGGCCGCGTGGTAAACCTTACCGGCCAGGGCTTTGTGGAAGCTAAGGATTATTTAAGCAGATGGCTTGCCGCTGTACCGGATACGATCAAAAACCGGATCAAAACTGTATTTCCTGGTCAGCCCGGCGGTGGCGGGTCTGATTTTGCATCGTTTGTAGCTGTTGGTGCGCCTGGCTTTTCTTTGGGTTCACTTAACTGGTCGTACGGGTCATATACCTGGCATACTAACCGCGACACCTATGACAAAGTTGTTTTTGACGATCTGAAAAACAACGCCATTTTAGCCGCCATCATGGCTTACATGGCAAGTGAAGATCCACAAAAAACCGTTAATACTAAAACCGAAGGCATTAAATGGCCGGCACAGGTTAAGGCAACGCGCCGGGGCGGATTGGATAAGTAGACTGAGGATGAGATATAATAAAACGGCCTTATTTACATTCCTGTTGCTGCTCTTTAGCTTTAGTTTGCAGGCACAGGAAAACAATAAAACCAGATTTGTGCACCCTGGTATTTTAAATACCAGGGCCAGTTTGGACCTCATCAGCGCACAACTGAAAGCAGGTGACACCATGCGCACCGCAGCCTATCAAAAAGTGCTGGATTTTATTAAAGATCATGAAAACCCCACTTCGTTCCCGTCAACCATTATAGTTGGTTCAAATGGGGCTACTTCACCTTCAAAAACCCAGATCAGGAAGGATTGTGAACTGGTTTACGCCTTCGCACTGGCCTGGGCCGCCACTGGTAACTCCGATTATGCAAAAAAGGCAATCGGTTTACTGAACGGTTGGGCTTATGCCTTTAAGGATTATGGCTTGCTTGAAGGAAAAACCAATCCCAACCAGCCCGATCTGGAAGCATCATGGACAACACCAAGCTTTGTTGCTGCTGCCGAGATCATCAGATATTATAAGATAAAGGGTAAATCTGCCGGATGGGCTGCTGCTGATATTCAACAATTCAGTAAATATCTTATCAACGTAAAAGATGATTACATCAACAAGATCCCCGATTATAAAAACAACTGGGATGCCTCTGCAGGATATGCAAAGATGGCTATCGGTGTGTTTTTAGATCAGGATTCGGTTTATCGGACTGGGTACGATTTGCTGGTAAAAGAATTGCCAAACATCATTCAACCGGATGGAACTTTGCCCGAGCTTTGCGTACGTAAAGACTGCGTACATTACCAATATTCGTTAACAGCTTACGCATATGCTGCTGCTATTGCCCAAATACAGGGAGATAATAGTTTATGGAAACTCGGCGATAAAAACATCAGCCTTGGCTACGATTTTATGCGGAAAGCTTACGAACAAAAAACGGGCTGCGACTATTGTAACTTAAACAGCAGGATTTTCCCGGGCGTTGAAGTTGCCTATGGTTACTACGATACCGGTAACTTAAAATATCTGAGGAGTTTGCAAGCACCGCTTGGCGTCCCTATAGACAATACCTTTTTAGGTTTTACCACCTATACCCATTGTAAAGTTAAGGGGCTATAAAAACAACCCAACAAAAACGCCGTCCGAAAAAGGCGGCGTTTTTGTTTTATGCTACCGGATGCTTCTCCAACTCCGGCGTATATTTGCCATCCCGGGCAATGGTGTTGATATGCGCGCGTTCATATAATAATCTTTGGGCCTCTTCAATATTTTCGTCCTTACCACCCCATTTTTCAAGGGCCGGTTGTTGTACAGCGCGGGAGTATGAAAATGTTAAAGCCCATGGCATTTTGCCTTTAAAGCGCACATGCATAGCATTTAACCGTTCGGAAGCCAACTCGGGAGATTGCCCGCCAGAAAGAAAAGCGATACCGGGGACAGCCGCAGGCACACAGCGTAAAAAACAATTGATTGTAGCGTCGGCCACCACATCAGCGCTATCCTGCTGCGCAGCCTTAATTCCGGGAACTATCATATTAGGTTTTAATATCATACCTTCAAAATTTACCCTTTGCTGATACAGTTGGTTAAACACAGCGTGTAAAACCTCATTGGTTACATCGGCACAGGTTTGAAGTGAGTGATCGCCATCCATTAAAACTTCGGGTTCCACAATGGGCACAATGCCTGCCTCCTGGCAAATAATCGCATAGCGGGCCAACAGAAAAGCGTTGGCTTTGATGCTTCCACTTGTTGGAGTATTTTCACCTATGGTTATAACAGCACGCCATTTGGCAAAACGAGCGCCCATTTTATAATATTCGGCCAGGCGCTCCGGTAAACCATCCAAGCCCTCGGTTATTTTTTCGCCGGGAAAGCCGTCCATGTCCCTTGCGCTTTCATCTACCTTAATACCCGGGATAATTCCTTTCTCCTTCAGGATCTCGACAAACAGTTTACCGTCCGGAGTGCTTTGCCTTATGGTTTCATCAAACAAAATAGCTCCGCTAATGGCTTCTTCCAGCCTCGGCGTGTTCACAATCAGGTCGCGGTACTTACGGCGGTATTCTTCCGTTTGAGGGATATTGAGCGCTTTAAAACGTTTGTTACAGGTTGCGGTACTTTCGTCCATTGCTAAAAGGCCTTTATTACCGGCCATCAGCTGTTTTGCGATATCTTTCAGGCTTTGCAGTTCCATAAGTAATTTGCTTGGTTGTTGGTGGATAACACAAGTTAATTCATACTTGTTTTGAGCGGCGCATGGAATATTGCAGCTTTACTTGTGGATGACTTTAGATGATAAATTGATGTGCGAAAAGCCGCGAATTCAAAGCGCAATGATTTTTTATATTGATCATTAGAAAAATTCATTGCCGTTGACTAAAGTGACTGTTGCACAACATTAAAGTCCACGGCAATGAAACAGAAAATTAACGTTTCAAACGATTTACAACCCAAACCCTTCAGGCACAAAATCAAGCGATACAGAGTTCATGCAAAACCGTTTATGCGTTGGCGGCGGACCGTCATCAAATATATGCCCCAAATGCGAATCGCAGCGGGCACAGATCACCTCGGTGCGTTGCATGCCATATGAGTTATCTTCCTTATAGATTACACTGTTTTTGCGTACAGGTTCATAAAAACTTGGCCAGCCACAATCGCTGGCAAACTTGGCATCCGAACGGAAAAGCTTGTTCCCACATACCGCGCAATAGTAAGTGCCTTTGGTATCCTTGTTCCAATATTTACCGGTAAATGCACGCTCTGTTTCCTGCTCCCTTGCCGTAGCATACAAAGCCGGTGGCAGGATCTTTTTCCACTCGGCATTTGATACATTTAAATGCTTGGTATCGGTATTGGAATAATAAGGATTGTTTTCGTGCCCCTTTATTGTTTTTGCCTGCTGCGCAAACACGCCTGTTGTTAAAAACAATAGTGCCGCTATCATATATGCCACTTTCATTATTGCTTCAGTTTATCTTTAAACACTTTTTTAAACTTTTCCAGTTCGGGCTGGATCACATATTTACAGTAAGGCTGACTGCCGTTCTGGTTAAAATAGTTTTGATGATAATCTTCGGCCTTGTAAAAAGCTTTGTACGGAACTACCTGCGTTACTATCGGATCTTTATAAGCTTTTTCGGCATTCAGTTTACTGATATAATATTGAGCTTTTTGCTTTTGCTGAGCATTGTGATAAAATATGGCCGAGCGATATTGCGTACCTACATCATTACCCTGCCTGTTTAATTGTGTCGGATCGTGCGCTACAAAAAAAGCGGCCAGCAATTCATCATAAGTGATCTTAGCCGGGTCATAGATAATATTACAGGCTTCGGCATGGCCGGTTGTGCCGGTGCAAACCAGTTCATACGATGGATTAGCCACATGCCCACCAGAAAAACCCGAGATCACTTTTTCAACACCTTTTAATTGCTGAAACTTAGCTTCGGTACACCAGAAACAACCGGTAGCGAAGGTGGCTGTATCCAAACCTTTTTTAGGGGTTGATGCAAAAACGGAGAAACAAGCCGTTAACAGCACGGCTATTGAACAAATTATTTTTTTCATGTATATCAAAATAGCTTTAATACGATGCGTATTCATAGCAACTAACGTAAAAAACATGGTTAGCGTTGAACAAAGTTACCACTTTAATGCTTTGTGATAGTTGTTTGACAAAACGGCTTAATTTCGTTTTATAGCTTATACTAACTTTAACCTATGGAAACCCTTAAACTGTTTATGCTTATGCTGGGATGCAAACCACCCGGCAGACACATTGAACAACATGATATATTCTTTGGGATAGCTTCATCTCTCCGTGACCTTGTACCAGAGATCCGGGCGTTTTGGCCCGGGCCTGAAAAGATCCATATTGATGCATGGCGTGAGGTAAATACAGTTGATGGTTATGCTGTCAGGATTGCTCCGCGGAGCGATAATAATTCTCAAAGCAGTAAATTATTCTTCATCAACCTTGGAGGCTATCAGCCCGATAAATTTGAAGAGCAACATTATGTAGTGCTCACAGTTCAAAATGATTTTGCAGCAGCATCAAAAAATGCCAAAGAAACATTTTTCTTTAAGCAGAACCATTTTAAAGGTGCCAACTCACATATTGACGACAAATATGGCGTTGATATTGATGATATTTATAATGTAGAAGACATCCTTAGTCCTGCTCAAAAAGGGCAATACCAGATCGAACTTATTCCGGGAACCGATATTCCTGAAGATAAGATCATGCTTGGTTATTTTAAATTAAGCAATTTGTAAAAGCAGCTGCCCATGAAAAAATCAGCAAACGCACAACTGAATATCATTGCCGATAGGGTATCAAAGACTCTTTCTCTGTAGAAAACTGGGACGAACAGCATTTCGATGATCAAAGGGTGCACAGGGCTACTTATAACCGGATATTTTTAATTACTTCAGGTTCGGGCCAGGTTGTTATTGATGATTCCTCCTACCCTGTTACCGGTAATCAATTATTACTGATAGCAAAAGGCCAGCTGTTTACCTTTTCTGCCGATGCTGTATTAACCGGATATGCCATTTGTTTTGGCGATTGCTTTTGGGAAAAAGCACCGGAAAGCGCCAGCAATTGTAAAGCGGTATTATTCAACAATGCATCAGATAACCAGCAAATCCCATTCACAGCCAATGACATACAGGAACTTTATCCGCTTTTTAAAACGTTGCATATAGAGTTTCTTAAGCCTGGCTACATCAATAAGCCGGATGCTATGGCGGCATACCTAAAGATCATCATGATCAAAACGGCCAATATAAATGCCTCACTTAGCAAAGGCTTTGATAGTCATGATAACCAGCTTTACCGCCAATTCCTGGAGTTGGTTAGTCGTCAGTATCAAAATACCCATGAGGTTGCTGAATTTGCCAGGCAAATGGGAATTTCAACACGAAAACTTACCGAACTATGCAACCGTTGTGCCGGCAAGGGCGCAAAAGACATCATTAACGGACAGCTAATTTCAGAAGCGAAGCGTTCCCTGCAGTTTTCGGCAAAGCCCGTAAAGGAGATCGCCTATTACCTTAACTTTTCAACACCCGAGCAATTCAGCCATTTCTTTAAAAAAAATACGCTGGTATCCCCCTATCAGTACCGCTCACACTTTGTACATATTGGCATGTGATTAACCGGTTTTAACATTTTTAGCGTGCGGAACCGGCATAATTTTGAGGGGTATTAATTCCATTAAAATCATGTCAATAAACAAAGTAAAAACCATAGCCGGAATCATCATTCCCGACAGCGCTATCGCTAATCACGCCACCGAACTTTTATTAGAGCACGGCACCGAATTTATTTATAACCATTCACTCAGGGTATTTATCTTTTCGTCTCTCAACGGCGAACGCAAACAATTAAAATATGACCCTGAATTGCTGTATGTAAGCTCCATTTTTCATGATCTGGGCTTAACACCTCATTACAGCAGCCCCGATAAACGTTTTGAGGTAGATGGAGCCAATGCCGCCCGCGATTTTTTAACAAGCTATGGTTTACCTAAAGATCAGCTTCAACTGGTTTGGGATACCATTGCCTTACATACCACCATTGGCGTAGCCGAGTATAAAGAGCCTGAAGTTGCCCTGATGTATTCGGGCGTTGGGCTTGACGTTATGGGCGAGGGTTATGAAAATTTAAGCGATGCCAACAGGGAGGAGATCATTACCGCATTTCCGCGCAATGATTTTAAAAAGAAGATCATCCCAACGTTTTTCGGAGGGTTGAGCATAAAACCGAGACCACTTTTGGCAATATTAAGGCCGATGTTTGTGCCTATATGATCCCTAATTTTCACCGAAAAAACTTTTGCGATTGTATCCTGCATTCGCCCTGGAAAGAATAACGGAATTTTAAAACATTTTGCGTTTTTGGTAATTGTATCATTATCAATTAACCAATTAAAAATTTCCGTTATGAAACATGCATTCATTTTTGGGACTACCATTTTTTTAAGCGAACGAAACACGCTCACTTATAGTGATGGGCTTAGTAATATTGAGTTTTTGAGGATCCTGTCATTTTATGACAACCAAAAAGGCAAGGTACTTACCATTGATGCCAATATTAACGCGCCGAACGGCGAAGTCATCAGGATAAGCGCCAATAACAATGAAAACAATGCTAATGTGCAGCTTGATATAACCGGCGGCCGTATTAAAGTATTTCAACCCGGCCATGCCGAGCCGGTGCTGGATGTTTATGAGCTTGATCCTCATGAATTTCACGGTCTTTCAAGTCACGTACTTAATGAAATTCACGCGCAGCACCCCGATTATGTGGTAACCATTAAAGGAAATTTCTTTGTAGGTGGGGCACACTTCCTGATAGAAAATGAAAAGATGTTCATCGATAATAATGGCTATGCCAACGGTGTAGAGAATGCGCATAATGGCGTGATCCTTTCGGCGGCGGTAGCTTAGTGTAGTTTACTACAAACACGTCATTGCTTCATACCTCGCAATGACGTGTTTTTTTCCTATTCAAACACACTCTTCGCCTTTTTTATCGTTTTCTCAAGATCGATCCCTTTAGTCAGCACTCCTTTAAAAAGATCGCCGGTTTCCTTTAGGCGATCGATAGAATTAAAAATGGTAAAATCTTTCATGGTGAGCCCTGGTTTAACCTCATCCCAATGCAGGGGCATGGAAACCGTAGCACCTGGTTTTGGCCTTAATGAATAAGGGCCGGCAATGGTAGCTCCCGGACGGTTCTGCAAAAAGTCAAGGTACATTTTACCATTTCGTTTGGCAACCATGCGCTCCAGACTTGTATAATCGGGAATTTGCTTGTGAACGATGCCCACCACGAGCCTCGCAAACATCTGCGATTGATCATAATCATACTTAGCACCCAGAGGGATATAAATATGCATGCCTGTTGAGCCCGATGTTTTGCAATATGACGGTACATCCACGGCATCCAGTACCTTTTTCACCTCCAAAGCAGCCTCGATAACCTGATCGAACGTGTTTTTATCGGGATCGAGGTCGATCACGCAATAATCAGGGTTATCCGGCGATTTTACGCGACTAAACCAGGGGTTCATTTCAATGCAGCCCAATGAAGCCATCCACAATAAATAAGATTCATCAGAGCCTACCAGGTACTCTTTGTGTTCGCCCTCGCTTGTAGTGTAAGGAAATGTTTTGGTGATCCAATCGGGAGCTTTCCCTTTTACATCTTTTTGATAAAAGCTTGGCCCATGTATACCATTGGGGAACCTGTTGAGTGACATTGGCCTATCCTTTAAATAAGGCAAAATATAATCGGCAACCTGGTAGTAGTAATTGAACATATCCCGCTTGGTAACACCATCTTCGGGCCAGTAAACTTTGCTCAGATGGGTAAATTTAAGATCGTGCCCGCAAATTTTACGCACCTGCGTTTCGTCTTTAGGGTTAAGCAGGGTTTTACGATCGGTATTTTTCACAGGCTTAATGGCTTTAGCATGTTTATCATTATCAACACTTTCGGCTTCTTCCACCGTTTCGGTGGTGTCTTTTGGGGTTTCAAGCACTACATCCTTTGCTTTTTTATCAGTACGCATCCCTTTAAAAGAGGCTTGTCTGAACACCCCGTCTCCGGTTACTTCGGCAAAGGCGACTTCGCAAACCAATTCGGGCTTAAGCCAGGTAGGTTTTGCACCCAAGCGCTGCGGCCTGAACCGCGATGGCTTATCTACATCCGGCTCTACCTCAAACGGGCTTTTATCAGTAATAAGGGGCTTAAATTGCTGCATCATTTCTTTTTGCAGTTTATCAGAAAAGCCCGTGCCTACTTTGCCGGCATACTGTAGATTACCCTTATTATCATATAAAGCAAGTACCAATGCGCTAAACGACTTGGAAGTCCCGGCGTTTTTGGTAAACCCGGCTATGATCACCTCCTGCCTGCGGTGCACTTTTATTTTGAGCCACTCCTTTGAGCGGAGATCAGAAGTATAAACACTGCTTGCTTTCTTAGCGATAATACCCTCGAGGCCGATCCTTTCAGCGGCATTAAAAAATTCAATGCCACCCGTATCAAAAACTTTGCTTTGACGGATGCGCTCATCATTGGTGGGAAGAACCGCACTTAAAATAGCCTGGCGTTGTTTAAGGGGTAATCCCATCAGGTTTTTGTCCTCGTACCAAAGGATATCGAAAACGTAATAAACCAAATTGCCATCGGCCTCGCTCCGCCAGTTTTGCAGCGCTCCAAAATCGGAGATGCCTTTGTCATTCAATACCAGGATCTCGCCGTCAATTACAGCGTTGATCTGCCACTCCTTTAGTAATTTATTGATGGGATAGTATTTATCGAAAGGTAGATTATTACGTGAGATGAGCTCAGCTCCTTTTTTGTCTATTATTGCGATAGCCCTGTACCCGTCCCACTTAACCTCATATAGCCAATCGGAATCATCAAAAGGCTCATCAACAAGGGTAGCCTTCATGGGTTTGATGTTAGCGGGAGCTTTTGATTTTGGTGCTTTTTTCAGCAGGGTTTCAACATCAAAATCCTCAGTAGCCTTGGTATCAACTTTATCTTCCAGTTGCTCAACCGGTTCGTTCAGGACTTTTTTTTTACCTGCTTTTTCAGGCTTTTCTACATTCTCTTCATGGCCGTGCTGCCAAACCTTTTCGCTGGTTTTTTCCATACTTTCAATGGTTTTGCCAGAAAGAATAGATTTATCTTTTTTGGTAATATCTTTAACCGAGGCAAATTGATCATTGTGCTTAATGAGCAGCCAGCCGTTTTCGCCCATACCATGGGTTTTAACAAGGGCGTATTCACCCTCCAGCTTTTCGCCATGGAGCTTGATCTTTACCGAGCCCGCTTCGAGTTGTTTAAGCAGGTGTTTTTCCTGCGCTTTT
>Ga0157372_10002566_pt1 | contig 19696 bp, 15 predicted proteins | sample C55metaG_FD_115307 | JGI IMG/M metagenome (GOLD analysis project Ga0157372, IMG submission 115307) | Corn rhizosphere microbial communities from Kellogg Biological Station, Michigan, USA - C5-5 metaG | ecosystem: Host-associated > Plants > Roots > Rhizosphere > Soil | place: USA: Michigan... | reverse complement strand
ATGATGATAAAGATTTAGTAAAGACAGCGCTCCGGGATGAGATCCGGAGCGTTTTTTTTTGTATTCTTGAATAAGCCATAGCCGGGCGGTGGATAAATTTAAATATATCGAAGATAAGGTAGCATGACGGAAGATTCCAGGATGCGGAAACCTAACGGTAATGTGTATTGGGCCTCCGTGGCCAAATCTCGCTATTCTCTTAGTCAATGATTATAAAATCTTTTCGCATACTGCATCAATATATCAAACCTGCAGCGCCGTTAACCAGCACGACGCCGGCTAAGAGGATGCCGGAAAATTTGTTGCAATTTACATGATCTTTCCGGTCTATATTCCTTTTATGTGTGCTCAATTCTTAAAACGACAGTTTATGTTTTTTTTAAGGATTGCATAAATTGTAACGGCGATTTACCGAACTCTTTCTTAAAAGCCCTTGAAAAGTTTGAATTGCTTTGCAAACCGATCCTGTCGGCAACTTCACTCATAGATACATCTTCATGCGTCATAATCTGTATAGCCCGCTTGAGTCTGATTGTGCGTATAAACTCCGCGACCGACTGATCGGTAATACCTTTAATTTTTTGATATAGTTTTGTCCGGCTGATATACAAATGCCTGCATAGGAAGTCTACATCCAGGTTGAGGTCCTGGATATTATCTTCGATTATTCCGACAAGCCTTTGAAAGAATTCCTTGTCTTTCTCAGAATGTACAAGCTCGGTAGCTTCAGACAAATAATCATTTGTATAACGTTTCTTCAGCTTTTCCGCCCGGTCAAATATATTGCTAACGGTTAATATTAATAGCTCTATACTTAATGGTTTGGCGAAATAAAAATCAGCTCCGGATTCCATTCCTTCTATTTTAGTGTCTAAGGCATCTTTTGCTGATAAGATGATGAAGGGAATATGGCTGGTTTCGAACTGATCTTTGATCGCCTTACATAGTTCGATACCGTTCATTCCCGGCATCATCACATCACTGATGATGAGATCAGGTACATTTTGGATTGCTAATTCAAGGCCTTGCCTGCCGTATTCGGCTTCGTGGATTACATAATACTGCTCAAAAGCCTGTTTTAAAAACAAACGCAGTTCCTGATTGTTACGGGCCCGTATGAAAAGTATGAGGACGGTGAAATACTACAGGCTGCCGCTGGCTGGAAGTGTAGCGGTCATGGTACTGTTGTACAAACGTATTCAGGAAAATATGTATATCTGTGCCACGCCTATACGGAGGGAAGTAATGTTTTTACGGGCAGGCATGGCATACTCTCATCCGTTGACTGGTCAGGTCATGATGGATGGCCAAAAATGCGTGCGTTTGCCAATGCAACTGCATTGCCTAATATTCATGATAAATTTATGGATAAAACGCCGGCTATGTATTGGCAATATGATTTCCACTATGCCCAACCATTTGTAAAACAATTAAATGGCAAATTGAGCTTAACTGGTAGAATGCTCAATGGCAACACAATGGGCATCATCTACGGCCTGCGCCTAGTATCTGATAACTTTACCATCACCACCACCGTAACCAACCACAATAATGCATTAAAAGGGCTTGCCTTTTACGGATCGGTTAAATCCGCGTTAGGCATAGGTATTAGAGGTAATCAGGTAATTTCCTGGATGGTTAAAGAAGGTGTTTTTATGGTTACTGATTCAGCAACAGTAATTGGCAGTAAATCCATTCAATTTAAAATTCGTATGTCGCCAGATAAAACTTGCGGGGTTTACTACCGCTACGGGGAAGCACGTGGACTAAAATGTTTGCAGGCGGGACTATCATGGCCAGCTTTTTACCCCAGTGGGACAGGGCTCCCCGTGTTGGATTATTTTTTAAAGGGCTACCTTATGAGTATGGATCATTTAAAGGTTTTGATCTGGAAAACGAGTCGAGATGAGTGATAAAATTCTATAAATGCTGGTTACGTAATCAACCTTTTGGCGCTTGATATCAATGAAAGGGGGATTGCCGTCAATCTGGTTGTAAATTCTACTTATTCTGAGAACTATGAGGGGAAATTCTCGTCAATGATAGTCCAATCTCACTATCAAGCTGAAATAGGGAATAGTAGCGCAGGGTTTGGTGCAAATGGATATATTGTCAATAAAAATGTATTTAAGGTCAACCTTTAAACGGTTTTAAACAGGTTCTTTGCCTATGGTCAGAGAGCTCCGGCTTCCGTGCTTAATTACACCCTGTGCTTGCTTGAAATATAATTATTAAAAAATATGAAGGTTGCTGTGAGGAACGCAACGCTGTGTTTGTTCCCGGAAAAATACCGGCGTTTCAGGCACGAAAGATCCCCGGGATAATCTATTCATAACCTGGTCTATTAATTGGTTTCACGGCCCCATGAATTTGGGGCCGTGATTTTTTAACGGAATGTAGCTGGCATTCAGCTTTTTTTCGCCCCGGTCAACTACCTTGATTACCCTCCAAAAATAAGGCCTTCCCCGTAAACGTGATGGATGGAATAGTAATGGGTATGATATCTTTAGTGCTTAACCCTGTAGAATTTGAAGGCAAACAAAAAGATGATCAGGTAGCATATGATAGGCAGGTAGTAGGCATGCGCAACATTATGATTAGCTATTTGCCCCATCAGTAGTGGGAAAATCGCACCGCCTACAACGCCCATAGATATAAATGATGAAGCTTGCTGCGTGTGCCGTCCCAGGTTTTTTAACCCCAGGCTGAAGATAGTAGGAAACATAATGCTGAAGAAAAAGTTGATCATCATCAGCGCGATATAGGATGTCCATCCCCATCCTTGAGCGACGATAACGCACATCGTAATATTTGCTATCGCAAATAAAGCCAGTAATTTATTAGGTGCAATGAACTTCATCAGGAATGTTCCTATAACGCGACCTAAAGCCATCATTAGCATAAAAACGCTCATGTAGTTGCCTGCCGTAAGGTTGCTAAAGCCCATGACTTCATGGCCGTAGTTGATAAAAAAAGCCCAAGTGCCGCCCTGGGCGGCAACGTTAAAAAACTGTGCAGCAACAGCCCATACAAAATGCTTATGCTGGTATAGCTTTTTTGAAGGCGCCAGATCAATATTCAAGGCTTCAGCATCATCTGCGGCTGTAACCGCATGAGGGTCAGTAAGCGAAGGTACGCGAAGAAAAAGAAAAGCGATTATCAGGAAAAGGATAACCGCGCCGATACCGATGTAAAGGGATTTAACAGCCGAAAGGTCATTAGTATGGGCGCCGGTTGCCCTAAGCAGGAACCAAGAGGCGATAAGCGGCCCGCAGATGGCACCAATGGCATTAAACATTTGTGAAAAATTGATACGGATATCGCTTGTGCGCTGGTCGCCTAAAGCCGCCGAGAAAGGATGTGCTACCGTTTCGAGTGTCGCCATGCCACAGCCCATGACAAATAAGGCGATTCTGAAAAAACTAAATGAGGCAGCATCCGCTGCAGGTACAAACATAAATATACCTGTAGCAAACAATCCCAGGCCAAGTAAAACACCTGGCTTATAACCGAATTTTTTTAGAAAGAAGCCTGCCGGAATGCTCATTATAAAATAGGCGCCGAAAACAGAAAGTTGAATGAGGCCGGATTGTGATTTGGAAACGTTCAATGCCTCCTGGAAGTATTTGTTCAATACATCGCTCATGGCATGTAGTACACCCCACATTAAAAATAATGAGGTCACGAAAATGAAGTTAACTATGTATTTCTTCTCGATAAAAGGAACTTTTTGCATGGTTATTTAATCGTAAAATGGTTTAGCCTGATTGTTATTGCTGCGAAATAGTCGCTATACTTTTCAGCGTGGTTTATTATTGCGTATGATCAGCCTATATGTATATGGCGTTTTAATCGGTCAGCCGTTCATGAACTGTGTTTTTTTGATTACAATTATAGTTAATAAAACCGGTTTTGCAAGCTAAAAAGGCAATATTTGAAGCTGGATTTTAACTTAACAGCGCCAGCCCTTTTGAAATTCGGAATAATGGTTAACAGACCGGCTTTAATTCTTAGTTTTGTTTCCAGTTTAAAATGAAAAAATTATCGATTAACGATATTGCTCGTCAGTTGAATGTAGCCAAGTCTACGGTCTCTTTTATTTTGAACGGAAAGGCGAGGGAAAAAAGAATAAGCGAAGAGCTATCCATAAAAGTTTTAGCATTTGCCGAACAAATGGGGTATAGGCCCAGTCAGCTGGCCAAGAGCCTGAGCACAGGCAAAACGCAGATGATCTGCCTTATGGTTGAAAAGATTTCCGATCATTTCTTTTCTCAAATTGCCTATCACCTGGAAGCTCTGGCTTATAAAAACGGTTACAAGATCATTTACTGCAGTACGGAAAATGATACTGAAAAGGCCAGGGAGCTGATAAGCGTATTTCGGGCGCGTCAGGTAGATGGGTATATCATCACCCCGCCTGCTAATATAGATGCCGAAATCAGGGGGTTATTAAGAGATAACCTGCCGGTTGTATTGTTTGACAGATACCTGCCCGATACGCTAACAGACTACGTTGGATTAGACAACTATAACGGCACCAGAGAAGCAGTTGAGCATTTGATTATAGCGGGAGCAAAAAGGGTTGCATTAGTTACCATAAGTTCGGATCAAACTCAAATGCTCGAAAGGCTCGCCGGTTATGAGGCAGCTTTAGCGTTACATAAATTAAAACCCCTGGTACTTAAAGCGTCATTTGAAGATGACATGGAAGCTACGATAAACCTGATTGTCCAATTCTTAAGGAACAATGCTGATGTCGATGCGATTTTATTTGCAACTAATTATCTCGCATTAAGCGGTATAAAAGCAGTTAACGAACTGGAATTAAATATTCCGGCTGATATTTCTGTAATAGCTTTCGACGATCACGAAGTATTCAATATTTTAAACCCGCCCATCAGCGCAATTGCCCAACCTATAGCGGAAATCGCTACGCAACTGTTCCATATGCTGTTGGACCGGTTGCAAAACAAAAATACGCTGAATGATGTAAGTAAGGTCATTGTCAAGCCTGATCTGGTATTAAGGAGGTCGACAAAACAATAGCCTCAAGGGATATCTGGAACTTCTGAAACCTGAAATTTGCTATTGGCGAAAATTTGCCTTCAGAGCAATGAACACAACAAGCGGTTTTAAATACTATTGATCAGATGCTTTGACCAAGCATCTGCTTTGTCTTTGAAAAAGTATTCCGAAGTCTGGCGGAATTTCTTGCGGTCATCTCCGTTGATGACAACAGTAAACACCTTTTGTTGGTATGGGCGGCTCTAAAGCAGGTATGTGGACCTGCTAAGGGCGCAATTACCCCCGAGGCCGTTAAACTCAGTCTGCTGCCTTGTTTATAAGGACATAGCTAAGATGTTTATTGTTTCGCTTAATTCGTTTAAATTCATCGAGGCAAATCCAAAACGGATTGCGTTGTACTTAATCTCAGGGGTATCGAATAAATTACCATCATTAACATACAACCCCCGCTTCGCTGCCCTGGCTGCAATATTGCTCAGCAGATAATTTTTATCAAATTTGACCCATATGGCCAAGCCACCGGAAGGTTTTTGAAATGCTGCTACCCCTTTCAGGTGTGCTTCTAATTCGGCGCATAGATGGTCCCGCCTTTCGAGATATATTTTATTTGCCTTTTTCAGATGCTTGCTGATGTCTCCGTTTATCAGCAAAGTTGCAAGCGCATCTTCCAAAATATGATCCCCTTTCATATCTATCAATCTGCGTAACCGGACAGCTTTTCTGATAAAGTCTGTTGGACCTATCATAAAGCCTATGCGAATACTGGTTGTCAAAGATTTTGAAAATGATCCGATATACACCACCCGGTTATGATGATTACCTGCTGCAAGGGGAAGGTATGGAGACGAACTGTAATGAAAGTCATAATCGTAATCGTCCTCGACAATAATAAAATTGAATTGTTCAGCCAGTTCCAGTAATCGAATTCGCCTTAAAGGGCTTAAGGTCACGGTTGTAGGATGATGATGATGCGGTATCAGATAAAGCATACTGATCGGGTGTTTTTTACAAACTTCTGCTACCACTGCAACGTCAATTCCGTTCTCGTCTACAGGCACCCTTATAATATGTGCTCCCATATGATTGAAAACATCATTGGCAACATAAAAGCCCGGCTCGCCGACCACTACATACTTTCCTGGAGACAATAGCAAACTCGCCGCTATGTAAATGCTCATCTGCGCACCATGAGTGATGATGACGTGTTGTTCCTGTAATTGAATTCCGCGGGTAGCTCCAAGATGGTTCACCAATGCAGTTCGTAGCTTAATTGACCCCGGGGGCAGTGTCGCAGGTATATGCCTGAAAGCGTATGAATTTCTCATACGGCTATTATACTCCCGGTTAAGCAGGTGCAAGGGAGCCAACCGGTGATCAGGATGCCCGTCATCGATGATCAATTGAAACACCTCCGGTTTTATCAAGGCTGTTGAAGCCTGGTTGGTTAGAGGGATCTGAACAGTGGTTTCATACCCATAACCAGCAGTTTTTTTATCCCATTTTCGGGGCCTGAATTCCGGTAGTTCCAACGCAACTGCAAATCCTTTTCGGGCAATCGGATATATCCAGCCCTGGGCCTCCATTTCATTAAAAGCGGCGATAACTGTCTTACGGTGCACTTTTAATAAGGAAGCCATTGCTCGTGTACCTGGCAAAAGATCGCCTTTATTAATCACGCCGTTTCTGATATGCTCGATCAACTGGTTGGCAATTTGTCTAAACACTGCCAGATTATCCGACCTGTTGATAGAAATAAGTGTTTCGAATGGAAGCATGGACTACCTGAATTTTAAAAACTGGATCACAAAGATAGTCCTATTTGATTTTAATTTTGGCGAAGAAACACGAAAATCACTTTAGAAACGATCTTATCATCTCAATTAGGTAAAAGATAGTTCAGGCATGCTCCTGCTGCTTATTGCAACAGGTGCACAAATGTGTTATCCTGAACCGGTATGAGCCGTATTAAAAAGGACGTTTATTTCTTACCAAGAACAGTGAGTTTCGAATAATTAAAGGCAAAATTACTACTATGTCAAACAGAACAATTCTCAGAGATGCTGATCCGGAAGCATTTAAAGTTATGATGGGATTCGAGCGATATCTTTCACAGAGTTCTTTAACGAAAACTCATGCAGAACTGATAAAGATCAGGGTATCGCAAATTAATGGTTGCTCTTATTGCATTGATAAACATATTACAGACGCAATAGCGGCCGGTGAAAGCCATCGTCGTATTCATTTATTAAGTGTATGGCGTGACACACCGTTCTTCTCCGAAGAAGAACGGGCAATTTTAGCCTTGGCGGAAGAAATGACACATCTTTCCTCTCACGGTGTTTCTGATGAAGTTTATGACCATGCAGTTAAACTACTGGGGCAGAAATATTTTACAGAAGTAATGATGGGAGTTATTGCGATGAATGCCTGGAATCGTGTCGGGATAACTACAGGAAGAAAGCCTTCATAATAAATTGTGCCTTTATGAATAAAGTTGGTTAAAAACTTTTAGGTCACAATTACGATTAAACAATATGAAAGATAATAAGAAGGTATGTTTAATTACAGGTGCCAGCAGTGGTATTGGTTATTCAATCGCTAAGGCTTTAAGCGCTGATGGATATCAGCTGATTTTATCGGCGAGGCGAGAAGAAAAACTGAATAGCTTAAAAAATGACTTTACCGACGTATTTCCCGGAGATATCAATTCCGTAGAATATCAGGATAAACTGATAGAGTATATTTATAATCAATATGACCGATGTGATTACCTGTTTAATTGTGCGGGTACGCTTGAAACAGGGACTATTGATGATATAGATATTGACAGGATGTGCGCCATGATGCGTGTGAATGTTGAATCGACGTTCCGCCTTACCTATGCATTGCTTAAGAGATTTAAAAAACAGGGTTTTGGGCATGTTATAAATATTTCAAGTGTCCTGGGAACCAAAGTCCGGCCGACAGCCGGAGCCTATTCTGCGACCAAATTTGCGATGGAAGCTTTATCTGAAGCCTTAAGACTTGAACTTGCGGGAAGTGCCGTACAAGTTTCATGTATTGAACCGGGACTGGTGATGACGGAGCTGCATAAAAACTGGGCAGTTCATCCTAAAGAGAGTATGGGCATTCACGAACCATTAAATACGGGCGATATTATTTGTATTGTCAAGTTTATAATGGACCAGCCTGCCAATGTCAGAATTCCTAAGATTATGATCCTGCCAAGGGACCATAAAATATGATTGACACATCATGTTGGATAAATATATATTTAACACGCTGGTCAATAAGACTTACTTGTAATTTTCGGCAACAAAAACAGCATAAGTGAAACGATGAATAAGAAGGCAATACTGCCAGACAGACTATAGTCAAATGCTTTTTTATAATCTGGATGCGCCTTATCAAAAGCAAGAACCTGATAAAAAATACCCGCTAATAGACTAATGCCCAAAGCGGATGCTGTTTGTTGAAAAGTGGAAAAAACGCCTGCCGCAACGCCTGAAAATTTCGTTGGAATACTTTTCAAACCTATAGTAAGCAGGGAAGGTAAAACCAAACCGTTTCCAAGACCATATAATCCTATTAAAAGATTAATCGTAATCCAACTAACATGAGGTTCAAAAAATCGAAGCTGAAGCAAAAATGAAATTAAGATCAAAACTAACCCGACCTGAAGTACCCATTTACCGAATCTTACGATTAGTAATGATGCAAAAAATGACGAGGCCATAAATAGCAGCGCGTGCAATATGAAAAACAGCCCGCAATTTAATGCGGAGTAGCCCAACCCTGATTGAAGGTAAACCGCCGAAATTAACAAATACGAAGTATGCAGCATGAAATGAAATAAAACCGCCAACATGCCAATGTTAAAGTCTTTGATTTGAAACAAAGTCAGATCTATTAATGGTACTTTGTTACGCCGTAATTTTTGACGCTGATTAAGAACAAAATACACCCATACAAATATTGATAATGTCAACATTACCAAACTCGATAGTGGCCAGCCTAAATCGCGGCCTTGCGTTAGTGGATAGATTGTTGTAGCCAGCGCTATCGTAAGTATGATCGAACCCTGATAATCAAATGCAGCTTTATTATCTTTTTCTGTTTCTTCTAAAAACTTCCAAATGGCTAAAAGAGAAGTGGTACCAATTGGCAGATTGATTAAAAAAACAAGTCGCCACCCCGCGATCCAAAAGTGAGTATCAACAAGGTAACCGCCCAATATCTGGCCAATTATTGCCGCAATGCTCAGCGTAATACCGTACCAGCCAACGGCGGTCGCTCTTTCTTTTTCATTGCTAAATAGAATTTGGATAAAAGCGAGGGATTGCGGCGCCATAAAAGCCGAGCTTACTCCCTGAAAAAAACGCGTAATATTGAGCTGAAATGGCGTTTGTGATAAGCCGCACAGACATGAGGTAAGTGTAAAGTAAAACATTCCCCAAAAGAAGACCTTTTTCCGGCCGAAATAGTCACCCGCCCGGCCACCCGTGATCAGAAATGAAGCACTTCCCAACAGATAACCTGCAATCATTAACTGGACGTCGCCATTGCTGGCATGTACGCCATTTTTAATGCCCGGAATGGCCATATTAATAATAAAAATATCAATTACGTAGAGCAATGGAGCAGTCAAAACAACTGCCAGTACGAACCATTTTTGGTTCATATTCTTTGTTTTCATAATAAGTAAGTGAATAAAATTTTAGAGGGGGATCAGGATATTTTTTCGTGTTGAAGCAGCCATTGCTTACGCCAGATTCCACCGCCATAACCAGTCATTGCTCCATTTTCGCCGATTACCCGGTGACAAGGCACCAGAAGGGCAATCCTATTCATACCGTTAGCATTTGCCACAGCACGTATCGCGTCTGGGCTGCCAATATCAATGGCTTGTTGCTTATAAGACCGGGTTTCACCAAAGGGAAGCTGCTGAAGCGCATGCCATACTTTTTGCTGAAATTTGGTTCCTGGCATAAATAGCGGAACGGTAAACTTTTTTCTACTTCCTTCAAAATATTCATTCAGCTGTTGGGTCAACATGCTAAAATGCCGGTTATTACCAGGAATGATTTTTGCCTTCAGTGTTTTAGCCAGTGATTTTAACTCTGTTTCCAGCATTTTGCGGTCGGTAAATTCCAGTAGGCAAATTCCTTGATCCACTGCGCAGGCAATCATGGTTCCCAGTTGGGTTTCTATCCGGGTAAGATCAATCACATTTTTATCGCGGCTTTGACTTGGTGGTGCCCCAAAAACATTCTTGAATAGATCGTTAAAACCACTTAATGATTCGTAACCTGCTTCAAACGCGGCTATTGTCACAGCCTCACCTTTTTGGATCTTTTTGAAAGCCGAATTTATCCGAAACATTCGCTGATAAGCATTAAAAGTAATTCCATGATTTTTTAAAAACCACCTGCGAATGGTTACAGGCTGAATTCCTCTGGAGATAAGGTCACTCTCACGAAATCTTAAAGAAGGATTTTCGTTCAGTTCCTCAATTATCCTTTTAATAAACGTGGGCGTCTCACCCAGCTTTTCGAGCGGATTACATACCTTGCATGGCCTATAACCTTTTTTGAGTGCTTCGTTTGCTGTTTCAAGGAATTCTACGTTCTCTATTTTAGGTTTTCTTGCTGTGCAGCTTGGCCGGCAAAAAATGCCGGTACTTTTTACCGCGGTGAAGAAAACCCCTTCGAACTTTACATCCTTATCTATAATCGCCTGGTACATTGTTTCACGGGTCATCATCGTATTTTTTGTCAAAATTACCCTTGTCCAATCCTTGCAGCAACCGAAAACCGGACAACTATTTTCTTAATATTTTAAAGTTAATGCTTCTTGCCCGGTGTTTTTAATCAGTACGGAATGTGTGCAGTATTAAACCCGCAACGATGAAAACCTTATATAAGACAAGTATGGCCTATATTATTCCTTCAACTGCATTATTTTAAATCGCTTTATAATAACTCATTTGATTTGTTGCGCTGTTCAATATTATAAAGCACAGCGACAATTATAGCAAAGAAACATCCGATTGCAGCTAATGATTGAGCGGCCAGGTTATAATTAACTGGTTAATCGGTGCGTTCCCAAACCTTGTTACTAACAAACTGATTAAGACTAAAACTGCGGAAAGAATAAGCAAACCTGTCACAATTGATGAGTAACGAACGACCATTGTACACCAAAAATATAAGCGCGAGTTTTGTACGTTATGTGATGGGCGATGGGCTAAACAATGAAGGCGGTGGCTGCGGTATATTGCCGAACCATGATTCCATCCTTGTTGAGGGCGTTATTAACCCTGTAAAAATACTTCCGGCAGGTAAAAATACAACCCGGCCAGCTTGGTTAAGTGTAAGTGTACCGGTTACCGCTGTTGAAGGCCTTTACAGGGAGAATGTGAAGGTAATTGAAGGGGAAAATAGGCCCCTTTAATTTTACATTACGCTATACGAGTGCTTAACCCATACTTTGCCGGCACCGGAGCACTGGAAATTTCACCTTGACTTGTGGCACAACCTCTATATGTCCGAAACTAACAAAAATTTAATGGAAAGATTATGCATAACTCTATGCCCCGAAGCCTTTCACTGTTTTTATCAAAATATAGAGCGGCCGATATGCTAATCCTGCCGGTAAACCCCGATTGAAATTAACAGGTTGGGTTATTTTATGACGGAGTGAAAAATTAGCCGATATTACAGTGCCGATAGCTACAGCATAAAGGCCGCTGAAAAATAGAATAAAGGCGCTAAATTAGAGCAGAATTACGGATATTAATAACCTAACCAAACTGGTGGTTTAACTCACGAGTTCGGTTGATTTTTAATATGATCACATGATACAATATTATAAATGTTAAAATCACTCTTGAATACCCGCATAAGTTATTATAAATATTATAACCGCAGTATATTAAAAGCAACACCGCTACTGTTACTGGTAACCTTAACAACAATAAGCGTTAGTGCTCAAAATTTGAGTGTAAAAACTGCTTTAGCCTCAAAATCAACAGATATTACAGTGGCCACTGCTCAAAAAAGTATAAGTTTAGCTATTGATAATTCTGATTACCAGGCGGTGAAACTTGCGGCTGGCTTTTTTGCTGACGATATAAAACAGGTTACCGGAACTTCGCCGGCTATTACTACTTTGCAACACCCCGCCGGTGAAATGATTATTGCCGGCACTATTGGTAAAAGCCCAGCTATTGATAGGTTGATAGCTGCACACAAGATCAAAGATATTAATAAAATTAAAGGCCGTTGGGAGGCTTCATTATGGCAAATAGTTAACAACCCCGCACCTGGCGTAAAAAAAGCGCTCATTATAGTTGGAAGCGATAGACGAGGGACAGTTTATGGACTCTTACAAATTTCAAGGAAAATAGGTGTATCGCCGTGGCATTGGTGGGCAGATGTTCCTACTGCTAAAAGAAAAACAGTTACGATCTCCGTACCTAAACCAACTTGGGATGAACCGGCAGTTAAATATCGCGGTATTTTTATTAATGATGAAGACTGGGGAATAAATCAATGGGCGAGGAAAAACTTTGAAAAGGATTTTGCACATGGCATTGGCCCCAAAACATATGAAAAATTATTTGAATTGATGTTGCGTTTGCGGCTCAACTATATTTGGCCTGCTATGCATGAGGTGTCTAAAGAATTTGGCGACACTCCCGAGAATGTAGCTTTGGCCGATCATTATGGTATTGTTGCAGGTTCATCACATTGCGAACCGATGCTGTATAATAACGTGCATTGGAACGAGAGACTTAAAGGTGTATGGAATTATAGCACTAATCCTGATAGTATTTATAAATACTGGAAAGAAACTGCTAAGGACAGAAAAGACAAAGAAGCAGTTTGGACAATGGGTATACGTGGTATACATGATCGTGGTATGGAATCGCCACCGTCAGGTATACCTGAAAGGATAACCCTTTTAGAAAAGGTATTTAAAGACCAGCGAGATCTTATTAATCAATACGTCAATAAACAATGGGGGGCTGTTGCTCAATGTTTTGTTCCTTATAAAGAGGTATTGCCTGTGTATGATGCCGGCTTGAAAGTACCTGGTGATGTAACTCTGATTTGGGTAGATGACAATTTTGGATACATTCGCCGCTTATCGAATCCAACCGAAAGGAAGCGGTCTGGCGGTAGCGGATTATACTGGCATTTATCTTACTACGGAGGTCCTCATTCGTATACCTGGATCAATTCTACCGCCCCGGCATTGATGTGGGAAGAGTTTCATAAGGCCTGGGAAAATCAGGCCCGGACGATGTGGGTGATTAACGTAGGTGATGTTAAACCGATGGAATTGGGGATCGACTATTTTTCACGCTTATCATGGAACCCGGAAAGTCAACAGGCGGATGCACAACCCCAATTTTTAAAAACATTTCTCACAGAGCATTTTAATGAAAATGTAACTACGCTTAACAATTTGCTCACAGAATTTTATCGTTTAGGCACAGTACGAAAACCCGAATTAATGAATCGTGATTGGGCTATTTCTTTGTCAGATAAAGAAGCTATGCAAATACAAGTTGATTATCAGAAATTATTAAATCTTGAAACTTCTGTAGCAAAGTCCGTACCCTTAAATAAGCAGGATCCTTATACAGAAATGATTGGTTTTCCGGCCCGTATCATGGCAGAAACCGGACTTATATTTATGCATGACAGGGCAATTGTTTATGGTGCAAATCAATCTGCCCATCAGGTCGAGATAGATCGCCTTAAAGCAGCTTTGGAATCCGAAGTTGATAATTACAACAATAAAATAGCAGGGGGGAAATGGCAATATATGATGCCGGGAACAGTAACCGGTCAAAATCTTCTATCATGGAATAGCCAGGTAGCATGGCCATGGGCTGAAACCAGGAAACCGGATACCACCAAAAAAGCAATTCAGGCGGATATAACAAGAAACGCTTCATCTGCCGATGAACAAACCACAGCTGGAACCGCAAAATGGTCGGTTATACCAGGATTGGGCAATAGCGGCCAGGCTATGGCATTGACACCGGTTAACCTTAATTTATTATGGAAACCTGGTGATGTAAAAGCTCCAACATTGAATTACAATTTTAAAACTGATGGTAATTCAGCAAAGGTGAGGATTGATTTTATGCCAACTTTTAGAATTTATCCGGGTATGCAATTAAGGGTAGCTATTTTAGTTGATAATAAATTTATTTCAACAACAGAAGTGCCGGGGTCAAATGGCAAGGAAGATGAGAATGGACCCAACCGTAACCAGGGTATTAGAAATAATTACGTTAGTGCATTAATAGACTTACCAGCATTAACCACCGGGACACATAAATTATCTATCAGGGCTATTGACCCTGGCGTAGTAATTGATAAAATTTCATTTTATAAAAATTAGCGTTCTTAACTTTTTTATTTATTCCCAAAGCCGACGGTCCCAAAAGAAAAGATATATTCGGGAAACCGTTCCTGAGGAAATCAGTAGCTGATTGCTGCGTGTGCTTCTTAAAGTATTTTACAAAGTAGGATGGGCGTCTACGACCCATGCAAACCTCCATTCCTTTATGGCAGGATCTGTAAAATTTGTATTGGAACATGTAGAGCCGTTTTAGAGAAACGAGGGTTATGCCAGCTCATGAATATTTAACCCCTGATAGACAACCAATGGTGATCAAGACCAATCCTTAAGGAATGTGGTAAAAACTTCTTTATATTGTTCGGTTACAGGTATCGTAGTATTTTCAATCTGGACAGAATTTTTGGTAACGGATTTGACTGCTTCTTTGGATACGATAAATGAGCGGTGAATTCGCAGGAAAATACTGGCCGGGAGTTTCTCTTCAAGGTTTTTCAGGCTTGTGAGGGTTAATAACGGTTTATCCTGGTTCGCCAGGAAAATCTTTACATAATCTTTAAGTCCTTCGATATAAAGGATGTCTGCTATATTAACCTTTACCAGCTGATAATCAACCTTAAGATAAATATAGTTCTTTTCAACAGGCGTTCCGGGAGTTATATTATTTTGAGCGCTTTCCAAAATCTCAAAATAATCATATGCTTTGGCAGCCGCTTTTGAAAAATCAACAAAACTAAACGGTTTCAGTAAGTAATCTAACGCGTTTACCTTAAAACCCTCTAAAGCATACTGATCATAAGCCGTTGTAAATATAACGCGCGGGCCTTTTTTCTTTCCGGTTTGCTCAATGATCCGGGCCAGTTCAACACCGCTTAGGTCAGCCATCCTGATGTCTAAAAATATCAATTGAAGGCCGGGTTGTTGATGAATAGCTTTCAGCGCTTCGATAGCGTTGCCGAACGTACCCTGTAAATTTAAAAACGGAGTTTGTTCAATGTACGAAGTAATTAGCTTTAAAGCTATCGGTTCGTCGTCTATAGCTATGCAGTCAATTTTCATTTGAATCGGAAAGTTAAATTTACAATGAATTCCCTGATATTGGAGTCGCGGTCAACCGATAATGTGTAGCGCCCGGGATATAGCAGGTCGAGTCTTCTTTTCGTATTTACAATACCGATGCCATTACTATCTTCCAACTGAGCCGTCTGTTCTTCAAAAAGGGAATTCCTGATCTCCAGCTTCAACTCTTCGGCAGATTGGCTGACCTCTATATAAATGTAACTTGGGTGTACTCCGCTGATGCCATGCTTAAAGGCATTTTCAACAAATGGCAGGAAAAGCATGGGGGCTATTTCATGATTTTTTAGGTTGACCTGTTTTTCAAAAATGATCTGTACATCATCGCTCAGTCTCAGCTTCATCAGCTTGATATAGTCCTCAATAAATTTGATCTCCTTTTCCAAGTCGGTCAGATCGTTCTTGGTTTCATAAATAACATAACGCATCATATGCGAAAGCGTGTAAACCGCATCTTTAGACGCCACAGGGTTGCTATCGGCGAGTGCATAAATTGTATGCAGGATATTAAAAAAGAAGTGCGGATTGATCTGCGCTTTTAAAAAAGAAAGCTCTGAGCTGATTTTTTCCTGTTCGGTAGCACGGAAGGCTTCCTGGTCGGCCTTGATTTTCCTGGAGACCGCGATGATTGTGCTCACTCCGAGTAAAACAAGCGCAGTTATAATGGTCCAATAGTTATAAACATGGTTATCGTCAGATGATTTTTTTGCCGGGTTTTTGTAAACTTTGGTAAATACAGCCTTCCAGCCGGTTATTTCATCTAACCAATTGTTTAAGTACACAACGGAGACGAGAATAGCTATCATCAAAAGAACAAATAATACAGCCTTGTTTTTGTAAATCAGTTGGGGAGTAAAGTACAGCAGGTTGGCATAGAATAACGTTGCCCATACCAAATGTATCAATACCTGTTTGATCCAAAATTCACCGGGGAGTTTTAAGGGCCAGGATAATGGGAATAACATTAACGCTAATAAACAGGCCACTATATAAAAGTGAACTGAGAAAAAGATCTTCTTTAAGCCTGAAAAAGCCATATCGCGAATTTTACCATAAAAATAGCGGAAAAAAAGTGCGTTTTGTTTCTCAGGCAAAACGCACCATACTGTATCAAATACAGTAATCAACTAAATCCCATCTCACCGGGATGCTGCAAATGACAAAATGTTTTTTTATTTTTTTTAAGTAATAGATGGTTTACAGGAACTAATAGACAGAATGACAATTTTGATCTATAGCTTATATTGAAAATTCCTCAATCACAAAGCCATAGACTCTAACGTTCGTTTGGTCTATTATTAAGGCCGATCCGTCTATTCTGCAGATTTTGATCAATGTATTTACTTTGTTTTGTTTCAAAATCTCGAATATGGGAACTGAAAATTACAAATTCAACTTAAAAAATACAAGGAGCCTGCGGGCATTGAGACTGATAACCTGGTTTTTATTGGCAGCTGGGACCGTGCAAGCCCAACAGCCCGCAGGCCCGCCATCAGGTGCCCCTATGGGTAATGGAACTATCTTAGGAACCGTAATAGACTCCCTGACTAAAAAGCCGCTGGACTATTCGACAGTAAGCTTATTTAAAGCAGGTACAACTGCTCCAGTGAACGGTAGCCTGACAGATCAGAAAGGTAGTTTCAAAATCACCAGTGTGGCGCCGGGAACTTATCGCATCCAAATCGCTTTTATAGGTTACTCCACCAAAACAATTGACGGCGTTGTTTTAACGGGAGCCAAAACCGACAGAAACCTTGGGCAGGTTATCGTTTCGCCAAGCGCTAAGATGCTGGCTGATGTTCAGGTTACCGGGCAAAGAGCCCTGGTGGAAAACCACATTGACAAATTAGTTTTTAATGCAGAAAAAGATGTGACCAGTGCCGGAGGCAATGCTTCTGATATCCTGCGCAAAGTGCCCATGGTTTCGGTTGACATGGACGGCAATGTTTCCCTCCGCGGAAATCAGAACGTACGGATACTGATCAATGGCAAGCCTTCAGGAGCGTTGGTAACCAACGCGGGCGACGTTTTGAAATCCATGCCTTCCGATCAGATCAAGAATATTGAAGTGATAACGGCGCCCTCGGCTAAATACGATGCGGAAGGTTCGGCCGGCATTATCAATATTATTACCAAGAAGAAGGAGGTTGCCGGTGTAAGCGGCTCTATCAATATGGGTATAGGTACCCGTCAAAACAATGAGAGCGGAAATATCAATTTTAACAAAAATAAATTAAGCATTACAGCTAACCTTGGTTATAACGTTGGATGGCCGCAAACCACCTATCAATCCTTTAACAGTCAAAATACCGAACTGGGTACATCATCCTCGTCAAACGGGCAAAGTACATCAAATCGTCATTTTACCAATGGCTCGGCATCTTTGGGATATGATTTTAATGATCAAAACACGTTTAACTCTACTTTTAGCCTAAGGGGAGGGGCATTTAAAAATAAAGGTAACTCGGTCAATAGCAATAATTCTGCATCAGAGGGAAATATCGATTATACAGCCTTAACAAGCAACGAATTCAAAGTCTCCAACTTTGACTGGAATAACGATTTTACCCATAAGTTTAAAAAGGAAGGTGAAGAATTAAGCTTTGCTTTTCAATGGACACATGGCACATCAGATGTAAACTATCTGTCAGAATATTCTGCTTTTACCCAAAACCAGCGTGCGGTTAATAACGGTACCAATAACGAGTATACTTACCAGCTGGATTACGTACTACCAATCAGCAGGGTATTTAAGCTGGAAACAGGTGCGAAAAGTATTTTAAGGAGGATATCCAGCGAATACGATTTTTTCAATCCAGATGCTTCAGGCGCGTACGTATTTAATACGGCCACATCCAACACCTATAGTTACGACCAGGACGTGTACTCGGGCTACGGCTTGCTTACTGCAAATTTGAAAGATGGTTTTACTGTACAGGCAGGTGCCCGGTTAGAGAATACAAAAATTAATGGAAATTCGGGTAATGTCAGTGCGGGCCTGGCACCTTTTGATAATACCTATACCAATTTTATTCCAAGCTTTGTGATTTCAAAGGCTTTAACGCCTACCCAAACGCTGAAACTAAGCTATAGTAAGCGTATCCAGCGGCCGAGCCTGCAATATTTAAACCCGTTTCTGAATACCAGCAACCCTCTCAACCAAACGCAGGGTAACCCGGAATTGTCGCCAGAAATTACGCAGACCGTGGAAATGACTTATTCTACCTTCATCAAAAGCAGTGTGATCAATGCCTCCGTCTATTATAGGAAGACCGATGATATTATTGAAAGCTACGTGCGTACAGTGCCTTACACCACGGTGGATAATAACGGGAACCCGGTTACCAGGGATGTTTCCCTCACCAATTACCTTAACGTGGGTAACAATAATTCCGTTGGTGTAACCTTCTTTGGCTCAACAGAATTGTTCAAGGTCCTAACCATACGGGGCAACGTTAATGCATTTACCTATAAACCGCAGGTGATCAGTAGCCTACAGCAAGCAAGCCAGTCTACCTATGTTCAGTACAATGCCTTCATTAGCGGAACAGTAAAAATAAACAAGGCTTTGTCTGCCGAAACTTTTTTGATCCAGAACTCGGCAAGGAGAACTTTCCAGGGAACAAACCCCTCTTTCAATTTATGGGTGATAGGTTTGAAGCAGGATGTTTGGAAAAAACGCGGAACTATTGGTTTGAACATTACCCAGCCATTTAAGGATTATAAAGACTTTACTTCCAATATCAATAGCGGCCCGCTTAGTCAAAGCAGCAGGTTCTCAGTGCCGTTCAGATCTTTTGGCGTTAGCTTTGCCTACAATTTCGGTAAAATGAATTTTGGTCCGCAGATGCCTAAGAAGAAACGCGGCGTTAACAATGATGATTTAAAACAGGGTGACAGCAATGGGCAAGGGGCGCAAAATTGATAGACAATATTGAGGGAGAGTTTTTTGAGTAATACCCTTATCACGGTAAAATGATGGCTATATGGGCTATATCCAACGAACTGATGCCGGTAACGACACACAGCCCGACTGAAACGAAAAGTAACAACCCCGTAATTACCTGAACCTTGCGCCGGGATCAGCGGGCCGTGACATACCTGCCGGGATATTTAAAAATGATAAAAAGTAATTCTGATAAATATCCCGGACCGGTTTGTTTGATATGGTGATGCTATTTAAATGACTTAAAAGCCTCCGCAGCCTGGTTTAATT
>Ga0157372_10002563_pt1 | contig 19710 bp, 18 predicted proteins | sample C55metaG_FD_115307 | JGI IMG/M metagenome (GOLD analysis project Ga0157372, IMG submission 115307) | Corn rhizosphere microbial communities from Kellogg Biological Station, Michigan, USA - C5-5 metaG | ecosystem: Host-associated > Plants > Roots > Rhizosphere > Soil | place: USA: Michigan... | reverse complement strand
GCGTCGGGTCGGGTGACGAGGTGGCGCAACGCCTGCACCACCTCGACCAGGTTGTGCGGCGCCATGTTGGTCGCCATCCCGACCGCGATGCCGGTCGCGCCGTTGACCACGAGGTGCGGGATCGCCGCGGGGAGCACCACCGGCTCGCGCTCGCGACTGTCGTAGTTCGGCTTGAAGTCGACGGTGTCCTCGTCGATCGACGCCGTCATCGCGACCGCGGACGGCGCCATCCGGCACTCGGTGTAGCGCATCGCCGCGGGGGGGTCGTCGGGGGAGCCGAAGTTGCCGTGGCCGTCGACCGTCGGCAGCCGCATCGACCAGGGCTGCGCCATCCGCACCAGCGCGTCGTAGATCGCGCCGTCGCCGTGTGGGTGCAGGCGACCCATCACCTCGCCGACGACGCGGGCGCTCTTCACGTGACCGCGGTCGGGGCGGACGCCCATGTCGTTCATCGTGTAGAGGATCCGGCGCTGCACCGGCTTGAGGCCGTCGCGGGCATCGGGCAGGGCCCGGGAGTAGATGACCGAGTAGGCGTACTCGAGGTACGACGCCTCCATCTCCTGCTTGATGTCGGTGTCGAGGATGTGCTCCTCGAAGTCGTCGGGGAGGTCCTGCCGGGTGCTGCCGCGTGCCATGCGCGCATTCTCCCCGGTGGCGCCGACGGTGGGGCGCGGGGCACGCCGCACGATGCCGCCGTTCTTTCTCAACCATGCGGTTGACAAAGTGGAGGCCCGCCTGCTTGAGTGTTATCAACCGATAAGTTGAATACGAGGAGGAGGCCTCATGGCCACCGTGGTTGTCCAAGCCGTCGCCTCGCTCGACGGCTACATCGCCCGTCCCGACGACCTGCCGGGACCCATCTTCGACTGGTACCAGGCCGGCGCCGTCGAGCTCACGTTCAACCCCGACCACGTGTTCAAGGTGTCGCAGCAGTCGGCGGACTACCTCGACGTCTCGGGCGTCGGTTGCCAGCTGATCGGGCGTCACCTCTTCGACTTCGTCGACGGCTGGGGCGGCACCCCGATCGTGGGCGACCACGTCTTCGTCGTCACCCATCGCGACGCGGACGAGTGGTGGGGGCGGCACCCAGACGCGCCGTACACCTTCTGCACCGACGGCATCGAGGACGCGGTACGCCGGGCCGGAGAGCACGCCGGTGACGGCACGGTGCTGGTCTGCGCGGGTGAGGTCGGAGGCCAGGTCGTGGCCGCCGGGCTCGCCGACGAGCTCGCGATCGACCTGGCACCGGTGTTCCTGGGACACGGGAAGAGGTTCCTCGGCTCGACCACCGACGAGATCGTCCTCGACGACCCGAGCGTGGTCGTGCAGGGCGAGCGGGTGCTCCACCTGCGCTACCGCCTGCGTCACTGACGACCGGGGCCGGCGCCGCCCGTGGGCAACCTCCGCGAAACCTCGGCCCGCTAGATTTCGCCCGTGACCGCCGCGAACGCCGACGAGCACGTCGCCCCCCGCCACTGGGAGGCCGACGTGCTCCTCCGGGACGGCGGTACCGCGCACATCAGGCCGATCCGGCCGGAGGACGCCGACCTGCTGGTCGACTTCTACGGGCGGATCTCCGACCAGTCGAAGTACTACCGCTTCTTCTCGCCGATGCCGCACCTGTCCGAGCGCGATGTCGCCCGGTTCACCCACGTCGACCACGTCCACCGGGTCGCGTTCGTGATGCTGCTGTCCGGGCGGATGATCGCGCTCGGCAGCTACGAGGGGCACCCGGTCGACGCGTCCGACCCCGACTCGGCCACGGACAGGCTCGCCGAGGTCGCCTTCCTGGTGGAGGACGCCCAGCAGGGTCGCGGCATCGGCCAGCTGCTCCTCGAGCACCTCGCCCAGGCCGGCCGCGAGCGGGGCATCGAGCGGTTCGTGGCCGAGGTGCTGCCCGACAACCACCGGATGATCCAGACCTTCCGCGACGCCGGCTACCGCCTGGTCAGCGGCTTCGAGGACGGCGTGATCACCCTCGAGTTCCCGATCGAGCCCACCGACACCGCGATCGGTGTGATGGCGGGACGCGAGCACCGGGCCGAGGCGGCGTCCATCGAGAAGTTCTTCAACCCACGCTCGATCGCGGTCATCGGGGCGTCTCGTCGTCAGGACACCGTCGGTCAGGCGCTGGTGCGCAACCTGGTCCTCGGCGACTACACCGGCCGCGTGTACGTCGTGAACTCCACGGCCAAGGCGGTCTCCGGCCTGCCGGCGTACTCGACCGTGGGCGACATCCCGGGCGACGTCGACGTCGCGATCGTCGCGGTGCCGGCCGAGGCGGTGCAGGACGTCGTCCTCGACTGCGCCGCCAAGGGCGTGCACGGACTGATCATCATCTCCTCCGGCTTCGCCGAGATCGGCGAGGAGGGACGGCAGCGGCAGCGCCGGCTGGTCGGGCTCTCGCGGTCCTACGGCCTGCGCGTGATCGGGCCGAACTGCCTGGGCATCGTGAACACCGACCCCCAGGTCAGCCTGAACGCGTCGCTGTCGACGCAGAAGCCGGCCCGCGGCCGGGCCGGGTTCTTCTGCCAGTCCGGAGCCCTCGGCACGGCGATCCTCGAGAAGGTCAACAACCGCGGCCTCGGCCTCTCGACGTTCGTCAGCGCCGGCAACCGAGCCGATGTGTCGGGCAACGACCTGCTGCAGTACTGGGAGGAGGACGACTCCACCGAGGTCGTGCTGCTCTACCTCGAGTCGATCGGCAACCCGCGGAAGTTCAGCCGGATCGCGCGACGGGTCTCGCTGCGCAAGCCGATCATCGCGATGCGCTCGGGCCGAACGACACCGGGAGCCCCGATGGGGCAGACCGTGCGCAGGATCGGAGCGCCGCCCCAGGCGGTCGACGCGATGTTCCGCCAGGCCGGTGTCATCCAGGTGGACACCCTCGACGAGATGTTCGACGTCGCGCAGCTGGTCGCTCACCAGCCGCTGCCGCGCGGGCGCCGCGTCGCCATCGTCGGCAACTCCGACGCGCTCGGGCTGCTCGCCGCCGATGCCGCCGCGGCCGTCGGGCTCGTGGTCAGCCGGTCGGTGGCCCTGGGTGCGGACGCGACCGGTCCGGACTTCGAGGACGCCCTGGACGCGGCCATCGACGACGCCGAGGTCGACGCAGTGATCGCGGTCTACATCCCGCCGATCGACGTGTCCGGGGTCGAGGTCGCCGATGTGCTCGCCGCCGTGGGGGAGCAGTCCGACAAGCCGCTGGTCTCGTCGTTCCTCGGCGCCGAGGGTGTGCCGGAGCTGCTGCGGGTACCCGACGTCGCCGGCTCGACCGCCGGCCGCGGCTCGGTCCCCTCGTACCCCGCGGTCGAGGCGGCGGTGCGCGCGCTCGCACGCGTCGTCGAGTACGCCGTGTGGTTGCGCACCCCGAACGGGCCGACGGCCGTGCCCACGCAGATCGACCCCGGCGTGGCCAAGGCTCTGGTCCATCGGCTCCTCGTCGACCATCCCGACGGCACCGAGCTCGAGGCGGACGACTTGACCGCGCTGCTCGGGGCGTACGGCATCTCGCTGTGGGAGGCCGTCCCGGTCGCGTCCCTGAAGGAGGCGACCAGGGCCGGCAAGGACCTCGGCTGGGACGTCGTGCTCAAGGCGACCACCGACCGGCTGCGGGAGCGGCCCGACCTGGCTCACGTCTGGCGCAACATCGACCGGCCCGCCGAGATGAAGGACGCCTGGGAGAGCCTGGGGGCCCTGATCGACGACTCCGAGACCGCGGGCTTCGTGGTCCAGAGGAACGCCCCGCCCGGAGTGCCGCTGAGCATTCGCAGCATGGAGGACCCGCGGTTCGGGCCGGTGGTGTCGTTCGGCATCTCCGGGCCGCTGACCGAGCTGCTCGAGGACCGGTCGTACCGCATCCCGCCGCTGGGCGCCCGCGACCCGGCGGCGATGACCCGCGAGATCAAGGCGGCGCCGATGCTGTTCGGCTACCGCGGCTCGGAGGTCGTCGACGTCGAGCCGGTGGAGGATCTCATCTCGCGGGTGGCCCAGCTCCAGCACGACCTGCCGCAGATCTCGTCGCTCGAGCTCTCGCTGGTGCTGGCCGGCGCCGAGCACTGCACGGTGCTCACCGCGCGCGCCCGCGTCGACCCCGTGGCCGACCCGCGGTCCGACTGGTTCGTCCGCCGGCTGCCGGCCGCCGTGGAGGACACCATCCCGAACTGAGCGGGTCGTGACAGACTCGACCCATGCAGGGTCTGAAGGAGGCCATCGACCGCACCGGGTACTACCCCGAGGTCGTGGCCGACGGTGTCATGCGGGCGGTGGCCGGCGAGGACGTCGTGTCGTTCTTCGTCCATCACGAGCCGACCTTCGACCGGGACGAGGTACGCCGTCACCTCACGGTCGTGGTGCTGACGCCGAGCCGGTTGATCCTGGCCCACACCGACGAGCACGAGGGCGACGACATGCTGCCGGCGCCCTACACGTCGACCTCGACCGAGGCGATCGCACTGGCGTCGGTGAGGTCCGTGGTGGTGACCCGGATGGTCACCAACCCGACCGACGGTCCGACGCCACCGGCCGAGGCGGTGCTCACGATCGGCTGGGGTGGCGTCGCCCGGCTCGATCTCGAGCCGGCCACCTGCGGCGACCCTGACTGCGACGCCGACCACGGCTACACCGGGACGCTCGCGGCCGACGACTTCTCGATCCGGGTCTCGGCCGCGGCAGACGGCCCCGACGCGGTGCCGTCCCTGCTCTCGTTCGCGGAGTCGCTCTCGGCCCGGACCCACCTCTGAGCCCCCTGGTGGACACCGGTTTCCTCGAGCCGGCGTACGGCGCGAGGTCGCTGACCGACGTCCTGCCGTCGGTGGGACACGCGATCGGCGCTCGGGTTCTGGCGTGGAGCGGGGCGCCGGCGCTGACCCTGCCCGAGGCTCCGTCGTACGTCGTGTTCCTGGTCGACGGCCTCGGCGCCGACCTGCTCGCGGCCCACGCGCACGCCGCGCCGTACCTCTCCTCGCTGCTGACGCCGGAGGCGATCGGGACGGCCGGGGTGCCGTCGACCACCGCCACCAGCCTGACCTCCCTCGGCACCGGCCTGGTGCCGGGCGCGCACGGCGTCGTGGGCTTCACCTCGCGGGTGCCGGGGTCCGACCGGTTGCTGAACGCGCTCTTCTGGGACAAGGCCATCGACCCGCTCCAGTGGCAGCCGCACCCGACCGGCTTCCAGCTGCTCGCGGCGGCCGGAGTGCACGTGACGACCGTCAACAAGCGGGAGTTCCGGGGCTCGGGTCTCACCCTGGCGGCCCAGCGTGGCGGCGAGTGGGTGAACGCCGACCGCGTCGGCGAGCGCGTCGCGGGAGCCGTGACGGCCGCGGCCGCGGAGCCGTCGCTCACCTACCTGTACGACGGCGACCTGGACTGGACGGGTCATCGGTACGGCGTCGCGTCCTCGCAGTGGCTCCAGCAGCTGGCGATCATCGACGCCGAGGCCGAGCAGCTCCGTGACGCGCTCCCGTCGCGCGCCCGGCTCATGGTCGTGGCCGACCACGGGATGGTCGACGCCGCGCCCGAGCGCCGGATCGACCTCGACGAGGACCCGGCCTACCGCGACGGCGTGGTGCTGCTCGGCGGCGAGGCGAGGTTCCGGCACGTCTACTGCGCCGCGGGCGCGGTGCACGACGTCCGCGCGCGGTGGCGCGAGCTGCTCGGTGATGCCGCCCTGGTGCTCTCCCGCGAGGAGGCGATCGGGTGCGGCTGGTTCGGCGAGGTGACCGCACCGGTGCTGCCCCGGCTCGGCGACGTGGTGGTGGCGGCGCGCGACGACTGGGGACTGTTCTCCTCCGTCGACTTCCCCTACGAGACCCGACTCGTCGGGCTCCACGGATCGCTGACCCCGGCCGAGATGCGCATCCCGCTCCTCGTCGACTGACCCGGGGGCCACGCGCACCACGCCATCGGGCATGACAACGCCCGCCGGCTCTCCAAGGACCAGCGGGCGCCATGTCCGGCTCTCACACCAGACGTCACCGCCTGCAGGAGCATGGGGTCACCTGCAGACGGAGCGGCCTCATTGGGGAATGAGGCTGACCGAAACATACGTGGCGGCGAGACGTCGTTCCATCGTCCGTTTGGTCAGATCTCGCCCCGATCCCCGGGTTGGGTGTCTCGGGACGGACGCGAACCGCCGGTGGCGATCGGGCGGGTCGGGTCGGCGATCCAGCCGCTCCAGCTGCCCGGGTAGAGCGCCGCGTCGTGGAAGCCGGCGAGCCGGAGAGCGAGCAGGGTCTGGGTCGCGGTGACGCCCGAGCCGCAGTACGCCGCGGTGGCCACGTCGTCCCCGACGCCGAGTGACTCGAAGCGACGACGCAGCTCGTCGCCGGGCAGGAACCGACCGAGCTGGTCGGTGTTGCCGGAGAGGGGTGCGTTGACCGCGCCCGGGACGTGGCCGGCCACCGGGTCGATCGGCTCGTGCTCGCCACGGAACCGCTCGGCCGCGCGGACGTCCAGCAGGACACCGTCACGTGCCAGGTCGGCGACCTCCCGGGCGTCGACGACCGGGAGCCGACCGGGCGCGCCGTCCCAGTCGCCCGGCTCGGGCACGACGGGCTCCGTCGAGACGGGCCGGCCGGCGGCGCTCCATGCGGCGAGCCCGCCGTCCAGGACCAGGACGTCGTCGTGCCCGTAGTCGCGGAGCAGCCACCACAGTCGCGCCGCGGCGGTCCCCGGGCCGTCGTCGTACACCACGACGCGCGCACCGCGCGAGAGGCCCGCACGGCGCACCGCGGCCACGAAGTCCGTCGGGTCGGGGAGTGGGTGTCGTCCACCCGGGCCCGGGGGAGCGGCCAGGTCGTCGTCGACGTCGAGGTACGCCGCGCCGGGCACGTGGCCGGCGTCGTACCGGTCGCGTCCGGTCGGCCCGGTCAGCGCCAGCCGGGTGTCCACCACGACGGCCTCGAGATCGTCCAGGTCGTCGACTCCGAGCAGCAGGCCCGGCCGGATCACGTCACGCGTCCGATCAGGATCCGAACGGGAGCGGCTCGGGCGACAGCGCCACGGCGCGCGCCCGGGCCGCGGTGAGCCGCCTTCGATGGTGCTGACGACAGAGCACCTCGTAGGCGACCTCGGCGGGCGGGCCGTCGGTCGAGTCGACGTCGCCGACCACGATCACCTCGCCCTCGATCACCATCACGCCGTCCTCGGTGCGCGCGTTGTGGGTGGCGCGCTTGCCGCACCAGCACAGGGCCTCGACCTGGAGGACGTTCATCCGGTCGGCGAGCTCGACCAGGCGCGCGCTGCCGGGGAAGAGCCGGGTACGGAAGTCGCTGAGGATGCCGAAGGCGAAGACGTCGATCTGCAGCTCGTCGACGACCTTGGCCAGCTGGTCGATCTGGACGGTCGTGTAGAACTGCGCCTCGTCGCAGATCAGGTAGTCGATCCGCGCTCCCGCCGTCAGCGAGTCGACGACGTACCGCCAGAAGTCGAAGGCGTCCGCGACCTCGATCGCGTCATGGGTCAGCCCGAGCCGGCTGGAGAGGATCGACTCACCGGCCCGGTCATGGGTGGTGAAGATCCGTCCGACGCGGCCACGCTGCGCGTGGTTGTGGTTGGTCTGCAGCGCCAGCGTGCTCTTGCCCGAGTCCATGGTGCCGGTGAAGAAGTGGAGTTCAGCCATCGCGCGGCGATTGTGTCACGACGATCGCCGACACCGGCCAGGACGTGACGAAGCCCGGCAGCTCCCTGGCTGCCGGGCCTCGTCCACCGTCTCGAGGGAGGGCCGAGTCGGTTTGAGTCCGAGGAGCTCGGCCTCCCCGTGTCGGTCGAGCCCCTCGGCGTTCGCGCGTGTCTCTGGGCACCCCTCGGCCCAGAGCCAGGTCTCGACGGTAGGGCGATCGGAACCCGCGGCAGGGCGGTTCGTGGCAGAAGGGGCCGTTCGGTCGGAGCCGCCTAGTCGATGTGGGTCAGGTAAAGAGCATCGCCGGGTTCACCAGTGGACGCCCCTGAAGACCTTGGCGAGCATGATCTGCTCCGACTCGCGGGCCCCCGGTGAGCCGTCACCCTTGGCGGCCGCCGAGTCCGGGAACACGTGGTAGGCCAGGTTCAGCACCCGGAACGCGAGCTTGGGGGCGACCGTGTGGGCGACCGCACCGGCGTTCCCGAGCAGGGTGTTGATCTCGTGCGGCCGCTCCACCATCGCCCTGACCACGAGATCGGCCGCCTGCGCAGGCGAGATCGTCGGGAACGAGTCGTACAGCCGGGTCGGGGCGATCATCGGCGTCCGCACCAGTGGCATGTGGATGCTGGTGAACGTGATCCCGTCACCGACCAGCTCCGAGGCGACGACGTTGCTCCAGGCATCGAGCGCGGCCTTGGAGGCGACGTACGCCGAGAAACGGGGCGGGTTGGTCTGCACGCCGATAGACGAGACGTTCACGACGTGGCCGCGATGGCCCTCGCGCAGCTTCGGGATCAGCCCCATCACCAGCCGGATGGCACCGAAGTAGTTGAGCTGCATGGTCCGCTCGAAGTCGTGGAAGCGGTCCTGGCTGAGCCTCAGGGACCGACGGATGGAGCGTCCGGCGTTGTTCACGACGAAGTCGATGCTCGGCAGGTCGGTGCCCAGCTGCGCGCAGAGCGCGTCGATCGCCTCGAGGTCGGAGAGGTCGCACGGATAGACGTGAGCGGTGCCCCCGCGGTTCTCGATCGTGGCTCGGGTGGCCTCGAGCCTGTCCTTGCCCCGGGCGACCAGGACCGGGATGCCACCGGCCTGGGCGACCTTGAGCGCCGTGACCTGGCCGATGCCCGAGGAGGCGCCGGTGATCACGACGTACTTGCCGGCGAGGGCCTCGCGCGCGCCGGAGTCGTTCGCGGTGGAGCGGTCGAGGTGGTCCTCCCAGTAGCCCCAGAGGGTGCGTGCGTACGACTCGAGGTCGGGCACCGCGATGCCGGACCCGGCCAGAGCCTTCTCGGTGCGCCGCGAGTCGAAGACGGGCCGGAACGACGAGTGAGCCAGCACCTCGGGTGGGATGCCGGCTCGGCCGACCGTCTGGTCGAGTACCGCCTGCACCGGTGTGGTGCGGATCAGAGCGCCGGCGAGGCGGAGCGGCCGCAGCGGACCGGGGAGGGCGCCGAGCAGGCCACCCGCCGTGCTCCGGTCGACCGGCGTGGCGAACCGCGGCGCGCCGGCGGCCGCGCAGAAGGCGTTGACGACGTCGATGACCGGCTGGGGCTCGGGGTTGACCAGGTGGAACGCCTCACCGTCGCGTCCGTCGAGGTGTGCGAGGTGGTCCATCGCCTTCGCGACGTAGTCGACCGGAACGACGTTGGTGTCGCCGAGGTCGGCGCCGACCAACGGCAACCACGCCGGCAGCCGGTCGCGCAGCACCTTGATCACCGGGAAGAAGTAGTAGGGGCCGTCGATCTTGTCCATCGCGCCGTTCTCGCTGTGACCGACCACGATCGCCGGCCGGTAGACCCGCCACGGACGCGAGTAGTCCTCGCGGACGATCCGCTCCGACTCGTACTTGGTGCGGTGGTACGGCGAGGCCAGGGCCTGGCCCTCATGGAACATCGCCTCGTCGAACGGACCGTCGTACTCGCCCGCGACGGCGACGGAGCTGACCTGGTGGAAGCAGCCGACCTCCAGCGTCTCGGCGAGCTCGATCGCGTGCCGGGTGCCCTCCACGTTCATGGTCTGGTTCGCGTCGTCGTCGGCGGACATGTCGTAGATCGCGGCCAGATGGAAGAGGTGGTCGATGTCGCCGCGATGCTCCTCGACCCAGGCCTCGTCGACGCCGAGCCGCTCGGCACCGAGGTCGCCCACGACCGGCACCACCCGGTCCGTGCCCCAGACCTCGATCATCTTCTCGAGCCGGGCGCGCGATCCCTCGCGGACCAGCGCGAACACCGTGCCCACGCGATGGTCGATCAGCTCCTCGACCAGATGTCGCCCGATGAACCCGGTCGCGCCGGTGACGAAGTACGACATGTCGGGAGACTACTCGCAGGTAACCGCTGGTCCGGGCCGCGAGGAGAGGGTCGTCCGCCTCGCGGGGTGGTAGAGCACCCGCTCAGGCGGACGACTCGGAGGATGCGTGGCCCTAGGTGCGGTCTGCTTCGTTCGGACCGCCGAACATGATCTCGTCCCAGCTGGGGACCGAGGCGCGGCCACGGGTCTTCTTGACCGGCTTGCGTGAGGGGGGCTCGTGGCGACGGGAGTCCTCGCCACCCGCCTCGTCGTCCTCGCCCTCGTCCTCGCCCTCGTCATCGCCCTCGTCATCGGCCCCGTCATGGGCCATGTCACGGGTGCCGTCGTGGGTGCCGTCATCGGTGCCGTGGTCGTCCGCGCTGTCGTCCGCCGGGTCCACCTCCGACCGGCTCTCGGCCGGAGACCCGGGTGGGTCGAGGTAGGCCTCCACCGGAGCCTCGGCCCCGAGGGCCGCGGTCTCGTGGGGCCGGTCGTGGGCGACCTCGGGCTCCTCGGTGACCAGCTCGATCGCGTCCTCGCCCAACGGCAGCTCGTCGGCCGGTACGGCGGACAGCCGGCGCCGGCGGGCGTCGGACAGGTCGTCGCGGGTCGTGGTCGACGCCTGTTCGGCAGGCGGGTCGGGCACCTCGCCGATCAGCCAGTGCGCGTCGTCGTCGTCCGCGACGACGTAGTTCCCCGGCGCGTCGAAGGAGAAGTGCGCGGCACCGACGTGGCCGGTGGTCGTGTACGAGCCGGTCAGGGTCCAGCGGCCGTCCTCCCGGCGCCAGGCGTCCCATGCCACGGTCTCGGGATCGACGTTGCGCGACCGCAGGTGGCTGCCGACGGCCTCGCCGAGGGTCCGCGCGGACGACGCCGCACCGCCCTCGACGGGTCGGCGCCGGATCGAGGCCCGCTGGGCGCGTTGGGCGACGTGGGCACGCTCGGCGAGGACCGGCGCTGCGTACGGCATCACCTTGTCGACGGACGTGCCGGCGACCTGGGCGACGGACTCGGGCGTCTCCCCGGCCCGGATCCGCGCCTGGATGTCGCGTGGGCGGAGGGTGGATTCCATCTGTCTCTCCAACTGGCCGGTCCGTGCCTGTTCGCCGCCCGGTCCCGAGCCGTCCTCCGACGCCTGCTCCGACGTCTGACCCGACACTGCGGCCCGTAGCCGGTCGTCGACGTCGACGGTGAACTCCACCCTCGCGTCGCTCACGAGCAGCAGCTTCTGGCCGTCCTCGCTCACCCCGGTGAATCTGAGGTGCACCATGGCCGTTGTCGCTCCCGCCTCGCTCCCGCTCGTACCTGCTCCGGTGCGGCCGAGCCTACGCCAGCGCGCGCCCCGCGCCCGGTTGGTCGTACGGCGCGCCACACGCCTCTCACGACCGGCGTGACCTGCCGCTTCGATCACCCTTCAGTCGCCGAGCACCCGCCGCAGGTAGTCGTTGGCGAACAGCCGGTCGGGGTCGAGCCGGTCGCGCAGCCCCAGGAAGTCGCCGAACCGTGGGTACGCCGGCGCCAGGTCGCCGGCCGTCCGGGTGTGGAGCTTGCCCCAGTGCGGTCGTCCGTCGTGGTCGCGCATGATCGCCTCCATCGCCGCGACGTACGCCGTATGGGTGCGCCAGTCGGAGCGGTGGTGGGTGTGGAAGGCCAGGTAGCAGGAGTCGCGGCCGTACGCCGTCGACATCGGCACGTCGTCCGCCGGCGCGACCCGGATCTCCACCGGGAAGCTGATCCGCCACCGCGACCTCTCGATGAGTAGTCGCGCCTCGCGCAGCGCGTCCAGCCCGGCCGCCCGCGGCACGGCGTACTCCATCTCGCGGAAGACGACCCGGCGCGGCGAGGTGAAGACCCGGTGGGCGACATCGCTGTAGGTGCGGGCCGACAACGCCCGCGCCGAGACCTGGTTCAGCCGCGGGATCGCGCCGGGAACCCGGTTCGCGGCGGCGGTCAGCGCGCCGAACACCGAGTTGGACAGCAGCTCGTCGTCGAACCATCCCCGCCACCGCGCGACCGGCTCCGCGTCCGACACGTCGGCGTCGAGCCGGGTGTTGCGCTTGGTCAGCATCCGGTCGGTGTGGGGGAACCAGTACATGTCGCAGTGGTGGCTCTCCTCGACCATCGCGTCGAACGTGGCGAGCGCCTCGTCCCACGACATCGGCTGCTCGCGCGCCTCGAGCAGGAAGAGTGGCTCGACGGCGAAGGTCAGCGTGGTCAGGATGCCGAGCGCACCCAGCCCGACCCGGCCGAGCTCGAACACGTCGGGGTTGGTCGACGGGGTGGCGTCGAGCAGCTCGCCGGTCCCGGTCGCCAGCTGGAAGCCCGCGAGCTGCGCGGCGAGCCCGGCCGCGACGCCGCCGGTGCCATGGGTCCCGGTCGACACCGCGCCGGCCAGGGTCTGCTCGGCGATGTCGCCCATGTTGTGCAGCGACAGCCCGAGCCGTTCGAGCTCGGCGTTCAGCACCTTCAACGGCGTCCCGGCGTACGCGGTGACCGTCATGGCGTCCCGGTCGACGCCGACGATCCCGGTCAGCCGGTCGGGTCGCAGCATCACGTCGCCGGGTGCGGCGATGCCGGTGAAGGAGTGGCCGGTGCCGACCATCTTCACCGTCGACCGGGCCGCGCGGGCCGCGACCACGGCGTCCACGACGGCCTCGGGCGAGCCCGGCGCACCCACGCTTCGTGGCTCGGCGGACTCCAGGCCGGACCAGTTCTGCCAGTGCACGGCGCCGAGCCTAGGGGTTGCCCACGGGGTCGGGCGCGCACGCGGGCTCGTCGCGCGAGGAGAACGCCGCCACGGCCGCCACGAGACCGGCGCCGAGCGAGACGAGGTACGCCGCGGAGGCGCCGTGGCTGTCGATGATCCGGCCCGCCACCGCGGCCCCGGGCGCCACCCCGGCGACCAGGGCGGTCTCCACGATCGCCATGCCCTCGGTCAGTCGCGACTGGGGCACGGCCTTCTCCACCAGCGAGAGACTCGCCACCAAGGTCGGCGCGATCGCGAAGCCGGCCACGAACAGCCAGGCACCCATCACCCACATCGACCCGATCAGGCTGAGCGGGATCATCGCGACGAACATCGCCACCGAGCCCTGCCTCAGCCGGGTGGCCGGACCGATCCGCCAGGTGACCATCCCGGTGATCACCCCGGCGATCAGGCTGCCCGCGGCCCACAGCGCCAGCAGCAGCCCGGCGTACCCGGCGAGCCCACGCGCCGACGCGAAGGCGACCGTGCTGACCTCGGCGGCCCCGAACAGGGTGCCCAGGGCCAGCCCGACCAGGCAGACGGGCCCCATCACCGCGAGCCGGAGCCGCTGGGGCCGGACCCCGCGGACCCGTGGCTGCGGTACCGGGGCGGTGGAGCGCTGGGCGGCGAAGTACGCGGTGCCCGCGGTGCCGGCCAGGATCGCCGTTCCCAGCGCCGCGACCGGGTGCCAGGCCGTCGCGAGCACCGTCACCAGGATCGGGCCGGTCATGAAGACGGCCTCGTCGACCGCCGACTCCAGGGCGTACGCCGTGTCGATGTCGGCTCGCTCCGTGAGCACATGCGACCAGCGGCTGCGCACGCACGAGCCGACCTGTGGAAAGGCGCCGCCCGCCACCATCACGCAGGCGAAGGCAACCCCGATCGGTCCCCCGGACTGGACGACCACCACGAACGCCGTCATCGCCACCGCGAACACCGCCGCCGCGACGAGCAGCACCGGGCGCTGACCCAGCCGGTCGACCAGGCGTGCCTGCGGGATGGCCAGCGCGGCCGCGGCGAGCAGGTACGCCGCCGACATCGCGCCCGCCAGCCCGTACGACCGGCCCACGCCGGTCACGAGCAGCACGATCCCGATCGTGTCCATGGAGATCGGGAGCCGCGCGACGAGTGCGGAGCCGCTGAACCGCAGGGCTCCCGGCACGCTCAGGATGCGGCGGTACGTGGTGAACATCGTGGGCGCCCTAGAAGACCGACAGCTCGCCGGCCCCACCCGGCCCGTCGGACGGCTGGCGGTCGAGGGGGTCGAAGGAGCGGGGCAGGGCCAGCGCGGCCAGTGCGGCGAGCACGCCGCTCCCGAGCGCCACGAGGTACGACGGGGAGGCGCCGTGCGCGTCGATGACCAGGCCGGCCAGCGCCGCGCCGGGGGCCAGCCCGGCGGCGAGTCCGGTGTGGGTGATCGCGATCCCCTCGGTCAGCCGGGCCGCCGGCACCCCGTGCTCGATCGCCGCGAACAGGGCGATCAGGGTCGGCGCGATCGCGAAGCCGGCGACGAACAGGGCCACGCCCATCGCGAGCATGGAGCCCACGAAGGACATCGGCACCATCACCAGCGCGAGCAGCGCGGTGCCCACCCGGACCCGAGGGATCGGCGGACGGCGCCAGGCGAGGGTCCCGGTGATCAGGCCGGCCAGCATGCTCCCCGCCGACCAGCAGGCCAGCAGGACCCCGGCGTACGACTTGGCGTGCTGCTCGGAGGAGAAGGCGACCGTGCTGACCTCGGCGGCGGCGAACATGGAGCCGAGGGCGAACGAGACGGCGGCCAGGATCACCACCGGCGCCCAGGGCATCGCGGGGCGGGCCGCCGACAGCCGCGAGACCCGGTGGGGGATCGGTTGCGAGCCGCGCTGCGCGGCGAGGGCGAGCGTGCCCGGCACGCCGGTGACCAGCGCCAGCCCGAGGCCCGCCCACGGATGCCACTGGGTGGCCAGCACGGTCGCGACGGTCGGGCCGATGATGAAGATGACCTCGTCGATCACCGACTCCAGGGCGTACGCCGTCTGCACGTCCGCCGGGCGGCCGACGAGCACGTGGGACCACCGGGCCCGGACGGCCGAGCCGATCGGCGGGTACGCCGCGCCGGCCAGGAAGGCGGCGGCGAACGCGACGGGCTCCGGCCACCCCGCCTCCAGGGCGGTGACCAGTCCGACCACCCCGACGGCGTACACCGCGGCCACGACGGGGAGCACGACCGACTGTCCGAGCCGGTCCAGCAGGCGACCCTGGACCACGGACGACAACCCGTTCGCGATGGTGAACGACGCCGAGAGGGCGCCGGCCAGGCCGTAGGACCGACCCAGCCCGGTGACCAGCAGGACGATGCCCAGCGTCGAGATGGAGATGGGCAGCCGGGCGACCAGGGCGGTGAGGCTGAATCGCCACGCACCGGAGTGCGTGAGCACGGTGCGGTAGCGGGTGAACATGCTGTTCGGAGCGTAGGGCACGATGACGACATGCCGCCGATGGACGTCTCGCCGTACGACGCGCTGCTGCTGGTGTCGTTCGGCGGCCCGGACCGGCCCGAGGACGTCGTGCCGTTCCTCGAGAACGTCACCCGTGGCCGGGGCATCCCTCGCGAACGGCTCGAGGAGGTCGGTGAGCACTACTACCTCCTCGGCGGGAGGAGCCCCATCAACGACCTCAACCGCGCGCTGCAGGACGCGATCCGCGCCGACCTCTGCGCTCACGGGATCGACCTCCCGGTGTTCTGGGGCAACCGCAACTGGGACCCCTTCCTGACCGACACCGTGCGCCGGATGGCGAAGGACGGCGTCACCCGAGCCGCGTGCTTCGTCACCAGTGCCTACTCGTCGTACTCCTCGTGCCGGCAGTACCGCGAAGACCTGGCGGCGGCGGCGGCGCTCCCCGGCGCACCTCGGCTCGACCGGCTGCGCTCGTACTACAACCATCCCGGCTTCCTCGAGCCGGTCGTCGACGCGGTGGTCGCCGCCGTGGATGGAGCCGTGGATGGAGCCGTGGCGGACGCGGACCGGCCCCCTCGACTCGTCTTCGTCACGCACTCGATCCCGATGTCGATGAACGAGGGCAGCGGACCCGCGGGCGGGGCCTACCTCGCCCAGCACCGCAACGCCGCGGCGTACGTCGCCGACCGGGTGGCCACCGTCACCGGGCACGACCTGGCCCACGACCTGGTCTTCTGCTCGCGGTCGGGTCCGCCGCAGATGCCCTGGCTCGAGCCCGACGTCAACGACCACCTCGAGCGGCTGGCCGGCGGTGGGGTCGGGTCGGTGGTGCTGGTCCCGGTCGGCTTCGTGTCCGACCACATGGAGGTCGTCTACGACCTCGACACCGAGGCCCTGGCCACGGCCGCGCGGCTCGGGCTGCACGCCGTACGGGTCCCCACGTCCGGAACCGATGCCCGCTTCGTGGCCATGGTCCGTGAGCTGCTGCTCGAACGCGCCGCCGTCGAGCGGGGCGACGCGGCCGACCGGGTGTCCGTCGGCGGCGACCCCCCCTGCTGGGACCTCTGCCCGGCGGGCTGCTGCCCCAACCCCCGCGGCGAGAAGCCGGCCCTGGGCGGGGCCGCATGAGCAGCCCCTCGTGAGCGAGCAGGGCCGCGCGACCCTGCTCGTGCTGGCGGTGGGGACCGCGCGCGAGGCCGGCGAGCTGATCCTCCGGCTCCGCGACGAGGGCGTCGAGGTGGCCGGCACGAAGTCCAGCGAGATCGACATCGTGACGCGCGCCGACCAGGCCGCCGAGGCACTGGTCAAGGCGCGCCTCCTCGGGGCCCGGCCCGACGACGGGATGCTCGGTGAGGAGGGCGACGACGTGCGCGGCACCTCCGGCGTGGTGTGGATCGTGGACCCGATCGACGGCACCGTGAACTATCTCTACGGGCTGCCCCACTTCTCGGTCAGCATCGCGGCCGAGGTGGACGGGGAGGTGGTCGCCGGTGTGGTGGTCGCACCCGCCCTCGCCCTGGAGTACGTCGCGACCCTCGGCGGCGGCGCGTCGTGCAACGGCCGCCCGATCCACCCCCGTGCGTCCGTGCCCCTGGCCGAGCGCCTGGTCGGCACCGGCTTCAGCTACGAGCAGCCGGCGCGCGCCCGCGAGGCGACGTACATCGCCCGGCTGCTGCCCCGCGTCCGCGACCTGAGACGGCTCGGCTCCTGTGCTCTCGACCTGTGCGCCGTCGCCTCCGGCACACTCGACGCGTACGTCGAGGAGGGGCCGCACATCTGGGACCACGCGGCCGCCGGGCTCGTGGTGTTGGAGGCGGGTGGCATCCTCGAGGTCACCCGCTCACCGGGTGACAAGCGGCTGCTCGTCTGTGCCCCCGAGGACGGGTTCGCGGAGTTCCGGGCAGCCGTGGTCGACGCCGGTTTCGTGGGTGGCGAAGGGCCCGACGGTCCCCGCACGTCTCGGGAATAGCCGCCGCTCACCTTCTGTTCATGAGACACGGCGCGATGCGAAGGTGCGGTCCGGGCAGTCTTCGGGCACAATCGGCGCGCCGATGAGGGCGCCGGGGGCAACCGGCGCAGATGGGGAGAAAGACACACACGCATGGCCACCGACTACGACGCACCTCGCAAGAACGAGGAAGACCAGTCCGAAGAGAGCATCGAAGAGCTCAAGGCGCGTCGGCACGACAAGAACTCCGGCAAGGTCGATGAGGACGAGGCCGAAGCCGCCGAGTCCTTCGAGCTGCCCGGCGCCGACCTCTCGCACGAGGAGCTGGCGGTCGAGGTGATGCCACGCCAGGAGGACGAGTTCACGTGCATGAGCTGCTTCCTGGTGCATCACCGCAGCCAGCTCGCGGACGAGAAGCGCTTGATCTGCCGCGACTGCGCTGCCTGACGCGAGCAGCCGGGTGAACGACCGAGCACCCGGCGCCGCGAGCGCGACGAAACCCGTGACGGTGCCTGGGGCCTGGCCCCAGGCACCGTCACGTCATCTCGAGACGGTCGCACAGCGACCACCTCGACCAGCCAGGGGTGGGTCTAGTCCTTCTGGAGCTGCGGCGGCAGGTGACCGGCGGAACGCCGGTAGTAGTTCGCGGCGCGACGCTGCGCGAGCATCCGGGCCAGGGCCACGAACGTGCCGCTGACGACGGCCCAGGTCACCGCCTCGCCCATCCCCACGTCGGGGTCCGCCGGGTTCTCCGGGGGGTGCTTCCCGGTGGCGGCTCTCCAGCCGGTGTCGATGGCCTTCTTGGCGACCGTCGCCGCTGCCAGCGCGGAGACGAGGGAGAAGACGGTCCACAGCTTGCTGCCGCCGGAGTCAGCCATGCGGGCAGGCTATCGCGCGGCGCCGGACCCGCTGATCACCCGGATGGCGGCCACGAGGTGCTCGGGGTCGCGGGTGCTGATCAGCCAGTACGGCGTCGGGTCCCGCCGGTCGCGGACGGTGACCTTGACGCTGCGCTTGAGGTAGGGCCGGAGGAGCAGGTACGCGCGCACGTCGGCACCGGGGCCGGCGACCCGCCGAGTCTCGGCGGCGTCCAGCGGCTCGGCCTCGCCCAGGAACTCCCCGGCGATCCGCGCCCGACCGGCCCGCAGCCAGCCGTCCTCGACATCGACGCGCGCCGACCCGTAGCCCGCGAGCAGCCCGACCATCACCAGCAGGAGGAACGCCGTCGCCGACCAGGCCACGACGCCCGGCGTCGACACCACGAACGCCAGCCAGAACGTCGCGACCAGCATGGTGCCCTGGACCCACCAGCGCAGGGGGACGGTCAGGTGCTCGTGGTGCCCGGCCGCGGCCGGGTCGGGGGTGTCGGGCACAGGGCACAGCCAACCATCCCGATCGGCATCGGCGGCGATAAGGTCCCGCCCGTGAGCGACCGAGTGCCCCAGCCCGAGCCCGAGTCCGCGCCCGGGTCCGGGCTGCCGGTGGCGATCGTGCGGCTCGACCGCGGCCTGCCCCTCCCGTCGTACGCCCACCCCGGCGACGCCGGCGCCGACCTGATGACGACCGTCGACCTCACCCTCGCCCCGGGTGAGCGCGCTCTGGTGCCGACCGGGATCTCGCTCGCGCTTCCCGAGGGGTACGTCGCGTTCGTCCATCCCCGCTCGGGTCTGGCCGCCCGGCACGGGCTCTCCATCGTGAACACGCCCGGCACCGTCGACGCCGGCTACCGAGGCGAGATCAGCGTGCTCCTCGTCAACCACGACCCCGCGCTCCCCGTGTCGCTGCACCGCGGCGACCGGATCGCCCAGCTGGTCATCCAGAGGGTCGAGCGGGCGGTGTTCACCGAGGTCGACGCCCTGCCGGAGTCGGTGCGGGGGAGCGGGGGATACGGTTCAACCGGAGGCTCGGCCGGGCTCGGCGAGCCCACCGCCGACCACTCGTGACACACCGCTGGGAGACGCACTGATGTTCCGCCGCAGGGCCAGCTCGGAGCCGGACGAGGTCGTCGAGGTCGACGGCGGTGTCCCCGATGACGTCGACGGACCCTGGGACTCCGACCGTACCCCCGACGACGGTCTCGAGCGGGTCGACCTCGGATCGCTGCGGGTGCCGCCGCGCGAGGGCACCGAGCTCCGGCTGCAGGTCGACGAGAACACCGGCGAGGTGCAGTCGGTGATGCTGGCCGCCGAGGAGGGTGCCCTCGAGCTGCGGGCCTTCGCCGCACCTCGCAACGGCGACCTGTGGACCGAGGTCCGGCCGCAGATCGCCGCCGACATCTCCCGGCACGGCGGCACCGCGACCGAGCGCCAGGGCCGTTGGGGCACCGAGCTGGTCTGCCAGATGCAGGTGGTGCTGCCCGACGGGAGCCAGGCCATGCAGCCGTCCCGGATCATCGGCGTGAACGGCGCACGCTGGCTGCTGCGCGCGACGTTCCTGGGCCAGCCGGCGCTCGAGCCCGACGGCGCCGAGGACTGGGAGAACGCGCTGGCGGCGGTCGTCGTCCACCGCGGGACGCATGCCATGCCGGTCGGCGACGCCCTGCCCCTGACCCTCCCGGACGACGCCCAGCGACTCGGCTGACCGCGGCCCCGGTTCCTGGGGCGAGCGCCTAGGCTGGGGGTATGGGCGAGAAGAGCAAGCTGCGGCGCACGATCAGCAGCTG
>Ga0157372_10002562_pt1 | contig 19715 bp, 13 predicted proteins | sample C55metaG_FD_115307 | JGI IMG/M metagenome (GOLD analysis project Ga0157372, IMG submission 115307) | Corn rhizosphere microbial communities from Kellogg Biological Station, Michigan, USA - C5-5 metaG | ecosystem: Host-associated > Plants > Roots > Rhizosphere > Soil | place: USA: Michigan... | reverse complement strand
CTTAATACCGACTGGTGGAACTACGGTGGTATAACCCGCGATGTAAAACTGGTTGAAGTACCGTCTACCTACATCCGCGATTTTGTGATCCAGCTTAAAAAGCCTGTTAATGGTGCAGTCCCCGCTAAACAACCGGAGGTAAGCGGATGGGTTAAATTGAGCGATACTCCGCCAACTGGTCAAAATATCACCGTGCAAATACCCGAACTTAAGTTTAGTAAGCAGTTTGTTGCCACAGGCGTACTTACACAGGTGAGCTTTAAATTGCCAAAGGTGCAGCTATGGTCGCCGGAAATACCTAAGCTGTATAAAGTTATTATCAGCACCGGAGCTGATAAAACAGAAGATAAGATCGGGTTTCGTACGATTGAAGCTCATGGCCCGCAGTTGTTGTTAAACGGCAAGCCCGTATTTTTACGGGGGATCTGTATCCATGGCGAAATACCACAGGATGTACGGAGGGCTTACAGCCAGCAGGATGCGGAACAATTGTTAAATCAGGCGCATGAACTGGGCTGCAATATGGTAAGGCTGGCACATTATCCCCATGATGAAAAGATAACCCGCCTGGCCGACTCGCTGGGTATTATGGTTTGGTCGGAGATCCCGGTTTACTGGACGATTGACTTTGGCAACGCAGCAGTACTTGAAAAGGCAAAAGCACAGCTTAATGAAATGATTACCCGCGACCATAACCGTGCCAGTATCATAATCTGGTCGGTTGGGAACGAAACGCCGGTAAGCCCAACCCGTACTGATTTTATGCATAACCTCATTATCAAGGCTAAACAGTTGGATGATACGCGTTTGGTTTCGGCTGCGCTGGAGGTAAACTATGGCTCGGGTAAGGATTTGAATGTAGTAGACGATCCGTTGGGAGAGTTTGTTGACCTTGTTGCCTTTAACGAATACCTTGGCTGGTATGGCGGCCTGCCCGATAAATGCCGCACTACAAACTGGAGCACTCCATACAATAAACCTTTATTTATCAGCGAAACCGGGGCCGAAGCTAAAACCGGTTTTCATGCTGACTCATTGACCCGCTTCGGCGAAGAATACCAGGAATGGTATTTTAAAGAGCAGGTAGCCATGTTTAAGCGGATGCCTGCAAATTTCGTCGGCCTGTCGCCATGGGTGATGGCCGATTTCCGGTCGCCCAAACGGAATAACCCGGTGTACCAGGAAGGCTGGAACCGCAAGGGCCTTTTTGATGATAAAGGCAATAAAAAGAAAGCATTTTATATTCTTCAAAACTATTACAAACAAAAAAGCGCGGAAGCGCTGAACCGATAGCGTATCACAATGAAAAAAATTACAATATCCTTTTTAACATTATTTTTATGCCTGAGCGTCACAGCTTTTTCCCAGGTACCCAAGCATACGTTTGCCCTGGGCGACCAGGCTTTCCTGCTTGACGGGAAACCTTTCCAGATGATCTCGGGCGAGATGCATTATCCCCGTGTACCGCGCGAAGCCTGGCGCGCCCGTATGAAAATGGCTAAGGCAATGGGCTTAAATACCATTGGTACCTATGTTTTCTGGAACCTGCACGAGCCGCAAAAAGGCAAGTTTGATTTTAGCGGTAATAACGATGTGGCCGAGTTTGTTCGTATTGCTCAGCAGGAAGGCCTGTGGGTGATCCTTCGCCCAAGCCCGTATGTTTGTGCCGAATGGGAGTTTGGAGGATATCCTTACTGGTTGCAGAACGAAAAAGGCCTTGAGGTGCGTAGTAAAGAAGCCCAATACCTTAAAGAGTATGAAAGCTATATCAAAGAGGTAGGCAGGCAATTGGCCCCGCTACAGATAAACCATGGCGGTAATATCCTGATGGTACAAATTGAAAATGAATACGGCTCATATGGCAGCGATAAAGAGTATCTGGGGATTAATCAAAAACTATTTAAAGAAGCCGGTTTTGATGGATTGCTGTACACCTGCGACCCTGCCCCCGATTTGGTAGCTGGTCATTTGCCGGGATTACTTCCTGCTGTTAACGGTCTTGATAATCCTGCAAAGGTTAAAAAGATCATTAATGAAAATCACGATGGTAAGGGCCCGTATTATATTGCCGAGTGGTATCCGGCCTGGTTTGATTGGTGGGGAACTGCCCATCACACTATCCCTGCCGAACGTTATGCCGGTAGGCTTGATTCCGTACTGGCAGCAGGGATTTCTATCAACATGTACATGTTTCATGGTGGCACCACCCGTGCGTTTATGAATGGTGCTAATTTTAAAGATACCTCGCCTTATGAACCGCAAACGAGCAGCTATGATTATGATGCACCCTTAGATGAGGCAGGTAATGCTACCCCGAAATTTATGCAGTTCAGGCAGGTGATCCGTAAGCATTTGCCTGCCGGTATGCAATTGCCGGATGTGCCGGCAGCCAAACCGGTAATCACAATTCCTGCTGTTAAACTAACACAATCGGTAAGTTTATTAAATACTCTGCCAGCTGTTAAAGAAAATCTAAGTCCGCTTACGTTTGAAGACCTGCACCAGGACTATGGCTTTGTGTTGTACCGAACTGTTTTAAACGAAAGCAAAAGCGGACAGCTCAAACTAAAAGAGCTTAGGGACTATGCGGTGATTATGATTAACGGTAAAAAAGTGGGCACGCTTGATCGCAGGCTTAATAAGGATAGCCTGTATCTAAAACTTCCGGCAGGTAAAGTAACGCTTGATATTTTGGTGGAAAACCTTGGCCGCATCAACTTTGGCAAGTATCTTTTGCAAAATAAAAAAGGGATTACTCAACAGGTGATTTTAAACGGAACAGAATTGCAGCATTGGAAAATGTATTCGCTGCCGTTTCATGATCTAAGCACTGTGAAATTCTCTGCCGCAAGGCAAAATGCTCAATCGCCGGTTATAAGGAAAGGTGGATTTACGCTGGATAAAGTGGGTGACACTTACCTTGATATGAGCAACTGGGGAAAAGGTGTGGTATGGGTAAATGGCCACAACCTTGGCCGGTACTGGGGCATTGGTCCGCAGCAAACCTTATACCTGCCGGTTGAGTGGTTGAAAAAAGGATATAATGATGTTGAGGTGCTTGAGCTGTTAAAACCTGAGCAAGATCAGTTATCCGGAATTGATAAACCGATATTGGACGTAGTAAAACCTTAAATAAGCTTAAAGCCAAAAGCTAAAGGCTCAAAGCTTATTTTACACGTATTGGCAAAAAAAGAGGCTTTGGGCTTTAGGCGTTTTGCTTTAAGCTCTTTTGATAACAGACATATATTAATACTATTTACAATGGCAAGAGTAGCGTTTAAAATGAAGCTTCATGAAGGGCAAACCGCCGAATACAAGGCGCGGCATGATGCCATTTGGCCCGAATTGAGCAGTTTGCTTAAAGATGTGGGGATCAGTAATTATTCTATTTTTTTAGATGAGGATACGCATTGGCTTTTTGGTGTGATGGAAGTTGAAGATCAGGAAGCCCTTGATCATTTGCCTGATAGCCCTATTATGAAAAAATGGTGGTTATACATGGCCGATATCATGGATACTAATGCCGATCATTCGCCAGTGAGTGTGCCTTTGAAAGAGGTGTTCTTTTTGCCATAGATACAAAAACGTACCCGGCGAAATGGCTGTCATAAATGGCACACTGCGTTAGGTGCCTTTACGATAGCCATTTTTGTTTTATACAGGTCAAGCACCTGCTGGGCTGTTACTTTACTATGTGTGCTGATTTTAATAAAAAGAATTATTTTTATAGATATAGTTAACCCTGATAAGTATGGTTGAGATATTTCAGAATATCCGTAAAATATACAGGTTCAGCGCACCTTGCGAAGAGCTGGCTAACTATATCGAATTTTATTCACAATCAGTTTTAGATTTATCTGCACAGTACGTAAAAAATGAATTTTCATCGGTGAAGATGTTCCCCAGTTGGACACCTACTTTTTATATCAACCTTGGTTCGCCCTATTATATTGATTTGAAGAATACCCGGTATCATGTAAGGGAGCAGCAAGATGTTTTAATATTGAGAAACGAGGACGTTACCAGACATAAACTACCTGCCGATAATATATTTACGGTTAAATTTAATCCGGGCGGTTTAGAAGCCGTTTTAGGTATAAATCAAGTCCCGGTTATTGACAAGATCATTAACCTTAATCAAATTTTGCCCTGGGAATTACTTCAAAAAGTAAAACGGCCTGTAAGTTTCGAGGAGCGTGTAATCATTGTTGAATCATTTTTGTTAGAGAAGCTCGTTAAACAGGTAAGCCAGGATCATTATGTTAAAATTGTTAACGATAGCATTGGCGAATATCAGGCTACTGGCATGCAGTTGAATACATCAAAAGTTGCTGAGAGGCTGTTTATTACTTCTAAAACTATCAATCGGTATTTCAACAGGGTGATTGGCACTCCGCCTAAAAATTATTTCTCAATTGTGCGGGGCAGAAATGCATTAACAGCATTTGTAAATAACAGAGAAAACTTTGTTCCGATAGATTATGGATATTATGATTTGAGCCATTTTCATAAGGACGTTATGAACCTTACCGGTCAAAGGATAACCAAGCATCAATTTTAATTTGTCCGTTTTTTACTTTTAACGGGTAAGGCAGATCGCTTTCTTTGTAAGCTAAACAACGGTCATGAAAACATTCCTTATCATATTATTTGGCGCTGCTTTTCTTAATCAAAAAGCTTATAGCCAGAAATACAAACCGGTATTAGAGCCTTACCCTGGGTTGGTTAAGGCAGACCCAAGGCTTGTTTTAAAAACAGGTTACCTTGTTGTACCGGAAAATAGAAGTAAACCGGCAGGGCGCAAAGTGAAGATCCCGTTTTTATTTGTACGCAGGCCGGATCAGGATGCACGCAAAAACATCTCACTTTACACTACAGGGGGACCGGGTTATAGCACTACACGTAACATCGATAGCATAGGTTATGACTCCCGCTGGTTGGCCTACGGTGGCTTTATTGCTTTTGATCAACGCGGAACAAAGCGGGCGCAACCATGCCTTGATTGTACGGAAGTAGCAGCAGCCATTAAATGCAGTTACAGGGAAGGGAAAAATAAAGATAGCCTCGTATCTCAGGCCGTTACTGATTGCCGGAACCGGTTTGCAAAACAAGGCGTCGATTTATCGGCCTTTAACACCATTGAAAGTGCTGAAGATATAAATGATTTAAGATTAGCCTTAAATGTTGATTCGCTTAACCTGGTTGGCATATCCTATAGCGGCGGTCTGATGCTTACCATGGTGCGGAATCACCCTGAAGGCGTTCGTGCTTTGCTTTTAAATTCACCACTGCCGGGTTATGTTAATTTTGAGGAACACGCTTTGTTTAATATCAATGAAGCGCTTGAGCAGGTATTTCATAATTGCGAAACAGATTCCTCTGACACAAAATATAAAGATTTAAGAATGAAATTCCATCAATACTTCAGCTCTATCACCGGAAAAAAGTTTACTATAGCTTATCAGGAAAAAGGGAGTGATAAAACTGCCAACCTCACTTATTCAAAAAACGAACTGCTCGATGCGATAATAGGCCGGATGAACTCCCGGCAGGTTAGTACTATACCTGCAGTAGCAATCGATTTAATTGAAGGCCGTCATGATAAATATATACAGGAGGTATTTGATGGCTATTTCGCGGGCAACTTAAGTGTATCACTGGGTATGCGGTATTCTGTTTATTGCTCAGAACAAATTTCATACGATGATCCTACATTGGAAGCACAACAACATTTAGTACTACCGTGGTTGGCCGGGTATCCGTTTAATGATGTAAATCATGTCATATGCAATTGTTGGAAGGTGAAGGCTGAACCTGCTATAGCAAAGCAGCCTGTTTATTCTACAGTACCGGCATTAATTTCGGCAGGTGACGTCGACCCCGATTGCAGGCCGTTTTATAACAGGTTGATAAAACGGTATATGCCTAATAGCCAATTATTGATCATTCATAACAGGGGGCATGCTCCGGGTTTTAGTGTAGATGGGACTGATTATGTGAAACTTTTTTTTGAAAATCCTTATAGAAAACTTACATCTCAATCAAAAAACCTGATCATAGAATAGCTTAATAGCCATTGTCAGGTTTTTCGGTAATAAAGGTTTTGTCGTCTGTTAACATTATGCTAACATAGCAGCCGTACATTTGAGCCAAAACAACTCTTTGGCATGTATCCTGCACTTACTGATGAAGCGTTGATGGGGCTTATCCAGCAAAGCAACCCCGTTGCCCTTGAAACTCTTTTTAATCGTTACTACAAAACCTTATGCCAGTTAACGTCCCCTCAGGGCCTCTACGAGAGACCCTGAGGAGACACAAGCTGTCCGAGAACAAAAAAAGGCGTCATTGCGGGGAGCGACGCAATCCCCGGCTGGCAGATCCGCTCTGTATAGTTTGGGATTGCTTCGTTCCTCTCAATGACGCTTAAAGCCATTTCTGTTGTTTTGTCTTCTCTTAGCATTGTCCTAACATGAAAATAGTATATCGCTTTGAGAGGTTATTGCACTGAAGATGCAGATTTTTTGCATGCGCTGATTTTGTAAAATACTGCCTGTACAAGCGGAATTTCAGCCTGAATTATTACATTGGTCTCGTAAATTATTTATGGAACCTGAAAACTTATCCAAGTGTACGAATTGTGGCGCTCCGTTGGTGCAGGATGCAGCAAAGAAATTAAAATGTCCCTACTGCGGCAGTGATTATCTTACGCCGTCCGCTGAACAGGAAATAACAGCCCCTGCCCGGAGGCAGGACATTCTGGTAAGCCAGGCCGAACCTCAAAACAATAACGGTGGTTATTTCGTTGCCCTGTTGTTAGTGGTCATGGTGATCATAGGAGGCGCGCTTATAGCCAATAATAATGCTCCGGGGGATGTGAAGTATGCTGATTCTTTAGTAACGGATACGACCAGGAATGATACCACCGTTGCCGAAAGTCCGAAGAAAGACGAAAACCCCTATAAACCTATCCTGGATGCATTGAGTGGCATCCAAATCGACTCCCAGACATTTAAAAAACTTTACCGGAAGGCATACAGGAAAGCGGATAAGTTTACAGGCAATATAGAAATAGCTGATCAAAGTTCGCCACGGTACGTCAATATCAATGGTTTTTATATTTATATTATGAACGATAGCTCAGGCCCGACGCTTCGCTTTGCTACGCAGTATGTCTCCAATGATTGGTTATTTATCAACGAAATGATCATCAACGCAGACGGGGAGAACTCCACGTTGACCCCGGAATTTAAAAGGGACAGCGGGGATGGTTCGATCTGGGAATGGTGCGATATGAGCGTTCCGGATGAGAATATTCCGATGCTGGTTAAAATTGCCGGCGCGAAAAAGGTAAGCCTGAGATATTCGGGCGATAAGTATTACCAGGTGGTAAAGGTTACCGCTAAACAGCAGGCGGCTATAAAAAGAGAATTGCAGCTTTATAAAGGCCTGTTGCTTGGGTATAAAGGACATTGAATACAAATGGGCGCGCTAAGCTAAAAATGAACTGGAACCGGGTGTATGACAAAATTGAACGGGACTGCCTTACAAGTTCAGTTACTTTTGCTTTCAATCCATTGCTGGAATTCTGCCGGGCCGCCTTCTTTTCCTCAACCAAAACATTTGAACCTTTCTTTGTATCGAAAGTTGTAAGGGTTGTGGTTCTTGGGGGCGTGGGTTCGGGTCCCTTTGCTTACCCCAAAGCCTCTTGGAAGCTGTTTAAAAACGGTTAAATAAAACTGCTATATCCCGCTCGCCATTGCGAGGAACGAAGCAATCCCCGATGAGCAGATCCGCGCTGTATAGTTTGGGATTGTTTCGTTCCTCACAATGATGCTTTATATTATATTAAAAGCCATTTCTGATGTTTTGTTCTCTCTTAACATTATGCTAACATAGCAGCCTTACATTTGAGCCAAAACAACTCTTTGGCATGTATCCTGCACTTACTGATGAAGCGTTGATGGGGCTTATCCAGCAAAGCAACCCCGTTGCCCTTGAAACTCTTTTTAACCGTTACTACAAAACCTTATGTCAGCTGTGCACGGTGTACACTAAAGATTATACCGTTGCCGAAGAGATCACCGCCAATCTTTTCATTAAACTATGGGACAACCGCGATACGGCCATCCTTAATGTAAAAAGTTACCTGTTTGTTGCTGCCAAAAATCTCTCTTTAAATCATATCCAAAAAAAGAAAGACCCGGTACATTCTATCGAAGATATCGACCTTCAGAGCCATATGTTAAAAGATAGGGATAATCCATTTAAAATTCTTTCTGGCCGCGAATCGTACAATAAAATACTAAACCTTATTGATACTTTGCCTGCCAGCCAAAGGCAGGTACTGCTCATGAGCCGTATCGATAATCTCGACAAAAACGAAATAGCCCGGGTTTTGGGTATTTCCGTTCGTACGGTTGAAACCACCCTTTACCAGTCTATAAAAAAACTCCGCCAGCTGTTAAAAGGGCAGCATAATTTCACTTCCGAGGGTTAATGATTTCTTAATATAAACTTAACTTTTTTCGCTACGTATCGGCTACGCAAAATCAGTCTTTATTGCAGAGACAGATTTAATGGAAGATAATAGTTATCGCTTAATAGTTGAATATTTTGAGAAAACCATCAGTGATGATGGCTTAACACAGTTGCAGGAATGGATTGAGGAAAGCCCCGAAAATCTCGCCCAGTTCAGTGAAACCATCCAGATCCTGGAAGCATCCAAAGTTCATTTTAAACAGCCGGAAAATGCCGAAAGCACCTGGGCAAAAATCAATGCGCATATAACCCAACCTCAAACACCTGTAATTAAACGCAATCTTAAATTCAACTGGATAACTTATGCTGCTGCCTGCCTGCTTATTTGTACTACAGGTTGGTTTGGATACCGATACTTTAAACAATCACAAGCTTTGGTTTATGAAGAAATCAGCAATGCCGATGGCAAGCATTCAAAAATAATACTGCCAGATAGCTCGACAGTTTATCTGGGTGGTGGTAGCAAACTCAGATACGCCAAAAACTTTAGCCGCGAAAAACGTGATGTAACGCTTAATGGCGAAGCTTTTTTTGATGTGGTCCATCAGGCTAAGCCTTTTGTAGTTAAAAGCGGCGATATCACAACAGTGGTATTGGGTACTTCATTTAATATTAAAGCCTACCTGGCCGATCATAAAGTAGCTGTAACCGTGCAAAGCGGTAAAGTAGGGGTAATGGCCAATGTGCAGGGAAAACCTCAAATGATTAAATACCTGGTAAAGAACGAAGAGATCAGCATCAATACCCAAAATGGTATCTACACTTTTAACAACACTGATGCATCATCAGTAAGTTCATGGATCAATAACGAATTTGTTTTCTACAATACAACTTACAGTGAAATAGCCGCCTCGCTTGAGCATCATTACGGCGTTAAGATCCGGTTTACAGAACAGGATTTGGGCAATGTAAGGCTTACAGCCAAATTAAGAGGGATGACATTGACAGATGCCATGGAAACCCTTAGCGCACTATCCGGATTAGGCTATACGCAAAAAGGCGATCAGCTATTTATTTCAAACAATAATCAAAAAGGAGGAAGTATAATGAAATAGTATTTACCCGGCTATTGGAAAAAGCCTGGACGTTGCTGGTAACAACCCCAGGCTTCAGAATTTTGACAATTTAAACTCACGGTTAGACAAGTATAAATTAAAGTAAATATATGAAAAAGTTATGGTTATTAACCATGCTGCTCTTTTTACAATGGCCTTTTGGCGGCATAAACGCTAAGGCTCAAACAGTAATAAACAAAAGGATCACGTTTGGTGTCGAGGGTACCATGCTCAAGGATGCCTTTCAGCAAATTGAAAAATCAAGCGATATCTCTATCAGCTATAATAACAGCTTGCTGGATGATAAACGCAAAGTACACGTAACAAAAGCAGAACGCTCTTTAGGCGAAACACTTGACCTGCTTTTAAAAGGAACTACCTGCACTTACAGAGCAGCAGGCGAACGTAATATCCTCATCATTGCAAAAACACAGGATAGGGGTAGCATTAAAGGGAAAGTGGTTGATGAAAAATCAGAACCACTTCCAGGTGCTACAGTGAAAGTTCCGGGAACAGGGGCCACTGCTATCAGTGGCGTTGATGGTTCATATACATTAAATATTGTGCCGGGTACTTACACGGTTGAGGCAAGCTTTATCTCGTACGAAACAAAAAGGATTCAGAATGTAAGTGTTAGCTCAAATGCAAACACTGTTTTAAATATCACGCTTAGCCCGTCCGATAATAAAATTAACGAGGTTGTGGTAACGGCACTTGGTATAAAAAGGGAAGATAAAAGTTTGGGTTATTCGGCACCGGTTATTAAAGGTGATCAGTTAACGAGTGCCCTTTCTGGTAACTGGACTGATGCGTTATCAGGTAAAGTAGCGGGTTTAAACCTCATCCGTTCAAACAGCGGCCCTGCGGGATCAAACAAAATTATCCTCCGCGGCGAAAACAACCTTACTGGTGATAACGAGGCCCTGATAGTGGTTGACGGCGTGGTAATTAACCAGGGCAGCGGCAGGCGCACAAGCAACTCCGGCGAATCGGCCTATGGTACCAGCAGCGACAATATGCCAGCCGACTATGGCAGCAACCTGAACGATATCAACCCTGAAGATATTGAAACTGTAACGGTATTGAAAGGCCCGGGTGCTGCAACACTTTACGGCCAGCGTGGTGCTAATGGTGCTATTATCATTACCACAAAATCGGGTAAAAAGCATAGTGGTTTGGGTATCACCTTTAATTCAAATGCAAGTCTTGAAAGTGTAAACCGCTGGCCCGATCTGCAATATGAATACGGGCAAGGTACGGCGGGTTCTCGTTATTATTCGTACGGTGCCGGTCCTGATGGTGCAAGTACCAGCTCGACAAGTTCGGCTTACGGCCCTAAATTTGATGGGCAATTATTTTATCAGCTTGACCCGGTTACTCAAAAACAAAGCACAACACGTACGCCATGGGTGCCATACAAAAACCAGATCCGTGATTTTTTTGATGTTGGCCAAACTTTCACCAACTCGGTAAGTGTTGACGGCGGCAGCGATAAAACAACCGCCCGTTTCTCGGCAACCAACGTTACCAATCACTGGATAACACCTAACACAGGATATACCCGTAACAGCGTCGCTTTATCGGTAAATTCAAAGATCAATGATAAGTTGACCATCAACGCAAAAGTAAACTACAACAACAGAAACAGTGATAACTTACCGGGGGCGGGCTATGGTAACCAGTCACTGATGTACTGGTTTATTTTCTGGCAGCCCAACGCCAATTTAAACTGGTTGAAGAACTACTGGAAAAACGGACAGGATGGTAAAGCCATATTTTATCCTTTCAGTTCGTTCCCTGAAAACCCCTACGCAGTATCAAATGAGTTTATCAACAAGTCAAACCGTAACTCGGTTACAGGAAACGTAGAGGCACTTTATAATGTCACAAAAGAGTTTAGCGTACAGGTTCGTGCTACTTTAGACATGGGCTATGAGCAGCGCGCACAGCAGCGTCCATATGATGCCGGAAGTAAATACCCGAAAGGCTCGTACCGTACACAAAACATCTATTCGGAAGAGCAGGGTGCCGATTTCCTGTTGAAATACAACAAGAAAATAACACACGATGTTAACATCACCGCTACGGCAGGTGGTAGCATGCTCCGCAACAATTATAACCGCGATGAGGTACGTGCCGACTCGCTGGTATATCCGGGCGTGTATTCGATGGCTAACAATGCTGGTCCGCTGGTTACGTTGCCATACAAGTCAAAATATGCTATCAATAGCTTTTATGGCTTGTTGTCTACATCTTTTAAAGATTACTTGTATGTAGATTTAACAGCCCGCCAGGACTGGATCAGCACGCTGGCTACTGCGAACCGTACCGATCAGGTTGGTTTCTTCTATCCATCGGCAAGCCTGAGCTTTTTGCCATCTGAAGCATTCAAGTTGCCTAAATTTATTGACTATGCAAAAGTGAGGGCATCGCTTGCAGGTGTTGGTAGCGGTACAACAAATCCTTATCAAACTTCATTTAACTATGTATCGGCAGGTAGTACTTATGCAGGCGGTTTACAAAATCCGCGTACGCTATCCAACCCCGATTTGAAACCTTTGCGTACCACAACGCTTGAAGTTGGTGCCGAAACCAGGATGTTCAGCAATCGCTTAGGTTTTGATATAGCTTTATATACGGGTAACACTAAAAACCAGATCCTTAGCCGTACTGTAGATCAATCATCCGGCTACAGCCAGGCAGTTATCAACGTAGGTAAGGTAAACAACAAAGGCATCGAAATTACATTGAACGGAACGCCTATACGCAAAGCCAACGTGTTTAGCTGGAATGTTACTGCAACCTTCAGCGCCAATAAAAACACCATTGAACAGCTTGCCGATAGCGCGGTTGTGTTGCGGAATGGCCCTACCGGCGGTGGCCAGATTGTTGCCCGTGTAGGCGGCAGTATGGGCGATATGTACGGTCGCGGTTATTTGCGCTCGCCTGATGGGCAGATCGTTTATGATGCTTCAACAGGTTTTGCCAAATTAGCTGATACCCTGGTTTATTTGGGCAATACTATCCCTAAATGGAAAGCAAGTATGGGGCACGATTTCAGGTACAAGCAATTTAACCTGCACCTGTTATTTGATGCCCAGGTTGGCGGTGTATCATACTCGCTGTCAAACTATAAACTGGCCGAGCAGGGTAAAACAACACTTACCTTACCGGGCAGGTACAACGGTATCATAGGCAAAGGCGTTATCCAAAACCCGGACGGCAGTTACAGACCGAACGATGTTATTGCAACAGATGTTGACGGTTACTACCGCTCACACTATGGTATTGATAATGCCGAAGGTAATACGTTTTCAACCAACTTCCTGAAATTCCGCGAAGCAAGGTTTGATTATTCATTGAGCCCTCGTTTAGTTAAACGCCTTGGATTAACGCGTGCTACGGTAGGTGTATATGGTCGTGACCTATACATCTGGACTAAATGGCCAATCTTCGATCCTGAATTTGGTACGCTTTCGGGTACCGACATTGTGCAGGGATTTGAAGTGGCGCAGTTTCCATCAACCCGCACATTTGGTTTTAACATAGTTATTGGCATTTAATAATTAACAATATGAAAAGGAACGGATATATACTTATATCAATGATGATGTTGTTCGTTAGCATAATGTCGTCATGTAAAAAGGATTTTATTGCACTTAATACCGATCCCAACGGTACGCCTAATGCCTTGCCGCAGCAATTGCTGGCCCCGGCATTGGTGAATACATTGGGTACTAATATGCTTCGTGCCCGTAATTTTAATAACGAGCTGATGCAGGTTACAGTTGATGCAGGCGACTCGGAGGGTAGGGTGTTCAGGTATGACATTAAACGTACCTGGGCTGATGTCACCTGGAATGCATGGTATACCCAGTTAACTAACTTTAAAGATATTTATACTATTGCCAGCAAGGAGGTTACCTACAACAAAACTTATATGGGGATCTCGTTGATATGCCAGTCATGGTTGTATTCATTACTTACTGATACTTATGGCGATGTACCTTACTTTGATTCAAATAAAGGAAAGGACGGAAATTTTACGCCTAAGTTTGATAAGCAGAAAGATATTTACCTGGATATTTTTAAAAACCTGGAAGCAGCAGATACCCTGCTTAATGCTTCAGCAAACGTAGTTGCCGGCAGTGATCCGGTATTTAACGGCAATGCTTTAAAATGGCGCAAGTTTGGTAACTCGCTTTATTTAAGGCTGTTGTTAAGGGTGTCTGGTAAGGCTGATGTTTCGGCTGATGTGATCGCCAAGATCAAACAAATTGTTGATACCAATCCGGATGCTTACCCCATTATGGGCAGCAATGATGATTCGGCAGTTTTGCGGTGGACAGGCTCCGGTGCCTTGACATCTCCATTTATTGGGGGAGTACGCGAACAGGACTGGCGGCAACCCGGTATTTGCGAGTTTTTTGTAAACAACCTGGCTAAATGGGCCGATCCGAGGCTGGTTAACAACCGCTGGTCGATATCAAGTTACCAGGGTGGCATACAGGGGATTCCAAGTGGTTATGCCCCAGGTGAAAATGTTGGTATCAAATCATATTTCCAATCTACCACATCAACAACTACCTTAATGAACGATCCGTTGATGGGTAACATCATGAACTATTCGGAGTTGCAATTTATCCTTGCCGAAGCCGCTGCCAAGGGCTGGATAGCCGGCGATGCTGCTACTTATTATAAAAACGGTGTTCAGGCTGGCATCACTTTCTGGATCCCGACATATACAGTACCTATTGATACCTATTTAGCAGGCGCTGATATTACGTGGGATAATGCTGCTCCGCTTGATGAAAAAATGGAGATGATCCATGTTCAGAAATACTACTCCATGTTTTACACTGATTTTGAGCAATGGTTTGAATATCGCCGTACCGGCCACCCGGTATTGCCAAAAGGTAATGGTTTAAAGAACAACGGTATTATGCCGGCCAGGCTGCAATACCCGGTTTATGTACAATCGGCCAATCCTGATAGTTACAAGGCTGCGGTAGCTGCACAGGGTGCCGATGAGATAAGCACACAGGTGTGGTGGCAAAAACAATAATAACCCGGTTTTAAACTAAGAGATCCATAAAATGAAAAAAGTATATTTATTACTGGTGCTTGCAATGGCCGCCGGTATAAGTTCATGTAAAAAGAATAACTATGCCGAAGGTACATTAAGCCCCATCATAGCAGTTGTTGACCTTCGCGCTATTTACAAAGGCTCGGATGTTGTGCTGAACAGCAACAACATGGCTGGGGCTAAGGAAATAGTGGGTGTAGTAATATCAAATGCGGCGGCAGGTAACAGTCCGGCCGGCGTATTGGTGGTACAAAATAACCGCCGCAATGCTGTACGAGGTATTTCTCTTGAAATAGGCAGCGCAGCTACAAATTATGTTCCGGGCGATTCGGTAATAGTGCAAGTTGATGGCGCTACACTTACCAAAGTAAATGGCAGTATGCGTGTTAAAGGTCTTACTGAAACATCAGTAAGTAAAGTTGCCGATAACAGACCTATCAAAGTACAATCTGTTCCGTCAGCTACTTTACTGGCTTCGCCGGACGTTTATGAAGGCACGCTGGTTACTATAGCCAAAGCGGTTACTGATCCGGAGCCGCAGCAGGGCGAAACCTACGCGGGTGATAAAACACTTAATGATGGTTTTGGCAAAATAACCATGCATACAGAGGCAAACGCTGCTTTCGCAAGTACCGAATTGCCGTTCAGCGCTAATTTTACAGGTATCCCGTTTGCGGTAACATCTGGTACGGATACCAGGTTGCAGCTTTGGCCGCGTACTATTGATGATGTGTTTACACTTGCGGCAACCAAGCCATCGCCGATTATTATAACCGGATACCTTACAAATCCTTCGGGCAGCGATGGTAATTATGAATATATTCAGTTCAAGGCAACTAAGGATATCGATTTTTCGGTAACAAATTATGCCGTGGTAACCTGTAATAACGCGGGTACCAACCCGGCACCTGCCAATGGCTGGGCGCAAGGTTTGGCAAAAACTTACAAGTTTAACCTTACATCGGGCACAGTTAAAAAAGGCCAGTTCTTTTATGTAGGTGGTAACAAAAATATCTGGGGCAAAGGCTCAACCGATATCAGTTCATCAAACTGGATCAACAGCACGATGTATGCCGAAATACCGGGTGCTGATTTTGGTAACGTAACTACTAACCTGTTAGCTAACAGTGGTAACGTTGCGGGTATAGCGGTATTCAGCGGCACAACTGTTACGGCTTCAAGTGTCCCTCTGGACGTGATCATGTATGGTGGCGGTGGTACCGTGTACTCTGCTGGCCCGCCGGAAATTGGTTACCGTATTACCAATACTGATTACTATAGTACCATTAACCCGGTAACCCGTACAGGCCAGGGCTTTTATGGCGGTGGTACCAATACCTCAAAGCTCACCTTGCCAACTGATGGCCTATTTAGCCAGTTGGGTGGCGTTTACGATGCACTTACCGGCAGGTGGGTAACCGGCAGGACAGTGACCAGCATTCCGTTAACATTGACGTCGCCAATCAGCACCATTGAAACAGCTACAGGCGTTACAACGGTTCAGAACTAAAACCTCACCCCAACCCCTCTCCAAAAGAGAGGGGCTTTACAATTTCATCTGTTAAAGTCCTCTCCTTTGGAGAGGATTTAGGTGAGGTCAAAATATCATCAAATGAACAGAAGATCATTTTTACAGGGCGTAGGCCTTATAACCGGCGGCGCGTTCATCTCGCTGCGTGCCAATGCACTTACTCAAATATTAAAAGGGGATATCGTTAAAGGTCGTGTTACCGCAGGCAAAAAAGGAATTAAAGGAGCAGTAATATCCGACGGTTTTTCGGTAGTGATTACCGATGATAAAGGCTATTACGAGCTTACTCCCAATGAAAAAGCCAAAAGCATTTTCATGAGCACGCCATCGGGGTACGAGTTTAAAACAGACTATAACGTAGCCAAACATTACGAAAACATAGGCGGCAGTTCGCATTTTGATTTTAAGCTGGAGCCGTTAAAAGTTGATGATTATAATCACCATTTCATTATCTGGGCCGATCCGCAGGTGAAAAACAAAAAGGATGTGAAACAAATGATGGATACCTCGGTTCCCGACACTATTGCTACCATAAAATCATTGGGGAAAAACGCGTTGGTGCATGGCATTTGCGTAGGTGATATTGTTTGGGATAACCGTGAGCTTTTCCCGGCCTATAATGAAGCTGTTGCTCAAATGGGCATCCCGTTTTTCCAGGCGATAGGTAATCACGACATGGATTACCGCATGGGAGGGGATGAAACCTCGGATGTTACTTTTAAGCAGATCTATGGGCCAACTTATTATTCCTTTAACCGTGGTAAAGCACATTATGCAGTATTGGATAACGTTCGGTACCTGGGCGTTGAACGCGAGTACGATGGCTATATCACGGAAGATCAGCTAAACTGGCTGGCGAAAGATCTGCAATACGTTAAGAAAGATCAATTGCTGATCATCAACCTGCATATCCCGGTTTATAACCAGGTGAAAAACAATCAGGATTTTTATAAAGTGCTGGAAGGCTTTACCAATGTACATATCATGTCGGGCCATACGCATTACCATGACAACAATATCACCAATGGCATCTTTGAGCATAACCACGGCACCGTATGCGGCGGCTGGTGGACAGGGCCAATCTGCGTTGATGGTACCCCGCGCGGTTATGGCGTGTACTCAGTAAACGGCACCGAATTAAAATGGTACTATAAATCCACAGGTTTACCGGCCGAAAATCAGATCAGTGTTTATGCCGAAAAACTGACCAACCAGATGCGCCTCATTGCCAACGTTTGGAATTATGATCCGCAGTGGAGAGTTGTGTATTATTTAGACGACAAACCAATGGGAGTTTTATCAAAAGAGCAGGGATATGATCCCTTATCGGTAAGTTTGTATAAAGGTGATCAGTTGCCGGCAGGCCGCCATTTTGTTGAGCCTCATGAGACAGGGCATTTGTTTGTGGCGTATTTTGAGCCGTCGGTTAAAAAGGTTAGGGTTGAAGCTACAGATCGATTTGGGAATAAATATTCAAGCGAATTAGATGCGAAATAAAATAAACATTGTTGGCGGAATAAGCCTTATCTTGTTATCAGGCTTTACTGTTGTTAAAAACATGGAATTAAAAAATGCAGATTTCCCCTCATTCAGTGCCGAAGCGCATCGCGGCGGCAGGGGACTGAGGCCCGAAAATACCATTCCTGCTATGAAAAACGCCATCGATCTTGGTGTTGTTACCACGCTGGAGATGGATACGCACATTACGGCTGATGGGCAGGTGGTTTTATCGCATGACGAATATGTCAACCCGCTGTTTTCGCTTACTCCTGATGGTAAGGAGATCAGCAAGGAAGATGCGAAAAACCTGATCCTCTATAAAATGAAATATGAGGACCTGAAAAAGTATGATGTAGGCTCAAAACCCTACAGCAAATTTCCGCGCCAGCAGAAGTTAAAAACCTATATGCCCCTGTTATCCGAATTGATTGATTCGGTGCAGGATTATATTAAGGTTAATCATAAAAAATCGGCATTCTACAACATCGAAACTAAATGCTCCCCGGCCGGCGACGGTATTTATAACCCTGGTCCTGATGAGTTTGTGGAAAAATTAATGGCCGTCCTGATCGAAAAGAAAATACTGCCCTACGTGGTGATCCAGTCGTTTGATAAACGTACGCTACAGATCATCCACAAAAAATATCCTGATGTACGTACTTCCTATCTTATCGAAAACAAAAAAACGTTTGAAGATAATATGGCCGATTTGGGCTTTACCCCATTCATCTACAGCCCGGACTATAAACTGGTTGATGCCAACCTGGTAAAGAAATGCCATGATGCAAAGATTAAAGTACTACCATGGACTGTAAATACCAAAAAGGAAATAGAACAACTCAAAAGTTTAGGTGTTGATGGTGTGATTACGGATTATCCGGATTTGTTTTAGTGAAACAACCTGCCGCCGCTCGGCTCCAGCCGAGTGGCAACTATCACGCGGCCTCCGGCCGCCGCAAATAATACAAGCGTTTATTTCTTGCTCACTCCTGCGCTCATTTATAATGAGTGCTTAATATGGTCTTGCGTTTGTAACGCAACCGGGCGATACAATCGCCAAATCATTTTAAGCGCTCGTTGCAAACAAACGTAAGTTTAAACACGGCGGCCAGAGGCCGCAAAATAGTTGCCACTCGGCTGGAGCCGAGCGGCGGCATATGTTTTTATCCTCGCCACGCCAAATAAGCTGAATGTAATGTCAATTTTCGATAATCTAAACATTAAATTTAAATGTGATATTGCGATTGTTAAAACGTTTTATCAATTTAACCAACAACCCAATCATGTTTAAATTAAGAGCTATATGCTTAGCAGCCTTTTGTGCGGCTTCACTCTCACTAAAAGCACAAACAGCGCAGCAGCCTGTAAAACCGCTTGCCCAGCTTCAGCAGGAATTTGTCGACCTGCGTTTTGGCATGTTTATCCACTTTAACATCCCAACCTATATGGATCAGGACTGGGCCGATCCGGAAGCATTGCCAACCATCTTCAATCCAAAAAAACTCAATTGCGATCAATGGGCAAAGGCGGCAAAATCGGCCAACATGACTTACGGTTGTATCACTACCAAACATCACAGCGGTTTTTGTATCTGGGATACCAAAACAACCGATTATAACGTAATGAACAGTCCGCTGAAAAAGGATGTGGTTAAAGAATATGCCGATGCGTTCAGGGCTAACGGTTTAAAAGTGTTCCTGTATTATTCTATTCTGGATACCCATCACAGGTTAAGGCCAAACATGATCACGCCAAAGCATATTGAAATGGTAAAAGCACAGATCACAGAACTGATGACCAAATACGGCGAGGTTTCTGCATTGATCATTGACGGATGGGATGCCCCATGGTCCAGGATCTCGTATGATGATGTTCCGTTTGAAGAGATCTACACACTGGTAAAATCATTACAGCCAAACTGCCTCGTAATGGACCTTAACGGAGCCAAATACCCCGCCGAGGGCATGTATTATACCGATATCAAAACTTATGAAATGGGTGCAGG
>Ga0157372_10002561_pt1 | contig 19717 bp, 21 predicted proteins | sample C55metaG_FD_115307 | JGI IMG/M metagenome (GOLD analysis project Ga0157372, IMG submission 115307) | Corn rhizosphere microbial communities from Kellogg Biological Station, Michigan, USA - C5-5 metaG | ecosystem: Host-associated > Plants > Roots > Rhizosphere > Soil | place: USA: Michigan... | reverse complement strand
GACGCCGAAGAACGCGCCGCCCTGGTTATTACTACCGCTATGGAACGCATGGCCAGCGAAGTTACCGCTGAGCGCACTATTACCAGTGTTAAGCTGGAAGATGAGGAAATGAAAGGCCGGATCATCGGTAAGGAAGGCCGCAATATTCAGGCATTGCAGCGTGCCACCGGTGTCGACATTATGGTTGATGATACGCCCGGTTACATTGTGCTCAGCAGCTTTGATCCGGTACGGCGCGAAGTTGCCCGTTTGGCAATGGAATTACTTTTGAAAGATGGCCGCGTGCATCCTGGACGCATCGAAGAAGTCGTCGAAAAAGCCCAAAAACAGGTCGAAAAAGACGTCGTGCGAGCCGGGGAAGATGCCGCTCGCGAAGTCGGTGTCATCGGTATCCCGAAGGAAATTTTACATCTGTTAGGTGAACTAAAATACCGTACTAGTTATGGCCAGAATGTATTAAAGCATTCCACCGAAATGGCACACCTGGCCGGCATGATTGCCGAAGAGCTTGGTGCTAACATCAAAACCGCCAAGTACGCTGCCCTAGTGCATGATCTTGGCAAGGCGCTGACCCATAAGATGGAGGGTAAGCACCACCACATCAGCGGTGAAATGCTGCGTAAATACGGTGCGCCCGAAGAAGTTGCCTTAGCTGCCGAACAGCACCACGATGATGTGGAAGCTACCACTGTTGAAGCCCTGATTGTGCGTGTCTGTGATGCCATTAGTGCTTCCCGCCCCGGTGCCCGCAACATCTCGGCCGAAAACTTTGTAGAACGTATGAAAGATCTCGAAAACGTCGCTAACAGCTTTACCGGTATCGAAAAATCCTATGCTATCAGCGCCGGTCGTGAAGTGCGGGTGTTCGTTAAGCCACAGCAAATCGATGATCTCAGCGCTATCAAACTGGCCCGTGATATCGCTAATAAGATCGAATCCAGCATGCAATATCCTGGCACCATCAAAGTGAACGTCATTCGCGAAACCCGTGCCATCGAATTCGCCAAGTAATCGTATCAGCTACAATAGTAGTATGCATCCGGAAATTGAGGCTAAGTTTCTAAATGTTGATCACGACGCGTTGCGCCGCAAATTGAAGAACTTAGGAGCGGTGCTGGAAAAACCGCTTGTCACCATGCGGCGCACAGTTTTTGATTACCCCGATGGTAGGTTTGAGAAAAACCGCAGCCGGCTACGGGTGCGCGATGAGGGCGACAAAGTAACGGTTACGTTCAAAAGAGTTCGGCCAGATCAATATAGCGACGAGATAGAAACTACCGCAGGCTCATACGATACCATGGTAGAAATTTTTATAGCTATGGGTTTCCAATCTATTAGCAAGCAAGAATCAAAGCGGGAAACCTGGCGCTACAGAGATGCGCAAATCACATTGGATGAGTGGCCGTGGATTAAGCCGTATATCGAAATTGAGGGCTCAAGCGAGAAGCAAATTAAAGCCATTGCTGAAGAGTTGGGTTTTAACTGGGAGCAGGCGGTATTCGGTAGTGCCGAGCCGGCGTATCGCGCCGAATTTCCTGGCATTGCTGCCGATGAAGGTTTAGCGGATATCCCGGAGGACATACTTTTTGATAAGCCGCTACCCGCTTGGTTGGAGGAGCGAAGGACGGCCGCATGAATATCCTTTACATCGGTGACATCATGGGTGAAGTTGGCGTAGAAGTGGTGGAGAAAATACTGCCCGAGCTTCGGCGGCAAGAAAAGATCGAGGTGGTGATTGCCCAGGCAGAAAATGTGACAGCCGGCAAAGGCTTGAGCCGACAGGATTATGAGCGCCTTAAAAAAGCCGGTATTGATGGTTTTACTGGCGGCAACTGGAGCATCGCTCACCCGGATGCCCAGCAATTGCTATCTGACCCGGCTATGCCAGTGACGGCGCCGGCCAATATGCCTGATTGTCCCGGCCCAGGCTTTAAATATGTGCAGTCGGCAAATGGGCAGGTCATAATCATTAGTTTGCTTGGTAAAATTGTTGGCCGTGATGCCGACAAGCCGGTAGAAAATCCACTGCAAAAAATCGACGCCATTTTAGCTCGTGAAACCATGGGTTTACAGATACCGATTGTGGTAAATTTTCACGGTGACTTCAGCAGTGAAAAAGTGGTTATTGGCCACTATTTGGACGGCCGCGCGAGCTTGGTAGTAGGTGACCACTGGCATGTGCCGACGGCCGACGCTAGGGTCTTGCCCAAAAGTACAGCGCACCAGACTGATGTTGGTATGTGCGGCGTGCTCGATTCCAGTCTGGGCATCACCTTTGAGTCAGTCATCCCCCGCTGGCGCGATGGCAAGCAAACCCGCAATATTCTGGCAACAGAAGGTCACCGGCAGTTTAATGCGCTGCTGGTTGAGCTGAATGAAAAAAACTTGGCCACCACCGCCAAAGCCATCCGACAGATTTATTAAAAGCTCCCATCTTTCCACTGTCATTCCCGCCTAGATCGGGAATCCAGTCAACGGATTATCATATGCGCAATTGGGTGACCTAACACTGCAACATTAAAACAAAAGTAATACCTGTAACCACTGTGAGATTATGCCACTCCTTCTGCTGGATCCCCAGTCGAGCTGGGGATGACGAGAAAAGAAGAATGAAGAGCGAGCTTTAGCCTTCGGTTTTGCCGCCGAAGCCAATAAAAGCCAGGATAACGCTAGCAAACATGTCGATGATGACCATCCGGATGGCCGGCAGATCGCGGTTGACGGCCATCAGAATTGCCGTGCCCAGCCAAATGGTGGCAATAACACCGGCAGTGTACGGGTATTTGATGAACAGTAAAAATTCTTTAAGCATTGATGACCTCTGATTCTGGCTGCACCACCGAAGCCGTAGCCTTAGTATTGTTTAGTTTAATACGCCGGATCAATTTATCAAAGAGGGCCGGATCGCGCATGGCTACCCGCTCCAGCCAACTGTTAATAGTTTCTAGAGCCTGCGTGATGCTGATGGCTTCCTCGGTGTCGGTGCGGATATCGGGATGTTCGGTTTCAATAATACGCGCTACCTGAGTGAAAACTTGCGGGATGACCGTTTTGCGCCGGCCCAGTGCCTCCACCAAGGTCATGTAAGTTTGGGAAGCTCGTAAAATCTCTGATGATTCCAGGCGCACCACGAGGCCAAAGCGATTGCCATTGTTCACTAAGTTGTTAAAAATATGAATCATGCGGCCGTCTTCCAGAGTACTTCGCAAATCATTCGTTCCCAGAGCATTTTGCAGGATTTCCTCTACCATCCGTCCCAGCTCGCGGGGGAAGTTTGAAGATCCTTGGCTACCGCTTGCGGAAGCTGGTGCCCGGCTTTGCTGATAAGTGCTGACTTTCCGTAGCGCTTTATACAGATCGTTCACAAAAAAGCGCATGAACTGCTCAAATAAGCTGCCGATATCATTATCTTTTTGGTACAGCTGGCTCCACTGGTCGATAATACCGAAAAAGGCGCCTTTGTTAGTGGGACTTTCGGCGGCGATACCGAAGTCGATCATGCCTACCTTATCGCCGCGCAAAAATCTAATATTGCCCGGGTGCGGATCACCCTGGATACGTGGTAAGTTAAAAGCCCCGCGCAGGCTTTCGATACCAAGAGTTATTAATTGGGCATCCAAATTCGAACCGAGCTGTTCGGCCACGTAGTGAGCTGGGTCGACGCCCTGTTCGCGTAATTTCAGCAAATCGACTGCCGAAATGCCATCCAAATAATCTTGCACGATGATATGTGAGGTGCAAAGATTCATATAAGTTTCGGGGATAACTAGGTGGGGATGGTCGCGGTAGGCTTCAAACAGCTCGCGCGCAAAAGCGGCCTCTGCTTTATAATCAGTTTCCCGCAACGTTACTTCGCGAAACTCCTTGATAGCTTGATCCAGCTTGACGCTGATATTTTTATACTCGCCGGCGCTAAAACGCCTGGTGAAAATACTTATCAAGCGCAAATCGTGCCGCAGTAATTCCCGAACCTGCGGTCGTAAAACTTTAATAATGACAGATTTACCGTTCCGGTGCTGCCCTAGATAAACTTGCCCGAAACTGCCGGCGGCAAATGGCGTTTGCTGGACCTGCACGATATCCTGTAATTCAGATGCGGGGATCTCGGTGCGCAAAATACCAATGACGTCCAATGGTTCAGTGTCCAAATTTTCAAAAATCTTCAGGCGATTAGGGTTGGACCACTGACGCATGACTTTGCTATTTAGCAGCACACCTTGCAGAAATTTGACGTAGACGCCGCCCAATTCCACCATTTCATCGCAGATCAGGTTGTACATTTCACTTTTGCGGCCACGCTGCCGCAAATAAAAAGCTCGGCTTAAGAGACGTGCCAGCCGCATGGTTCGCTGACGCTTTAGCGCCCTCAGTGTTACTGCTTTGGTTGCCATATGGCTATTTCCTGGCGAAACCGATTAAAAACAAGGCCAGGGTGCTGACAATACCGGCCAAATACAACCCGTATACCTGGTGGGCGTTGGTCGTGGTAAGGGCCATAATGATGACGGCAATCCAGATGAAGAGAATCGTGGCGAAGATTGACGCATACTTCATATGGTTATTATATCATAAAAAATCAGCCTCAGCCAAAGAATAAGTAGAAATTACATCTGTTATTTGCTATAATCTTCACGTTATTCCCAGATAATCCAAATTTTACGTACTACAGACTGGGAGTAATCCTTTGGTTGCAGCTAAAGGGAAAAAGAGCAGGAGCGGTTCCAGCGTTAGCTGGAATGCGAATTTACTTCGCAAGCTCCGTTGAGAAAAAACCGTAGGTTTTGTCTCAAATCCTTCCCGGGGATTGGCGCAGTTGGCTAGCGCGCGCGGTTTGGGACCGCGAGGTCGGAGGTTCGAGTCCTCTATCCCCGACCAAGTAAAGAGTCCACTGAAGAGTGGGCTTTTTACTTGGTCTTGAAGACGCGTAGGAAGACGAATACCGAGCATGTCGCAATAGGCAGCATCGATAATCCAGTATCTCCAGTATTGTAATATAGTTTAAAAAGTTTTAAAATATATATTACCTCATGAGCGGCCATTATGTTAACAATTGAATTTCACGATACTGACGTAATTAATGCCTCTCGAGGTACCCTGCTGGCTAGTGCCGGTCGTTATGGAGCGATCGAGTACGACTTTCAAGCGGAAGCGTACATGCACGAACTAACGGATGATGGGGTTAATTTTGCGCGGGCTTATATATTAAGCGAATCCGGCCCAAGAGCCGTGTGGCAACGCCTTAACGACGGGCCGCTGCAATGCATTGCCCATAGTAATGATTATGTCGGGGCACCAAAGCTTGATATGTTATATGTTTATCCTGACGCCATGTTAATTGAGTCAAAATTAATCGATAGGAAAGATGTATCACCAGATTTAGATAGAGATTGGGCATCGGGTCGGTTGGTTGGAGCTACTGCAACTGCAATCCTATTTGATGAACAAGGAATAGTAGCAGCATGGGAGCGGGTAAGGGGCATGCCACAATTAGTAGCGCGTGGTCCAATTAAACGTAATTAAAGTGGCCTCGGTGATAAGCATTAATTGTAAAGTCACCAGTGCTTAACAAATTTAATATCTGTAAAACATCTTACAGTGGAAAACTGAAGCGAAGCGTAGGCTAGGTGTAGTAAGTAATACAAGGAGACAGATCATGCTTTTAACAATCGGATTAATAATTTTGGTGTTATGGTTACTTGGTTTCGCAATTCATATTGGCGGTGGCCTGATTCACATCTTATTGATAATCGGTCTGATCGTGCTAATCATGCACTTCGTCCGCGGTCGCGGTAACCGCACCGGCGTTTAGTCGACTCAAGACAAATTAAGGAGACAATTTCATGGTTGATCGTACAGAACGGGTAACCAGAGTGACCGAACCTGTCGAAACTCCGGCCGTCGGACAGCAAGAAGTGGTGGAGCGGCGCGTGGCAACGGCTGAGCCGGAGGGCAGTTTGGCTGCCAGAATCATTTGGTATGTTGCTGGCGTTTTGCTGGTACTATTGGCTTTCCGATTCGTGTTCGCACTGTTGGGCGCTAACCCGAGCAATGGCTTCGCCAATTTCATCTACACTGCGAGCCACCCATTTGTGGCGCCCTTCTTCGGTATTTTTGGCTATAATCTGCGCTACGGCGTATCCAGGTTCGAGACATTTACACTGGTGGCGATGGCGGTATACGCCATAATCGCTTGGGGTCTAGCCCGACTGGTAACGCTGCGTCAGCCGCGTGCATAACTTCACTTTGGCAGAACAAAAAGAGCCCGGATTTTGGCTCTTTTTAATAAGTGAATGTGGGATGACTATGCCGTAGCTTCGGCACGTGCCCGCGTCGGACGGAAAATGAAACCGAAGTACAATGCTACTAGTGCAATGGCTAAGTGCAAGAAGTTATCGGCCATGTTAACCGGTATGAAACCCAGTACGTAGTGGCCACTGCCAATGATGAAACCGATGATGGTTACCAAAGCGTATACCACACCGAAAGCCTGGAAGTAGAGACGGGCAGTTTTTTCGGAGCCGGCCGAAGCTAAGGAGGCTACGCCGGTCAACAAGTGAACGATATTGTGCACGCCATTGACCATAAACAAGCCCAAGAGCAGGCGCATGCCCATGCCGTCGTCTTTAGTGGAAATGCCAGGTATAAAACCTAAAATTCCGATTAGTACAAATACAATCCCCCATATTAATGCAATTCTCTTTAGCACGCTTGCCTCCTTACCTCTTAATTAATCTAATTTTCACTATACTGTGCTAAGCGAAGCGGGGCTGTCAGTTTTCTTACAACTGTTGAGCTTTTTGTAACAGATCAAATTCGGCCGCGAAAAGCTGCTCCAGGAAGCTCAACAGCTCGGTTTCGCGTTTATCAAGGCCAGGAATAGTGCGCTTTTGCTGGGTATTTTTATAGTACTTGGCAAAATCTTTGGTGCCGTAGGTATCTAAAATGTGCGGGTGAACATAACTACTACGGGCCACCGCTCGGGTATTCCCCAATACATTGGCTGCCGCATCGATGGCTGCCACGGCGACTTTTTCCGGCTTCGGTATTTTCTCGTCCGGTAATTTCTCAGTTTCGATTAAATGGTTGAACGCCATCAGTGTACCGCCCCAGGTCCGAAAATCTTTGGCAGAAATGTGCACGCCGGTCAGTTCGTGCAGATAGGTGTTGATGTCGTCCGATTCGATTTCGTGATAGCCATTACCGTCTTGGTAGCGAAATAAACGGCTGCCGCGCTGTTTTTGGAGAGCCAATAATATGTCCGCCAGCAGTTTGTTATCGAAAGTAACTTGCTGGTTTTTGCCGGATTTGGCCTTAAATGACAGGGTGGAAACGCTGCCGGCGATTACAATATTTTTGCCGGTTAAGGTGGTAAGACCGACCGATTCGTTTTGCTCGTAATATTGTTCGTTACCGATACGGATGTAGGTGTTATCTAGCAACCATAACATAGCACCGAGCACTTTCTCGCGGCCCAAACCATGTTTGGCCAAATCTTTGTTAATATCCTCCCGAATTTTGGGTAGTGCTTTGGCAAAAATAATCATCCGGTAAAATTTGATGAGGTCGCGCATGGTCCGCCACTTGGGGTGATAGATGTACTGCTTGCGGCCTTTCTCATCAATACCAGTGGCCAGGACATGACCGTCGGCTTTTGGGCAAATCCAGACCTCTTGCCAAGCAGGTGGGATGACCAGTTCGGTGATGCGCTGCTGCAACTCTTTGTCGGCCAATACTTGATTGCTGCTATCCAAATAGCGGAAACCTTTGCCGTACTTTTTCCGCGTGTAGCCGGTGGCATCTTGCTCGATATAGTTTAAGCCCACTAACTTGGCACAGGTTTTGGTATCGGCATATAGTTTTTCGAGTTCATCCAAGGCATTGGTCATAACGCCGAGCATAACCGACACGCCGGCCGCTGCGCTGTAAAAATCTTCATATCCCCTGTCTAATCTGTTAAAATACCTCCAGCTTTTGGGAAGCCTTTCCAGATTGGGCAGGAGCTTGTTACAAAATTGCAATCCAAGGAGCGATAGCGACTGAATGCAGTTTTGGGAGGAAGAACTTAGGCCAAAATCGAAGCTTTTGCCATTCAGGCAAAACGAGATATGGCCGTAGTTCTGACGACGGGGTGTGGCGCAGTTGGCTAGCGCGCAGCGTTCGGGACGCTGAGGTCGGAGGTTCAAGTCCTCTCACCCCGACCAGACGATAATTCAGTGGCTTTTACGAGACTGGAAAAGGGTTCTTTCCAGAGGTAGGAAGCCACTTTTTCGTTATCTACACGCAGGTTCAAAAACTCGGCTTTTGTTAGCTTGATTTGTTGCGGATTAGCGACTTTGGCTTCAAGCTTTTCTATTTCTTCCTCATAGTCGGCAACCTGTATTGTCAGCTCTGTAATGCGTTTGTCGTTAGCCTGGTAGACTGCCGAACTCTTATCGTGGTCAATTATGCCGAGCGAACGCTTTTCCAGCTCATTTTTTAGATGTGTTAAGGCACCTCGGCGGGAAAGTATATCTTGGCGAATAGTGACAACTTTTTGGTCAGTCATCCCGTCTAGACGTTTGCTGTATCGCTCGTAGGCTTCGTCTGTCAGCTCAAAGCTCTCTAGACGCTCGTAGATAGAGTTGAAGACGTTTCTTGCTCGTAGCGATTTAGGCTTACGGGTACAGTCGGGATTATCGCACCGATAACTCAACTTGTACTTACCGTCATTGCTCTTATTTTTGCCGACATACATATAGCGGGTATCGTTACAAACAGCACAGTACACAAAGCGGCGAAGCGGGTAGAAAGCGGTACGTTTTTTGAGTGCTGTATCTTTTGTACGGCCTCTTGATAAGGCTTGCACCAGGTTGTTGGTATCGTCGTCTATCATTGGCTCAAATGTGTAACCAGGTACTAGCCGCAGGTCAATAACCTGGCTCTTTTGAACCAGTATTCCGTAGTAAAATGAGTCCTTAAACATCTTAGATACAGAGTTTATAGTCGGTAGTATCGTTCGGGACGGTGTCTTCTTTTTTGGCTTCGTTACACGCTTTACGCCGCTATCTATCAGGTATTGGGTAACGGCTTCTAGGCTTTCACCGTTTGCTCGTTTCTGCCAACTTGTTTGTACTGCTTCAAAGTGTTCGTTTGGTTCGTACAAGCCTGTTTGTTCGTTGCGAGTATAGCCGAACTTCGGAGTGCCGACAGTTTTGCCTTCGCCGAAACTACTCCTGACACTGCGGTTTACTTTGTCCGATAAGTCGTCAGAGTATTGCTTAGAGAAGACGAACAACATTCCAAGTAGCATTTTGCCGTTTGCGTCGTTACTGAACTGGTGGCTGTGAAAACGTATATCTTTGAGAGTGCCTTCATCAAGCATATGTATGATTTGTCCACCTTCCAGCATATTGCGGCACAGGCGGTCAGGGTGCCAGCAAAGTATAGCGTCGTACTTCTTGTTCTCAATATCTTTCAGGAGCTTCGTAAACAAATCTCGTTTGCCAGGCTTTTTGGCAGACTTCGTTTCTTTAACGGTTGCCGCTATGTGTAGTCCTAAGTCAGTAGCCAGCTTTTTGCAGTCGGCTATCTGGTCATCTATTGACCGCACCTGACGGTTCTCGTCTTCGGTTGATTTACGAGCGTACAAGACGTAACGAAGTTTAGTTAAATCAGTTGGGTTTTGGTTTTGCATTGCCTTACTTATTTTATCAGAGGTAAATCCGACCACCGTTATTATCGGAGATAGTCGTCTCGTTTTGTGTAGCGATAGGCTTGTCTATATCTATCCGAGCTAGCAGTTCTACCAGCTCTACGAGCATATCGTCATCTGCTAATTGCGGTTCACTTTTGGTGTTCACTGCGATTTCTTTCCCAAAGAAAACAGCCATAAAACAAGTACACACACGCTATATAAAGCGGTGCATACCTATCTATGGCTTTTTGCAGTTCGTAAGCTCTAAGAGATAAGTTTTGTAGCCAACTGCGGCTACTTAGCTAACATCTTTGTTAGTTAAATTGTTAGTAGTGTCTCATTCCTCTACTATCTATTATACTCTTAATAGCTTTTCAAAAATCAGTGCTAATTCTGTGCAGACGGGCTTTTAACGATTTCAATTTCTAGTTTTGCGGTGTTGAACAAACCGCTGTCTTTGGCTTCACCTTTTTGTTGTTGCTCTACAAGCCAGCTAGCGGCTCTTACATCGCCGTCTATTGCTTTCTTGGTCATTGCGATAACGACTGCCTCAACGTAGGACTTACTTTTGCCGTTTAATAGCTTTGTAAGATGTTCATTTATTGGGAAATCACTATCAACTTCTTGTTCAAGCAGTTCTCTGACAATAGTGGAGACATTACGACTTCCAGGCTTACGGCCAGAGGGATTGCCTGAAATGCCAGGTTGCCAAGGTTGAGGTTTGTGAGTGAGTTTGGGTTCATTTGTTTTAATCTTTCTACTTATATTTTAGCAATAACAGTGTGTAGCTATTCGTTGTAGCCCCTGTTATGATGAAGGTGATAGCAATTATTGAGAGGCAAAATTATGATTAACGAAGACCAGATATACGTTGTTGTTGATATAGAAACTGACGGCCCTGTGGCAGGTCTGTATTCAATGTTAAGTATAGGAGCGATTGCGACGACACAACAGGGTGAAGTCAGTAGCTTTTACCGAAAACTAGTACCGTTAGACGAAGCCGAACAAGAGCCTTCAACTATGGCTTGGTGGAAAACACAGCCCGAAGCCTGGAAAGAGGTAACTACTGATGTTGAGTCAGCAGATACTGTTATGCGTGAGTTCTCTAAATGGGTAAAAGACTTAGGGAAACGACCTGTATTTGTTGCACACCCGATAGCTTTTGACTATGCGGTTGTAAGCTGGTATCTGTGGAAGTTTACAAACGACAATCCGTTTACTGACGAATACGGCGCTTCAATCACTCTTGATTTAAGCTCATTTATTGCGGGAAAGTACGGCTTAACACTAGAAAAGGCGACGAGAAAAAATCTGCCTGACTGGATGAAAGTTGGAATGCCCGAACATTCACATAATGCCCTAGAAGACGCAAAAGGGTTTGGCTTAATCCTTCGCAATCTATTGAACAAGGAATAAGGTTCAAACGACTTTACGCTATACATAATTAGTAGCTATATATCTGTTGAGAAGTAGCATTAGCCGCTTCTCTTAGTTCTTTACGCCAGGTGTTAAGCGGATTTTCTATAAAGTAGTCAGCTATACTGTTCAGTAGTAGTTCAAAAGTCTTATCTTCTGTCCGACCATATCTAAGTAACGTATAATTGGAACATGTTCCTCCTGTCAATTATTCTGCTATCCGTAGTGACAGCCTGTCTGCCACTGCTCGTACCGTTTATAAGTCGATTCCTACCACGCGTAAAGTTTTATCCTGCTAGTTTCTGGCTGCCGGTATTGGCAGGTGTGCTACTGATTGTTAGCACGCTGCTTCCAAATATCCAGATCTCTAGTGAGACTTCTACTTTTCAGCAGCATTTTGTCGGCGGAGGGCTCTACTGTGCGTGTCTGTACCTTTATGTCAAACGCCTGTTTGGCTGGAGAGTGCATTGGTTCGTGGATTTGCTTGCTTTGTTTGCGTGGGTATCTGCGTTTGGTGTAGCCAATAAATTAGTTGAGTTTGCATTTCTTAAACTGGGCTTGGCGCATATTTACACGGGTGATGCATATTGGGATTTATTAGCCAATACCCTCGGTGGTTTCGTAGGCTACATCGTATTGTTTAAATTCTATTTGCTACCGGGTGGCAAGACAATTAAAAGCGGCAAATAAATCTTTAGGCTGTCTGCAAGGCTTGCTGAGCCCTAAAATAGGCGCCATAGAGTCCGCTTTCTTCACCGTGCAAGACTTCACATCAGATGCTGGCTTTGCTGCTAGTTCCGCTGAATGACTTAGATCGGTAGTGTTGCCCAACTACAATTATGGAGTTACGTACGAGCTTGGAGCTAGTTGGCTGTGGCCGCGAGCGGTAGGTCCATGCTTGCAACTAGCCATTTACCATCAATTTTTTGCAGAGATAGTTGAACGATCTTTGATTCGGAATTATTGAATGCGTAAGCGGCGTTTACTGTGGTAGGTTGACCTGCGTAGCTCATAATAGTTACTGCGCGCCTTTTCGGTTGGCCGCTAACTCCGGCCTTTAGCTCCGTGGCGAGCTGTACGAACTTGTCCTGAGGTACAGTTTGCTGAAATGCAGCTGTTGTCAGATGGTAGGCAATAGCAGGCTGACTACTAGTCATATCATTCAAAAACGTTGTGCTGGCTGCCTCCGCTGGCTTGAGTTGAGCGAATAGATGCACAAAGATTGCTGCGATCACAATGATGAGAACAGCGGCGATACCAAGGACTATCTTTAGTTTTTTATGGCTTTTCTTTTGAGGTTTGGCCGCTATAGCTGCGGCTTTTGCTTGCTTTGTATTTTTACCTGGTGTTTTAGCAGCTAACATGAATAAATTTTCTCCTTGGGTGGCATTATCGGATTTGCAGTTGTGTTTGTCAACGCTGGCCAAAAGCGAGTTATTGAAAGGCGTACAATAGGGAAGTATGTTGGCGCTTGTGCTCACGATGCTGGTTGTGTTTGTAATGCTCTGCTTGTCGGAGCTGGGTTGGCGCCGCGGCTATATGACCAATGAAATCGGCCGCAAATTCGTGCACATTATGGTCGGATCGTTCGTAGCGTTCTGGCCGTTTTTTTTGAGCTGGAATCAGATTCGCTTGCTGAGCCTGGGCTTCCTGATAGTAGTGATCATTTCCAAATACATGCATTTGTTCCAGGCCATTCACAGCGTGCAGCGACCCACGTACGGTGAGGTGTTTTTTGCACTGGTGGTGGGGCTATTAACGTTTATTACAAAAAGCAAAGGTATTTACGCCGCGGCGTTATTGCAGATGAGCGTAGCTGATGGCATGGCAGCGGTTGTAGGCGTGGAGTACGGACTGAAGTGGCGCAAAGGCTGCTACAAAATACTTGGTCATCCTAAATCCGTCATCGGTACGACGGCATTTTTCTTGGTATCGGCCGCAATTTTATTTGGCTACAGTGCGGATACCATGCGTTTAGCGGCCGGCTGGGCAGTTGTTTTGGCAGCAGGGGCCAGTTTGCTAGAGAATCTAGCAATCGCAGGGCTCGATAATCTGCTAGTACCGCTATTGGTGGCCGTGGCGCTGGCCCATCTGCATTAAGGACTTTACGCTGTATAACGCGTGGCCGACGCTCTAACTTAAGTCTTTTTAGAACGCCTGTAAGGGCCGACGTATGCCAGTACCAACAGGGCAATTAGGCTAAGCCCGTAAAACCACCAGACGATTCGGTACCAACCAATGTGCGTTTGGGTGCCGAGACGCAAGCCGTGATAAAAAATGGCCAACATGGCGATATCTCCAGCGTAAATAACGTAACGCCACCACTGACGATGCTGAAACCAGCGACGAAGTTCAAACGCTAAAAAGACCAGCAGACTGGCTGAGCCAAGTAAAGTAAGCCATGCCATGCTGGGTGCAACGTAGCTTTCATAACTATGGGGCGGCAAACCAAAACCGTCACGAAAGCGCTGATAAATGAGCAAACCTGGATGTAGCACAACGGCAATTAATACAATATATCCGGTAATGCGGAAATAATCTGTTAATTTTGCCGATTTTAGAACCGTCTGGTGTAAGAATCCGGCCACATACTGTGACCACATGGTACTGTAGGCAATCAATCCGAGCAAAGGGAAAATTTGATAGATTGACAACCCGCCGAAGTGCCAGCTGACACTTTCACCCCATACTAGTACTGCCAATATAATCACCACGGCAGTTATGAGTCGTGGCAACAGAGCGGTAGTGGTGAAAGTGCGCTTGAAATTGTCATCCATCCAAAATCTCGCTTCCAATCTCATTATATACCGCTGCTCAGCAATGACGCGTTACAATAGGAGGATTGATGTCGAAGCGAATGCAGATAATACTAGGAGTGATAGGTGTGGTCATACTGACCGGGGTGATTTTATTCGCCTTGATAGCACCATCTACTAGTGACGCCTGTAAAAATGCTAGGGGGCACACTTATACGGCGATTATTAGTGGTAGCCAAGTGTCGCTCGGTAGTCTTAATGCTAAACAATGTGACAAATTAACCATTATTAATAATGACAAAGTAACGCGCGAAATCGCTTTTGGACCGCATAATGATCATGTGCCGTATGACGGTGTGGCCGAGAAAATTCTTAATCAAAACCAGTCGTTTACGATTACTTTGAATACAACTGGCACTTATCGTTGGCACGACCATCTTCACGATAAAGTGCAAGGCTATTTTACCGTCAATAAATAATTAGCGAAGCTCTGCTATACTAAGCAAGAATCTATGGCGACTGTAAAACCAAAGCTTTCTATTGTGGTACCGCTTTTTAACGAGGCGCTAGTGCTCAAAGACTTTCATGATTCGCTGACGGTCACACTAAAGCGGCTGGACATGAGCTATGAAATCATCTATTGCGACGATGGTAGCACGGACACCACCAATGAATTGGCGCGGGCAGTCTGCCACGAGGATAAGCGGGTGCGCTTATTAACTCTATCGCGTAACTTTGGCAAAGAGGTCGCTACCAGCGCCGGTATTGCTGCTGCCCGTGGCGAAGCCATTATCACCATCGATGCCGATGGCCAGCACCCGGTAGAGTTGCTGCCGGAATTTATCTGGCGTTGGCAAGAGGGCAAGCGAGTCATAATCGGCTTGCGTACCGCCAACCAAAAGGAAGGCTGGGTTAAGCGCCTTGGTTCAAAATTATTCTATGGGCTCTATAGCAAGTTTACTGGCATCAAGCTAGTGGCTGGTTCGACCGATTACCGGCTGATTGATGCCAGCGTGCAGCGGGAATTCTTGCGTATGACCGAGCGTAACCGCATTACCCGCGGCCTGATCGATTGGCTGGGCTACGAGCGCGCCTACATTACGTTTCGGGCCAATCCGCGGCTGGGCGGGGAAGCTACCTATTCTTTTAAAAAATTGGTTAAGTTGGCCATCGACAGCGCGATTTCGTTAAGTTTATCACCACTGTATATCGCCGCCTACCTGGGTGCTATAGTTTTGCCTCTGGCTACAATCGTCGGCATCGGCATGGTTATTAATGCTGCTATAGGTGATCGCTTGCACTTGCATGCCACCGGCAGCGCTTATGTTATGATTTTGGTGCTCTTTTTAGTCGGCGTTTTGCTGGTTTCACAGGGGATCATCGGGCTGTATTTGTCGCATATCCATACCGAAACCCAAAACCGTCCGCTGTATGTGATTGACACTGAAAAATCGGTTGGTTTGTAAATAATGCGCGCTCTCGACTTTAAACGCCCGGGTATCAGGTACCTGTTTATTGGCGGCATTGTCTATGTCTTCGAACTTTTAATGATTGTGATAGCGCAGAAACTAGGTGCCAGCTCAACGGTAGCGGTAGCAATTAGCTTTTGGCTCGGAACGGTACTGTCATTTGGTCTGCAAAAGTTTGTGACGTTTGGTGACAAACGTGTGCATCACAAGGTGATAGTATCGCAATTTGTTGCCGTTTGCTTGTTAGTGCTTTTTAACTTTGGCTTCACGGTACTGGTCACTAAGCTGCTATCACCGCCACTACCGGCAGTCGTCACGCGAACCATTGCTCTGGCGATTACAGTGATCTGGAATTTTTATCTATATAAGACGAAGATCTTTAAAATGCCAGCTGAACTAGTAGGGATTACACATGAGTAATAGCAAGAAGCCGCGCAAAAAGCAGCCCGTCGTCAGTAAGCCGGTCGCAGCTACGTCTAAAAAGACTATTCATAGAGGGTCAAAAGCTTCTAGTGAGCAAACGCCGACAAGGTCAGCGACTACTCACTATAAGCATAGGACGGGCGTATGGACTTGGTTTGTTGCCAGGGCCCGTATAATCTCACTGCTGGGCGGAACGACTGTAGTGATGCTTTGGACGCTTATCCGCCACATTACCAATGGAGTGAATTTTGATGTTGTAGGGCAGATTGGCTTAGCACAACAGTGGGCTAACGGTTTGATGACGGGTTCGCAGCTTGGTACCACCAGCTATCTGCTGAAAATGCCCTTTTATTTTGTAGTTAATCGTCTGACATTTATCTCGCCCATGAATCGCATTCTGATTCTGGCGCTTCTGTTCAACGTGGCAACCTTCGTATTGTTATTTGTTTGCTTCGAAAAAATTCTGAAATTGTACGAGGTCAAGCGACGATCATGGTTTTATTTGGCTATGGCCTGGCTGGCTACCATTGCCGGCGGTACGTTCTGGATGGACTATGCTAATTCACGTAATCTGGAAACCGTCGGCGGTATTATACTGCTCTATTTGACTCTAAAATTCTTCAAACTGAGCCGAATGACTACCTGGCTTGGCCTGTTGGTCGCGGCTAGCATTGTCTTCTTTGCCGATCCGCTCCAGCTATATGTGTGCGGAGTGGGCATCATTCTCTTCGCTATTTTCAGGATGGTAGTCAAGCGTCAGAAGGCCAATGCTATAGCTTCGTTAGCAGTTATTGGGGCTACTATATTTGGCTATATTGCTGCCAAAGGCCTGTTTTCGCTGGCTGGAAAGCTGTTCCACGTGGCATTCTTAACCGCGCCGTCTGCACGACCGAAACTTACGGTGGCAAACATTCTGCCAACTGTCCGCGGCCTCGTTGCTAGTACCTTTAGAGAGTTCGATGCCGGTTTCCTAAAACGGCCAATAGGCATCAACACCATACGAGAATTCTTAAATGCCGTGGTGCTCCTGGCCCTCGTTTTTATTATTTTGCGGTCAATCCGTCGAAAGCCACGACCCTTGGCGCTGGGAGTTATTGCTACTATGGTAGTCATTAATTACTTTGTTTATATCGCTAGTGGCCAAGTTCTACAGTGGGAAACAGGGAGGTATTTGGTCATGGTGCCGCTATTTGTGATTCTACTAATTGGAATTCGATCTGATGTACTTACCCAGAAATATGCCCGCAAGTTACAGTATGCCTGGGCAGTAATTATTATTGTCAGTGGCATCATGCTACTGGGTGCTCTGGCGGTCAGCTGGCCGAACCGGTATGCCAAGGATACTCACATCGTCACCACACTGTCTTTCCTGCGGCAGCATAATTTTAAGTATGCTCTCTCATCCCGGGGGGTGGGTATAACGACGACCTACTTCTCTGATGGTAAGACAACAGTGCTCCCAATGGCTTGCGGTGCCAACCATACGCTCTATCCGACAAATCTTTTTTATGATAATACGGCCTTCAAAGGCCTGTACAGCTATGGCCAAGACGTCCCGATTATTCTCCCCGCAGGTGGAATTAATTTTGGCAAATATACCTGCAGCGAGGCCGATATTGCAGCCCAGTTTGGTGTGCCAAAAAATCGCTACACCATACCAGGTATCGGGGTAGCCGTGGTTTACGATAGCGGTAGTCTGCATGTCCCAGCTATCGACCGCTTAGTGGGCTACACGGATTTGTATAAACCGCCGGTCATACCCAGGATTCTCAGCCTCGGGCCGTACACACCGCCTTCAACCCTGGCACCATTACCAGGTTGTAAAGGCAAAACCCTCGAAACCATTGTGGCGCACCCCGACGACGACATATTATTTATGAATCCGACGCTCCAAAGGCAGTTCAGCCGCGGCTGCGTGCGCACTATTTATGTAACAGCGGCAGACGATGGGCGTTCGCAAGACTACTGGCAAGGGCGTGAACGAGGCATTGAAGCGGCCTATGCCTCGATGGCGGGCGTTGATAATGCGTGGACTGATACGCCCGGAACGTTAAAAGGCCGGCCCATAACCGCACGCGTTTTAACGCAGAATCCGTCCATCGGTTTGATATTCCTTCGCTTGCCAGATGGCAACGTCAATGGCCATGGTTTTAGTGCAACTGGTAACACCTCGCTCGAGCAATTATTTTCTGGCAAGATTGTTTCCACCCAGCCCGTCGATGGCAGCCCGTCATTTACCTACGCCGGACTTATCGATACGATCAGTTCGATACTGAATACTGATAAGCCAAATATGATTTTTACGCATGTTCCAAGCGGGGCGATGAGCCAGGGTGACCACAGCGACCATCGGATGGTAGGATTGCTGGCTTTGTTGGCCCGGTCGGCCGCAAAATCGTCAGCCGGCGTCAAAACGTATGTCGGCTATCCGGATAACAGATTGGAGTCAGACTTACCACCCGATGTGGCAGTCAACAAAGAAGGTATTTTCTCTATCTATGCCCATCAGGATGGTGCTATCTGTGATCCGAGCGACCAATGCTCTATCGAGGAGACCTATCAGAAATATTTTTCGCGCAGCTACTACGTCGATCAGAACCAGCATTTGAGAGCTGATAATTAGAGCGTATATTGTTTGCTCGTGCACTATGTTTACGACTCGTGCCTCATGCGCGAGTATCGATTGCTGTAGCAATGTATCCTGATATTAAAAGATGAGCTATTATAATCTCAAGATGACGCAGACTACAGACGGCTATCTCCAAATCGGGAACTACAAAATATATTATAAAAAGGTTGGTCCCGAGAACTCTGGCAAAAAACCGCTGCTAGTACTGCACGGCGGTCCAGGCTCGGCCCATAATTACATGCTCAGCTTGTCGACTCTGGCAACTGATAGGCAGGTGATATTCTACGATCAGTTGGGCTGCGGGCTGTCCGATCGCCCAGATGATGCTTCGCTATGGACGGTGCAAACCTTTGTCGATGAAGTAGCCGAAGTCCGGCGCCAGCTGAAACTTACCGACATACATTTATTGGGGCATTCATGGGGTGGAATGTTGGCAATCGAGTACTTATTGACGCAGCCGAAAGGTATTCGCAGTGCAGTTCTCGCCAGTGCCATGATAAGCATGCCGCTGTATCAAGCAGAAGTCGAATTGCTTAAGCAGGAATTACCTAAGGACGTATACGAAGCGATGACCGCTCACGAGCAAGCCGGCACCACCGACACAAATGCCTACCATGAACAGCTCAAACTTTATAATCGGCAGCACATTTACCGCGGTGAGAAATTTCCCGACGAATATGCGGCCCCCAAAGATGGCTTCGGAGCTAAGGTCTACCACACTATGTGGGGCGCCAGCGAAGCTTATGCCGACGGTACTCTGAAAGACTGGGATAAAATCGATGAACTGCCCAAAATTACCATCCCGACCCTCATCACCTCCGGCCAATACGACGAACTAACCCCGCACCAGGCCTTAATTACCCATCGCCAAATCAAAAACTCCCAAATAGAAATCTTCACCGCCGCCTCCCACAGCGCTCACATCGAACGCGCAGAGGACTACTGCACCATCGTTTCTGACTTTCTACAGTCAGTCGAAAACAGCTGATTGTAAAATATTTTATTAACTATTTTGGTTAATATATTTATTCTTGTCGCATAACGAAACGGTAGGACAATCTGCATGACTGAAGTACTATCTGAAACTGAACTATTTTCAACCGAAGCCGACCTGCTTAGCGTCTTACACGAAGCACGTTTTGCCGCTGGTATTGCTGCCAGTGGCCAGAGGGCGGGCTTCGGAGGCCAATTATTTACGCGTGATGCCTGCCGGGTTATGCTCGATACAATGGATCGGCTGCCATCCATGACACGGGAACTTTTGAGCCTTTTGCCACAGATGCAGGGCATACAAGAAAATGAAGCAACCAACGAGTTCCTGAATGCTATGCCGCATCAAACCGTTCGGGAG
>Ga0157372_10002554_pt1 | contig 19731 bp, 15 predicted proteins | sample C55metaG_FD_115307 | JGI IMG/M metagenome (GOLD analysis project Ga0157372, IMG submission 115307) | Corn rhizosphere microbial communities from Kellogg Biological Station, Michigan, USA - C5-5 metaG | ecosystem: Host-associated > Plants > Roots > Rhizosphere > Soil | place: USA: Michigan... | reverse complement strand
CCTCGATGTATTTTTCCATGTACATGGCGCCGTTGCCGAAAGCAGCTTCCGCCTCTTTGCTTGCCGATTCAAAATTCGCACGCATTTCTTCCTCTTTCCAGATAATGCGCATTCCGCGCCCGCCGCCACCTGCGGTAGCTTTGATGATCACAGGATAACCAACCTTAGGCGCAAGCTCGATGGCCTGCTCCACGCTTTCCAGCAATCCTTCGGAGCCCGGTACGCATGGTACGCCGGCCGCGATCATGGTCGCTTTCGCGGAAGACTTATCTCCCATCGAATTGATCATTTCCGGTGAAGCGCCGATAAATTTAATGTTGTGCTCCTGGCAGATCCTCGAGAACTTTGCATTCTCGGAAAGAAATCCGTAGCCCGGGTGAATAGCATCCGCATTGGTGATCTCCGCAGCAGAAATGATATTCGGAATATTTAAGTAGGAGTCTTTGCTGGGTGGTGGCCCGATGCAAACCGCCTCGTCGGCAAATTTAACGTGCAGGGATTCCTTGTCGGCGGTGGAATAAACCGCCACTGTTTTAATCCCCATTTCTTTACAGGTGCGGATCACGCGCAATGCGATCTCTCCCCTGTTTGCTATAAGTATCTTTTTGAACATTCTCTTTTTTGTTTAGGTGCGGATAACGAATCAATACGAATTTGCGGATCTATACCCGAAAACACAGATTCGTAAATTCGTAACCGATTAGCGATCTGTACAGATTAAATGTCAGAAAATTAACTCGGATCTACTAAGAACAGCGGCTGATCATACTCAACAGGAGTAGCGTCATTCACCAGCACTTTCACGATCTTTCCTTTGATATCCGATTCGATCTCGTTGAACAGCTTCATCGCTTCAATGATGCATACTGGCTTGCCTGCTGCGATCTCATCGCCTACATTCACAAATGGCGGCTTGTCAGGAGAAGAAGAACGATAGAATGTACCGATCATCGGCGATTTGATGGTCACATATTTAGACTCATCTACGCCGGACGAAGCTTTTGCTTCAGGAGCTTTTGTTTCGGCAACAGGTGCCTGGGTCTGAACTGGCGCTGCTTGCTGCATTACAGGCTGCGCAACAGGTGCTGAAGTCTGAACAAATACTTGTTCCTTGCTTTTTCCTGCCGGAGTTTTAATAACAATCTTTACATCTTTTGTTTCGAGCTCAACCTCGCTTACACCGGATTTTGCTACAAACTTGATCAGGTCTTGAATTTCGTTCAGTTTCATTCTACGTAATTTTTAAAATTAATATTCTGTTTATGTACGGATCGCTAATCGGTTACGAATTTACGAATCCGGGTTTGCTATACCATGCTTTTACACAGATTCGCAAATTCGTTCTTTTATTCGCTATCTGTATTGTATGCCCACTTCAGATAAATACTTCCCCAGGTAAAGCCTGCACCGAATGTAGAGATAATAATGTTATCCCCTTTTTTCATCTGCTTTTCGTAATCCCAGAGGCACAACGGAATGGTACCGCCGGTGGTATTGCCGTAACGCTGGATGTTCAGCATTACCTTTTCCGAGGAAAGGCCCATGCGCTCTGCAGTTGCGTCAATGATGCGCTTGTTTGCCTGGTGAGGCACCAGCCATGCCACGTCATCCGATTTCAGGTTGTTGCGCTCCATGATCTGCGCCGACACCTCAGCCATTCCCACCACAGCCCTTTTAAATACAGGCTGCCCGTCCTGGTACACAAAATGCTCGCGTGCATCCACCGTTTCATGCGAAGGCGGCTTCACCGATCCTCCCGCTTTCTGATGCAGGTACTGTCGGCCGGAGCCGTCTGATTTTAATATGGAATCCATAACGCCGAGGCCCTCTGTATTCGGCTCCAGCAATACGGCTCCTGCGCCGTCACCGAAGATGATGCAGGTAGAGCGGTCGGTATAATCGAGGATGGCCGACATTTTATCGGCACCCACTACCACCACTTTTTTATGTTTACCGGTTTCGATGAACTGTGCGCCGGTTGATAATGCATATACAAATCCCGAACATGCCGCGGAAAGATCGAAGCCCCATGCATTGGTAGCGCCGATCTTATCACAAAGCACATTGGAGGTGGAAGGGAAAACAAAATCAGGGGTAACGGTGCCGACGATGATCAGGTCGATATCGAGTGCTGTAATGCCGCGTTTTTTGAGGAGCAGCTCCACCGCTTTCACGCACATATCCGATGTTCCGAGGCCTTCGCCTTTTAAGATCCTGCGCTCCTTGATCCCTGTGCGCGTTTCGATCCACTCGGAAGTGGTCGGCACTAATTTTTCGAGCTCCTGGTTGTCCAGGATATATTCGGGCACATAACCCGCAACAGCGGTAATAGCGGCAGTTACTTTCGTCATTATTGAAATACTTGTTTGATTTTATCCGACAGCTTGGCCTCTATCACATCCTTGGTGAGCAGCAGCATGTTCTTTACGGCAATATCATTGGAGATCCCGTGGCCGATCATCACCGTGGAGTTAATCCCCAGAACGGGTGTTCCGCCATAGTTCTCATAGTTGAAACGATCAAAATAAGCATCGCTCAGTCCGCGCTTTTTGATCAGCGTATAAAATGCTTCCGCTTCCTTTAACACCACGTTACCGGTGAACCCGTCGCATACGATCACATCGCAGTGGTCGCCGAAAATATCACGGCCTTCCACATTTCCCACGAATTTAAAATCTTTGGAATCTTTCATCAGCTGGTGTGCAGCCTGCGCCACAAGGTTTCCTTTTTCAGGCTCCTCGCCGATGTTCAGTAAAGCAACCCTCGGATTTTTGATGTTGTACACGTATTCCGCGTACAGCGAACCAAGCACGGCGAACTGGTAAAGCACGTCGGGCTTGCAGTCGGCATTGCTGCCTACATCGAGGATGAGGCCAACGCCGCCATTTTCTTTGGGAAGGATGGAGGTGATGCAGGGACGGATCACGCCTGCAATTGATTTAACGCTGAACATGGAACCTACAAGCATGGCGCCTGTGTTCCCGTTGCTGGCAAAGCCATCGAGCTTGCCTTCTTTAAGCATAAAAAAACCCAAAGCAATACTTGAATTGGGTTTGTGAGAAAAGGCTTTGGTAGGATGCTCGCTCATGCCGATCACTTCCGTAGAATGAACAATATCGAAATTGTTCGCATCAGCGTTGTGCTTTGCAAGCTCGGCAAGGATCAGCTCCTTGTCACCGATCAGTACGAGACGTACATCATGCGGTAATTCATTATAGGCAAGTAAAGCACCTGAAACAGTAGCTCCCGGTGCAAAATCACCGCCCATAATATCTATACCTATCTTCATAAATTAAGTTAATCGGGTTATTTGTTAAATGGCAAAAAAGGGATCCGTGCATCTGCCCAAACCCTTGTTCAACCAATTAACCATTCACTTAAACTTAAGCAGAAACTTTTTTCTCTACTGCTAATTTACCTTTGTAGTAACCGCACTCGTTACAAACACGGTGATACAGTGTAGGCGCTCCGCAGTTGGAACAGTTGCAAAGTGTAGAAGCTACAGCTTTATCATGACCCCTACGGCTATCTCTTCTTGATCTCGATAATTTTCGCTTTGGATGTGGCATTGTTAATTAATTTTAGAATTATTGATTTACTGAACTGTTGATTAAAACGTATAATGCTTTTGCTACGACCGGCTTTTACCCCCCGCGCTTAGTTTAATTTTATTCCCTTTAACCCGTCCCATCTCGGGTCGGTATCATCTTCCGCGCTATCGTCCACAAGGTATTTCTTCACTTTTTCGATCATCTCCGGGTCGCAGGTGCTTTTCCCTTTTTTATCCAGGGGATGAACACGCTTGATCGGCAATGAAAGTATGATATATTCGTAGATGTACTGCGATACATCCAGCTCATGCTCGTTCGCGGCAATGGTAATGATGTCATCATCCTCATCCGTCTGGTCGCTTCCGCCAACCTTTACGATCAGCTTGTAATCACCACTGATCGGCAGGTCGAACTCTTCCGTGCACAGGTCGCAGGGCACTTTTACCGTACCGCTGATCTTAAACTCCAGCGACATCATGGCCGATTGCTTTAACAGCGACAGGTTCACCGTGATATTCCCTTCTTTTATCTCCGAATAATCAAGGCCCTCAAAGAACTTATCTGTGACCTTGAATTCGTATTCATGCTTTCCAACAGCTAATCCTACAAACTGTATGATATACTCTTTTCCACCCGGCATTTTACTTAACTTTTTGAGAAAGACCGCAAAGGTAAAAATTTCTGCCTTATTTCAAAGCCTTAATCCAAATTAAATTTGAGGCCCATTTTGATGCAAAAAAAGCAAAAATCCGGTAAAAACAACGATTTTTGACCGGATTTTTGCTTTAAAGCATGGTTTTTAGGAGATTAAACTTTATCGCTCCCGCTTCTGCAGGCTGATCCTTAAGGGATTGGCAGTGATCTCCCCGTACATTTTCCGTGTTTTATAAATGTCGATGGCCATATATACCGCCTTCCGGAAGGATTCTTCCGAAGCCTGGTTCTTTCCTGCAATGTCATAAGCCGTTCCATGGTCGGGCGAGGTTCTCACCACCGGCAAACCGGCCGTAAAATTCACCCCGTTATTGAAGGCGATCGTCTTGAACGGGATCAGTCCCTGGTCGTGGTACATCGCTAAAACCGCATCGAACTGCTTGTAGGTGCCATTTCCGAAAAAGCCATCCGCCGGGTAAGGCCCGTAAGCCAGCATTCCTTCCTCCTTGGCCTTATTGATGGCCGGAATGATGATACTTTGCTCCTCGTTCCCGATCACGCCGTTATCGCCGGCATGCGGGTTAAGCCCCAGCACCGCGATCTTCGGCTTGCGTACCTGAAAATCCTGGATCAGCGACTTGTTCAGCACCTGGAGCTTTTTGAGGATCTTTTCGGGCGACAATGCCTGCGCCACCTGCGTTACGGGAATATGCCCGGTTGCAACCGCCACTCTCAGCGTATCGCTTACGAGGAACATAAGGCTGTTGCCGTCGCCGAAACGGTCGTCGAGGTATTCCGTATGGCCGGGAAACTGGAAATCGGGTGACTGGATATTCTCTTTATTGATCGGCGCCGTTACCAGCACATGCACTTTTTTCTGGGAAAGGGCGTACGCCGCGGCCTCGAGGGATTTGAATGCGTAGCTGCCGCCTGCGGGTGTTTGCTTGCCTATCTCCACCAGGGGCTCCTCTTCATACACATTAATAAGGTTGGCGCGCTTGTGGTTGATCTCGGAGAAATCCTTGATCTGGTTGAAGCTGAAATCTTCTATATTCAGGGCTTTCCTGTGAAAGGCCGCCGTTTTTAAGGAGCCAAACACCACCGGTGTGCAGATCTCGAGCATCTGCGGATCAAGAAAGGTTTTAATGATCACTTCCAGTCCGATGCCGTTTATATCTCCCTGTGAAATCCCAACAATTATTTTTTCGTCAGACATACTATTAAGTCAAAAAGGTTAAATCAAAAAGTCGACGACTTTACGATCGCATGAACGCAAATGTACCTTTTTTATCATTCCGAAACCCAACCGATGATGTTGGCGAGGGAAGATACATCCAGGTTGGTCCACTTTTTTGTGGTGCTGTTCCAAACGGCCACTCCCTGCGGGTAACGGTCGCTGCCCACCACCATCTCCGTCTGGAAAGCAGCATAGCCGCTGGTGGTTTGGGCATTGTCGACCCGGCACCACTTCTTACCGGTTTCGGTGCTTTCATACCTGATCGTCCTGCCGTATTTTGCATTTTCCGCCGATTCCACGAAGAAATTATTGCCCACAGTTTCAAACACCACCGGCTCCGCTTTTTTCTTCTTCAGGTCGATCATGAACTTGCCTTTTCCGCAGGTGTAGATCACATTGCCGGCAGCATCGTATTCAAAGGAAGTATTTTCAGCCGTTGCCGGGATCTCATCAATATCGGCGATCTTCTCGGTGCTTTTATCGGTGCCTACCCTGTAAATGCCTGCCGTGTGCTGATCCTTCGAAAAATTCGCGTACAGGAAATTCTTGTTGTCGAGCCAGAAGATCGGGAACTTGCGCTTCACATTATCGCCGATGAGCGGCTGCGCTTCGCCGTAGCCCGCATCCTTCACCAGCGTTTCCTTTTTTCCGCTGGTTGCATAAGCATTGATCACATAAGGCTCGCCGGTATCGTCCACTTCCACGGTTGGGCGCGGCAGCGGATTGTAATTGGCATTCTCCACTTTCTGGTATTTCTCGGTTTTGAGGTTGAACACCGAATAGTATTTGCCTTTGAAAATATCATTGGTATAAAAGATCACGCTGTCGCCGCTGAACGCGATGAACTCATCCTTTTCTTCCAGCAGCACCTTTTTATTCTTAATGTCGATGATATTCCCGATGCCGGTAACGATGTAACGGTTGCGGTAGAGCTTGTTTTTTCCAATGTCGAAGCGGATGTAATTTCCCTTCACTCCCGCTTTCTGCGTAGGAATGGCAAGAAGCTCCTCGCGTGATACCATGGCGCCATCGAGAAAGGTATAATTCACCACATGCTGCAAATGGTTCACGGAAGCGTTGTCGTCGTACTCCGCCACAATGAGCGAAACTTTTTTCTGTGCAAGGCAAAATGCGCTCAGGGCAAGCGCGGCGGAAATAATAACCGAAAATTTAATGATCCTCATTGTTTAAGCAAACTAAAAATTATTCCTGAAAAAATCGAACAGCAGGCGCACACCCACGCCGGTTCCGCCTTTCGGCCGGTAGCCATCCTTCGCATTAAGAAATGCAGGACCGGCGATATCGAAATGCATCATCGGGTAATCGGCATAGCGGGCAAGGAATTTACCTGCCGTGATAGCGCCGCCGTATGGCCCTCCGATGTTCTTCATATCGGCAATATCGGATTTTATCATGTCGTCGTAATCGTCCCAGAACGGCATCTCAGCAAGTCTCTCAAACGTATTAAATCCGCTTTCTTTCAATTTATCCTTCGTAGCTTCATCCGCGGTTCCCATGGTCACCAGTCCCGACATGCCAATTGCCGCCACCGCTGCGCCTGTTAAAGTCGCAAAATTCAGCACCAGCTGCGGATTGTATTTCTTCGCATACGCCAGCGCATCCGCGAGGATCATGCGTCCTTCGGCATCGGCATTCAGCATCTCCACTGTCATTCCATTATACATCGTAATAATATCTCCCGGCACATAGGCATTTTCTCCCGGGCGGTTATCCGTAGCCGGCACCAGCGCGATCACATGCACCGGCAATTTCGCTTTTGCAACGGCATAAATAGCTGCGGCAACGGTTGCCCCGCCTGCCATGTCGCATTTCATCATGTCCATGGAATTAGGCGTAGGCTTCAGGCTCAGTCCGCCCGTATCATACACCACACCTTTCCCAACGAGCACCACCGGCTGCCTGTTCTTCGCCTTTGCCGGCTTATATTCCATAATGGTGAACGTCGGGGGATCGATGCTTCCGAGGTTCACCGCCAGCAGACCACCCATTTTCAGGGAATTGATCTTTGCTTTGTCGAACACCTCCACGCTGAATCCTGCTTCCTTTCCCATTTTCCGGAATTCCTTCGAAAGCTGCACCGCTGTAAGGTAATTTACAGGCTCATTCACCAGGTCGCGGGTGATCTGCACCGCATCCATCACGATCTGCAGCTGCTGCACTTCGGTTACGCCGACTGCTTTGCTGTGAACGCCGACCGACTTCAATGTAAATGCTTCCTTCTGCCTGTCTTTTTTATATTTCAGGAACTGGTAGTTGCTCATCACCAGGCCTTCCGTAAATGCCAGTGTTTCCGCCGGTTTTCCGTCTACATCCACCACGGTAACTGCTGCGAGCTTTGCTTCCGAAACAACGGTATGAACGCTGCTCGCCGCTTTTCGCAACGTTTCCAGTGTTTTATAGGCTTCCTTCTGTTCGGCGATGGTTTGAACGACCACATACCTGTTCAGCTGGTTGATCAGCACGCATTTTTTATCACGGACACTGATCTCTTCCTTCACAAAATCCTGCTCCGCTTTGCTTAATCCGTAATTACCCAGGTTTGATGCCCTGCCGCACAACAAAATAAGGCTTTCGCTGTTATTAATTACAGATATTTTAGATATGGTAGTCATATAATATTTACTTTTGAGTTCCGTAAATGTAAAAAAAGAATTTACATGGTTACGCACTAATTATTAACTGATTATCAGCACGAAATCACACGATTTAACCGCTCAACTTAATTACCCTGAGATGAATATTGACGAATTACTGAAGCGCGCACTTAATTTTGAATTCCTGAGCATGGAGGAAGGCGTTTTCCTGTTTAAGAACGCCCCCACCGCCAGCCTCGTATTTACCGCGAACGAGCTGCGCAAGATCCAGAAGCCCGATGGCAAAGTAACCTGGCAGATCGACCGGAATGTGAACACCACCAATGTTTGCATCGCCAATTGCAAATTCTGCAACTTTTACCGCATTCCCGGCCACAAGGAAGCCTATATCACCGATATTGAAACGTATAAGGTAAAAATTGAGGAAACGCTGAAATACGGCGGCGACCAGCTGCTGCTTCAAGGGGGGCATCACCCAGAGCTCGGACTGAAATTCTACACCGATACGTTCCGCGAGCTGAAGAAATTATATCCGAACGTGAAGCTCCACGCCCTCGGGCCCCCTGAAGTAGCGCACATCACCAAGCTGGAAAAATCGACCCATACCGAAGTATTAAAAGCGTTAAAGGAAGCCGGGCTCGACAGTCTGCCCGGAGCCGGCGCCGAGATCCTGAACGACCGCGTACGCCGCCTGATCTCCAAAGGAAAATGCACCGGCCGTGAATGGCTCGACGTAATGCGTGCAGCGCACCAGCTCAACATTACCACTTCCGCCACCATGATGTTCGGGCACATCGAAACCATCGAGGAACGCTTCGAGCATCTCGTATGGATCCGCGAAGTGCAGAGCGAAAAGCCGAAAGATGCAAAAGGATTCCTGGCCTTTATTCCATGGCCTTTCCAGGACGACGGAACTTTATTGAAGCGCCACAAGGGCATCACCAACAATGTGACCGGCGACGAATACATCCGCATGATCGCCATGAGCCGCATCATGCTGCCGAATGTGATCAACATACAGGCAAGCTGGCTCACCGTAGGTAAGGATGTTGCAAAGCTGTGCCTCCACGCTGGAGCCAACGATTTCGGAAGCATCATGATCGAGGAGAACGTGGTTTCCGCAGCAGGAGCGCCGCACCGGTTTACCGCGGCAGGCATCCAGGAAGCGATCCGTGATGCAGGCTTTGAGCCCCAGCTGCGCACCCAGCAGTACGAATACCGCGAGCTGCCTGCAAGCATCGTGGAGCAGGTGATCAACTACTAAGCATGACGCTGTTATCGCATTTATCATCCATCATCCCCATTTCCGAAGCCCTGGAAACGGAGCTGAATTCCCTTTCGAAGGAGCTCAGCCTCTCCAAAAATGAGATCGCGGTACAGTCCGGCGAAAAATGCAACGATCTTTTCTTTGTCCGCAAAGGCATCATGCGCGGCTATTACATTGATGAGGATGGCAAGGAGATCACCAACTGGTTTGCGCAGGAAGCCGAATTTGCCACCTGCTTTTACGCCTTTGTAGCAAAGCAGCCTTCCTTCGAGATCATCCAGGCACTGGAGGATTGCGAAGTGACCCGACTGTCGAATGCCGCATTGCAATCTCTCTACGTTAAATTCCCGGAAACCGAGCGCATCGGCCGCATCATCACCGAAAATTATTACATCCGCCTCGAGGAACGCTTGCTGAACATCCAGTTCAAAACGGCGAAAGAGCGTTACCGGAATTTGATCCTCTCAAAGCCGGGTTTGCTTCAGCGCGCTCCGCTGGGGCAGATCGCCACCTATCTCGGCATTACGCAGGAAACGCTGAGCCGGATCCGGGCTTAAGTGCGCGTTATCGAGAAACCGCGCGCGGTCATTTCGAGTTCGACCGCAGGGAGAGTATCGAGAAAGCGCGGAGGCTTGCAACCTGTCATCCCGAGCTTGTCCGAGGGATCTTACTCTCTGCGCAAGCCACTTGTTTTTGCCACAGATTCACAGATTATTTCCTGTTGATTGCTATGTTTCAATAGAACGCAGATCATTATGATTTTTATGTGTAAATAGTGATCGCTACGCGAGCGATGATTAATTATGATCTGATGGCGTTCAGGGCTTCGCCGGTAAGCGTGCCGTCATTTCGAGTTCGACCGCAGGGAGAGTATCGAGAAAGCGCGGAGGCTGCGCAACTGTTTTATGTTTGGAATAAGATCCCTCGGGCAGGCTCGGGATGACAACACCCTCAGACCTGTATATTCCTGTCAATTCTTTTTTGCATCCGTTTGAACTTCGCCTTATCTTTCGTTAAAATTCAGCTTTATGAAAAAACTATTCTGCGCTTTTCTACTACTCTTGGCAGCCGATAGGTCATTCGCAACCCATAACATGGCGGGGGACATCAGCTATACGAATGTATCAGGTAATACCTACCGGTTCACCATCCGGACCTTTACTAACATATCAGGCACCACTGCCGACCGCTGCGAACTTATCCTTTATTTCGGCGATGGCGACAGCGTAGCCGTTCCAAGAGCCAACGGCCCTTCCGGCGTATGTGCTCCAGCCTTCGACGGCGTGATCATTGGCTCATGCACCGGCACCTTAAAGCACAATGTTTATATCGCCGAACATACCTATCTCTCGCCGGGAACGTACATGCTGTCTGTCAACGACCCCAATCGCTCCGCAGGGATCAATAACATTGCCGCTTCCGCTGCCACGCCGTTCCACCTCGAAGCATCGCTGGTGATCAATCCGTTTTTTGGCGCCAACAGCAGCCCCTCATATACAAACATTCCTGTAGTCTGCTCCCCCGTTTATTCGTTTTACAATTACAATCCGGCCGCTTCCGACACTGATGGCGACAGTCTCTACTATGAGAACTTCCTGCGCGGAACCACCGGGTATAGTGATCCCGCGGCGAGCAGCAGCTTCTATATCGACAGCCTCTCAGGCGATGTAGTGTGGGATCAGCCGACCACCATCGGGAATTATGTGTACGATATCCGCATCACCGAATGGCGAAACATTGGCGGGACATATTATCAGGTGGGCAGCTCCATGCAGGAGGTTTGGAACGCCGTCACGGCCGGCACCGCAGGACTCGATGAAAGCGCATACACGCCTGCGATCAGCGTGTATCCTAATCCTTCACCGGGAACTGTTCATTTTAAAATGGAAAGTACAAGAAACTCCACAGGACTGCTCTGCATCACAAACTCCACGGGCGGACTCATAAAGACCATTGAAATCACCGGCGATCCGGAGCTTTCCGTATCCCTTGGCAACCTCTCTGCGGGCATGTATTTTTATCGTTTAGTTAGTCCGGACAAGATCACAATCCAGGGAAAATTTGTGATTTTAGCGGAAATTAGATAATAAAGCCTTAAATTTATAGTTCTGATCCAGACATGAAAAAACTTTTCCTTTTCCTTTTTGTAATGTGCGGCTGCATTTATAGTGCGCAGGCTTCACACCTCAAGGCCGGGGAAATTACGTACACGCACCTCACAGGAAAAAAATACAAGATCACCGTTACCACCTATTCGAACACGCTCGGCACTACCACCGACGACTGCGAAGTGAAGGTACGCTTTGGCGATGGCGACAGCGCGATCGTATCACGTTCGAACGGCGTTTCCGGCAGCTGCGGATCACCGGCACGGATGGGCGTGATGTTTACCTCTGTTCCCAACACGAAGCTGAATATTTACGAAACAGAGCATCTCTACCATGGCGATGGTATCTTTCACATTACCTGCACCATCGAAAACCGCAACTCGGGGATCTGTAATATGAACACATCCGGCTTTATGCCTTTTTCACTGCGGACCGATCTTGTCATTAACCCTTTTCTCAGCAGCAACACCTCTTCCGTGCTGCTGAACCCTCCCCTGGACATGGCCTGCGTAGGCCAATGCTTTGAGCATAACCCGCAGGCATACGATGTGAACGGCGACAGCCTCTACTATTACCTCGATACCTGCTACATGGCGCCGGGAGCGCGCGTTAACGGCTGGCAATATCCGCCGAACATGGGCCCGGCAAGCATCGACCACAGCACAGGCGATCTCCTCTGGTGCAGCCCGACCACCATCTGCTCCTACAACATCGCGATCGTAGTGGAAGAATGGAAGCTGCTGCTGACCACACACACCCGCTATTTCGCCGGATCGGTATTGCGCGATATGCAGATCGAAGTGGCTTCCTGCATGAATACGCCGCCTGCCATCAGCAGTATTCCCGATACCTGCGTTGTTGCCGGATCACTGCTTGCATTCAACGTAACGGCTTCCGATGCCGAAGCAAACAACATTACCCTGTCTGCCAGTGGCGGGCCATTCCTTTTAAGTCCGGGCGCTACATTCCCAACTGTTTCAGGCATGAGCACCGTTACGGGGACTTTCAATTGGACACCCGGCTGCTCTGCCGTTCAGCTGCTTCCATACCTTGTTACGTTTAAATCGGAAGACAGCGATCCCACGCTGCCGCTTGTGAATTATGAATCGATGTTCATCACGGTAGTGGCACCCGCTCCAACAGCGATCACGGCAACGCCGGGCGGCGCGAGCATTATCGTAGGCTGGTCGCCACCGGCATGCGCTGCAACAGGCGGCTCCAACCCGCTCAAAGGATATTATATCTACCGCAAGGAAAGCTGCGATCCATGGGTGCACAGCATCTGCGAAACCGGCGTTCCTGCCTACACAGGATATACGCTCGTTGGAACGGTGAACGCGTCTGCAAATACATTTACCGACAACAACGGCGGACTCGGCCTGCTTCACGGGATCGATTATTCCTACATGGTGGTTGCCTATTACAGCGACGGATCACAAAGCTACGCCTCCGGGAATGTATGCGCGCACCTCGTACGCGACGTGCCGATCATCACCAATGTAAGCGTGCTGTCGACCTCTTCCACTACAGGAAGCATCTGGACACACTGGGTAAAGCCGCTGGGCGTTCTGCCGAACCTTGATACAATTGCAAATCCGGGCCCGTATGAATACCGCCTCATGCAAGCCACCGGGCAAACGGGAACACTTTCATTTGCGCCTGTTCCGGGAGCTTCATATACATATCCCGCGTACTGGCAGCTTACCGATACCGGCTTTGTGGCAACGGGATTGAACACTTCAGGCTCTTCATACACCTACCGTGTTGATTTCTACAGCAACGGTATTTTCAAAGGCTCCACGCATACGGCTTCCTCTGTATTCCTCAGCTCATCGCCAAGCGATAATAAAGTAACGCTTACCTGGACAGAAGTTGTACCGTGGATCAACGATGAATATTTTATTTACAAAGAAGTGCCTTCGGGATCTTCCACATTCATCCTGCTCGACAGCACTGCTGCGCATGCATACGTTGATACCGGGCTTGTGAACGGTGCCACCTATTGCTACAAGGTGCAAAGCCGCGGACAATATTCCGACACAGCATTGCCGCGCCCTTTGTTCAATACCTCGCAGGTAAAATGTGAAACGCCTGTTGACCTTGTGCCTCCCTGCCAGCCGGCCTTTACGGTTACGCCGGATTGCGCCAGCATGCAGGATGTGATTTCCTGGACCAATCCGAACACGTACTGCAGCGATGATGCCGTGAAATACATCATTTATTTTGCGCGTACAACAGAGGAAACGCTCAGCCCGATCGCAACGATCACTGACATCAATACCACGTCTTTCATTCACCTCGACAATTACGAAGGCATCCCGTCGATCGCCGGCTGCTACGCCGTTACAGCCGTGGACTCGTTCGGCAATGAAAGTCCGGTAGTAACGAAGCTCTGTGTCGACAACTGCCCTGTATATGAACTCCCGAACGTATTCACCCCGAACGGCGATAATGTGAACGACCTGTTCACACCGCTGCCGTACCGTTACGTGAAGGATGTGGACATTAAGATCTACGACCGCTGGGGACTGCTGATGTTTGAAACCACCGACCCGGATGTAAGATGGGATGGCACAAGCAAGGACAGCAAGCAGCAATGCACTGATGGAACATACTTCTATGTCTGCACCGTGAACGAGATCCGCGTGGAAGGCATCAAGCCGCGCGTGCTCAAAGGCTTCATCCAGCTCATCAATACCAAAACATTACCGAACAGGTAATCGGCATCCTTTTTCCCATTTAATAAGGCTTTCTGAAATAAATTCCGTAATTTAGACTTCCCATTTTTCCGATAATTCTGAAATGAAGAAGTACATACTTTCCCTTGTTGTTTTAATTGCCGGGCTCTCCAATATTTTCGCCACGCACAACCGCGCGGGAGAGATCACCTACCGGTGGATCTCCGGCTTTACCTACGAGATCACAGCTACCACCTACACCAACACGTATGCTACCACCGCCGACCGCTGCGAAGTGACCATCTATTTCGGTGATGGCGACAGCGCCGTGGCACCAAGGATCAACGGGCCGCTCCCGGGAACGCTCTGCCCTTCTACCGCCGATGGCGCAATGATCACCTCTAACACAAAGCTCAACATCTATAAAACCTCGCATACGTATCACGGGCCGAACCTCTATGTGATCACCATGGAAGATCCCAACAGGAATGCCGGCATCTGCAACATTCCAAACTCGGTGAACACGTCGTTCTTCCTGCGAACAGAATTGAACATCAATCCTTTTTTAAGTCCGAACAGCTCACCTGTTCTGCTTAATGAGCCCATCGACCTTGCCTGTGTGGGCGAATGCTTTGAGCACAACCCGGGCGCCTATGATGCCGATGGCGACAGCCTGTATTACCGCTTATCAACATCGTACGCAGGCGGCTCACCGATCCCCGGCTGGACATTCCCGCCCAACATGGGACCCGCAAGCATCGACCATCAGACCGGTGACCTTGTATGGTGCACACCTACGACGATCTGCCAGTACAACGTTGCCATCGTGATCGAAGAATGGAAGCTGCTTCTCACAACACATACCCGCTATTATGCAGGATCGGTGCTGCGCGACATGCAGATAGACGTAGCCACCTGCCTGAACACACCGCCCGGCATCAGCAGCCTGCCCGATACCTGCATCGTGGCCGGATCGCCGCTTACATTCAACGTTACCGCTACCGATGCCGAAGCAAACCTTGTTACCTTATCAGCTTCCGGCGGGCCATTCCTTTTAACACCGGGAGCTACGTTCCCGACCGTTTCAGGGGTGAGCACCGTTACAGGCACATTCAGCTGGACACCCAGCTGCACCGAAGTGCAATTGCTGCCTTACCTTGTTACCTTCAGATCGGAAGACAATAACCCAACCGTATCGCTTGTAAATTTCGAATCGGTTTACATCACCGTGGTGGCGCCCGCTCCAACCGGCCTCACGGCAACGCCAAGCGGCTCGAGCATTATTGTGAACTGGTCGCCACCCATCTGTGCCGGCACCGGCGGCGCAAACCCGCTCAAAGGCTATTACATTTACCGCAAGGAAAGCTGCGATCCATGGGTTCACAGCCTCTGCGAAACCGGCGTGCCCGCCTATACCGGCTACACGCTCGTAGGCACAGTGAATGCGGCTACCAATACATTTACCGATACCAACGGCGGACTCGGACTGCTTCACGGCATCGATTATTCTTACATAGTCGTGGCGTACTATAGCGACGGATCGCAAAGCTATGCATCCGGCAACGTTTGTGCGCAGCTGGTGCGCGATGTGCCGATCATTACCAACGTGAGCGTGCTCACTACATCCGCAACAAGCGGAAGTATCTGGACACACTGGGTGAAGCCGCTGGGCGTGAGCCCTAACCTCGACACCGTTGCCAACCCCGGCCCGTATGAATACCGCCTGCTGCAGGCCACCGGACAAACAGGGCCGCTGGTGTTCAGTCCTGTTGCAACCTATACCTATCCTGCCTACTGGCAGCTTACCGATACGGGCTTTGTAAGCACCGGGCTGAACACCCAGGACAAAGCATTTACCTACCGTGTTGATTTTTACAGCAACGGCATTTTCAAAGGCTCCACGCATACGGCCTCTTCCGTTTTCCTCAGCTCATCGCCAAGCGATAACAAAGTAACACTTACCTGGAACGAGCTCGTGCCATGGATCAACGATGAATATTTTATTTACAAGGAAATGCCTTCCGGATCGTCCACGTTTGTGCTGATCGACAGCACTACCTTGAAAACGTATGTGGATACAGGGCTTGTGAACGGGGCCAACTATTGCTACAAAGTGCAGAGCCGCGGACAATATTCCGACACTGCATTGCCGCGCCCGCTGTACAACACTTCGCAAATAAAATGTGAAACACCGATCGACCAGGTGCCGCCTTGCCAGCCAGCCTTTACAGTGAGCCCTGATTGCGGACTGCTGCAGAATGTGCTTTCATGGACCAATCCGAACACGTATTGCAGCGATGATGCGGTGCGGTACAACATTTATTTTGCAAGAACAACCGAAGAGGACTTAATGCTGCTTACTACCATCACCGACATCAACACCACAAGCTTTACGCATCTTGATAATTACGAAGGCGTGCCTTCCATTGCAGGATGCTACGCGGTTACGGCAGTGGATTCGTTCGGGAACGAAAGTCCGATCGTGACTAAGATCTGCGTCGACAACTGTCCTGTGTATGAATTGCCGAATGTGTTCACACCGAACGGCGATGAGGTGAACGACCTGTTCACAGCGCTTCCATACCGTTATGTGAAGGATGTAGACATCAAGATCTACGACCGCTGGGGACTGCTCATGTTTGAAACCACCGACCCGGATGTAAGATGGGACGGCACAAGCAAGGACAGCAAAATGCAATGTACCGACGGAACGTATTTCTATCTCTGCACCGTGAACGAGATCCGCGTGGAAGGCATCAAGCCGCGGGTTCTCAAAGGATTCATTCAGCTGATCAACACCAAAACAGCACCTAACCATTAGTAAGCGCTTATGTTCTCAGGCATTATCGAAGCTTTAGGCGAAGTTGTACTTTTAAAAAAAGAGCAAAGCAATCTTCACATTTCTGTAAAAGCAAATTTCACGCACGAACTAAAGATCGATCAGAGCGTTGCGCACAATGGCGTATGCCTCACGGTGATCGGCATCTCCGGCGATGTATACACCGTTACCGCGATTGATGAAACATTGAAGAAGACCAATCTCGGCCTGCTCAAAGAAGGCGATGAAGTGAACCTGGAGCGCTGCATGAGGCTCGGCGACAGGCTCGACGGGCATATTGTGCAGGGGCATGTGGACCAGACCGCTACCTGCATTTCCGTGGAGGAAAGCAACGGCAGCTGGACCTACACATTTGACTATGATGCTTCGCAAAACAACATCACGGTAGAAAAAGGTTCTGTTTGTGTGAACGGCGTAAGCCTTACGGTGGTCAATTCAAAAGAGCATTCCTTCTCGGTATGCATTATTCCATACACACACGGGTATACTAATTTCAAACACATCAGGACCGGTACCGTTGTAAACCTGGAGTTCGATATCTTAGGGAAGTATATCAGCAAACTGATGAAAAAGTAATTTCCGTCTTCCCTCTCCTTTGGAAAGGTCCGGGATGAGGTCAAAACACTTTGCTCGCCACTCTCCTTGTTACCTCCGATGTTCCCATCGTATAGTAATGCAAACAAGGCGCGCCCGCTTTGATCAGCTCCTTCGACTGATTAATGCACCACTCGATCCCCACTTCCTTCACCTCTGCATCCGTCTTACATTTTTCGATCTCTTCCAGCAGCTCCTGCGGCACATCGATCTTGAATATTTTCGGAAGTATGGTCGCCTGCTTTTTTGTGGTGATGATCTTCAATCCCGGGATCACCGGCACATCGATGCCCATCTCCCTGCATTTCTTCAGGTACTCGAAATACTGAGCATTGTCGAAGAACATCTGCGTTACAATGTATTCGGCGCCCGCATCTATCTTGGATTTCAGGTGCTTCATATCCGAGATCATGTTCGGCGCTTCAAAATGCTTTTCAGGGTAACCCGCAACGCCCACACAAAAATTGGTAGGCGCAACATCCGCGAGATCATCCTCCATGTATTTCCCCTTGTTCATCTGCTTCACCTGCTTCACAAGGTCGATGGCATACGCATGCCCGTTAGGCTCGGGAACAAATTCCGGTTCGCTTTTAATAGAATCGCCGCGCAGGGCAAGCACATTGTCGATCCCGAGGAAATGCAGGTCGATCAGCGCATTCTCCGTTTCCTCCTTGCTGAAGCCGCCGCAGATGATATGAGGCACTGCATCCACATGGTATTTATTCATGATGGCCGCACAGATCCCGACAGTTCCCGGACGCTTGCGAATGCTCACTTTTTCGAGATAACCGCCTTCACGTTTCTTGTATAAATATTCCTCGCGGTGATAGGTAACATCCACAAACGAAGGCTTGAATTCCATTAATGGATCAATGCCGTCGAAAATAGACTGGATGCTTTTTCCTTTCAGGGGAGGCAATATCTCGATAGAGAAAAGGGTTGATTTCGCCTGCTTGATGTGGTCGGTAACTTTCATAAAAACTTAAACTTACAGGTTTAATTCTGCGATTGAGCGTGCAAAGAAACGATATGCAGAAGTAAAAAGCAAAATTAAATGCAAGGTTGGGGGAAAGTGTCAGGATATAGAAAGCCGTTAAGGAGCAATGTAAATATCGGAGAGCCTGAGCGTGTCGTTTTCTCTCAGCTGCCATGCTTTTATACTTACCCGGCCGTTTAAAGTATCAAGAGTTGCATCGAAATAAATAGTTGTACTGTCATCCGGCCGGTGCCCCCATGGCATACGGGGATCCCCTCCCCAGCTTACATAACCTGTATACCAGTTGTTCACAACCATTGTGTCTGAATGACCATACCAATTAACTTTGAAAACAGCGTTGGAAACGGGCAAGCCTGTAGCGCTATTGATCACCTTTGTCTTGACATAAGCCCGGGTCTGAGGTGTATTTACAAGTCCGTTACCATCCCGCGGTGAGTACCCCTCCTCCTCCTTTTGACATGCTTCAACGCCAAGCAGGAAAAGTAAAAAAAGAAAACAGGTCGCATGTTTCATAAACTAAATATACAAAAATTAACGGAAATGCATAAGCCTCAACTGAAACGAGGGCGATTAATGCCCCGCTAATTCGCAAAAAAGTAGTAAATTCGCAATCCTTAAGAAGAAAACACGGAAATGGAGAATATCAGGAATTTTTGCATCATTGCGCACATCGATCACGGGAAAAGCACACTCGCCGATCGTTTACTGGAATATACCAACACCATCAGCAAGCGCGATATGCAGGCGCAGGTACTCGATGACATGGACCTCGAGAAAGAACGCGGGATCACCATCAAGAGCCACGCGATCCAGATGGATTATGAGAAGGACGGCAAAAAATACATTTTTAACCTCATCGACACGCCGGGACACGTGGATTTCTCCTACGAGGTTTCCCGCTCCATTGCTGCCTGCGAAGGCGCCCTGCTGATCGTTGATGCTGCGCAGGGGATCCAGGCGCAAACGATTTCCAACCTGTACCTTGCCCTCGAAAATGACCTCGAGATCATTCCTATCCTCAATAAGATCGACCTTCCGAGCGCTGAGCCCGAAATGGTAAAAGACCAGATCGTTGACCTTCTCGGCTGCAAGCGCGAAGAGATCATGGCGGCTTCCGGAAAAACAGGCATGGGAGTTCACGACATCCTTGCCGCTATTGTTGACCGCATTCCCGCACCGAAAGGCGATCCT
>Ga0157372_10002553_pt1 | contig 19735 bp, 18 predicted proteins | sample C55metaG_FD_115307 | JGI IMG/M metagenome (GOLD analysis project Ga0157372, IMG submission 115307) | Corn rhizosphere microbial communities from Kellogg Biological Station, Michigan, USA - C5-5 metaG | ecosystem: Host-associated > Plants > Roots > Rhizosphere > Soil | place: USA: Michigan... | reverse complement strand
GGTAAAGTGGTTGAGTTTTGCGATCCGCGCATCCAGCAGATCCAGAGTATGATGGGCGATATATTGAAATTTGACATCAAACACCACTCTTTAAATCTTTATGGTAATTGTACCAAATTAAGAGAGGGTTTTTGTGACAGACGAGTATAAAATCATGGACAAACCTATTTTAAGCAAGCAGGCATTTTGGGATGTTGATATGGATAGTATCGACTATCAGAAAAATGCCGCGCATGTTGTTGAAAAGGTTATCGAAAGAGGAAAAGCAGAAGATTTTAATAACTTGTTGAAATTTTATGGTTTTGACAAGGTAAAAGAATTAGCCTTGCAAGCATTATGGCTTTCAGATATCAGCATCAATTTTTGTTGCGTGCTGTTTAAGGTTAAACCTACCGATTTTAAATGCTACGAAAAGAAACAGTTGAACCTGCAACACTGGAACTTTTAAAAAAAATAGTTTCATTTCCTGGATTTGAACAATTCAGATTGGTTGGAGGTACTGCACTTTCGCTACTTTACGGACACAGGCTATCAATTGATCTTGATTTTTTTACAGATCAGCCACTTGATAAAGAATTTATCAAAGAAACCCTTAGTGATAACTTCAATCAGGTTAGAAGTGAAAACGACAGGTTTAAATCCATATATCAATGCCTCATTGAAAATATCAAAGTTGATTTTGTTTCTGTTAAAGATCCATTTACTTATCCGGCACAAATAATTGAAGGAATTCCCATTGCCGATATTCGCGATTTAATAGCGTTGAAGCTTAATGCAGTGAAAGGCAGAGGGGTAAAAAAAGACTTTTGGGACATTGCCAAACTCCTGGAGTTTTATTCATTTGAAAATCTTTTTCAATTTTATCATGATAGATATACTTATGATGATACCTTTGCGGTCATAAGATCAGTGGTTTATTTTGCTGACGCTGAAAATACTATAACTCCCGAGTCATTAGATGGTATGACATGGGACAAAGTAAAACAAACCATCACAAACGCATTTGACGATTATTATAGAAATATTAGAAATTAATGGCTGTTGACGTATTATTAGGCCTCCAGTGGGGCGATGAAGGAAAAGGAAAAATTGTTGATGTGCTTAGCGCAGGTTATGACCTGATCGCACGTTTCCAGGGCGGACCAAATGCAGGTCATACTTTAGAGTTTGACGGTAAAAAGTTTGTTTTAAACACCATTCCTTCAGGTATATTTTTTGAAAACACCATGAACCTTATTGGTAATGGTGTGGTGATTGATCCTATCACACTGAAAAAAGAACTGGATAAATTAAAAGATGCCGGACACGATCTGCTGGCTAAAAAGAATCTTTTAATTGCTAAAAAAGCACACCTGATATTACCAACTCACCAGTTGCTTGATGCCGCTAATGAAAAAAAGATGGGTGAAGGCAAAATTGGTTCAACGTTAAAAGGTATTGGTCCAACGTATATGGATAAAACCGGTCGTAACGGTTTACGGATTGGCGATATTACCCTGCCCGATTTTAAGGAGCGTTACCAGAAACTGGTTGATAAACACGTATCAATGCTGCAGCAGCTTTACGGTGAAGTAGCAGATTTTTCAGAACGCGAAGCCTTGTTTTTTGAAGCACTTGACGTGTTGCGTCAGTTCCCGCTAGTTGATTCTGAACATTTGGTTAACAGCTATATTAAAGAAAGTAAAAAGGTATTAGCTGAGGGTGCACAGGGCGCTATGTTGGATATCGACTTCGGCTCATATCCGTTTGTAACTTCATCAAATACTACCGCTGCCGGCGCTTGCACAGGTTTAGGTATTGCCCCACAGCAAATTGGCGAAGTAATAGGTATTTTCAAAGCTTATTGCACCCGTGTAGGTGGCGGTCCGTTCCCAACCGAACTGGAAAACGAAACAGGTGAGGAACTACGCAAAGTAGGCCATGAGTTTGGTGCAACTACAGGCAGGCCACGCCGCACCGGCTGGATCGACCTGCCGGCTTTAAAATATGCTATTATGCTTAATGGCGTTACCCAGCTGGTAATGACCAAGGCTGATGTATTAAGCGGTTTCGATAAAATTTATGCTGCTACTCATTACAACTATCTGGGCGAGCAGATTGATTATATGCCTTACGATATTTGTTCGGTAAAACCTGAGCCGGTATATAAGGAAATTGATGGCTGGAACGAAGACTTGACTGGTATTACCGAACTGTCTGAGATCCCGGCTAAGCTGCAATCATACATTGATTATCTTGAGGCCGAACTTGGCGTACCCGTAAAATATTTATCTGTAGGTCCGGACAGGAAGCAGACTTTAACATTACATTAATAGGTTATCCCCTATATCAATTAGGGTTAATAATAAAAATAAAAGGCCGGGCATCCCGGCCTTTTATTTTTACTTGGTTATTTTTGCAGGGTGATAGTACAGGTTAATGATCTGCCGGGATTCAGAAAGAATGCGTTGCAATGGGCCACAACTTTTGATACGCTGTGTTACCTTGATTCGAACGGATTTAATGATCCCTACTCCAAATTTGATACGCTGATAGCGGTTGGCGCCCGTGCCGAACTTACTGCAAATGCAGGTAACGCTTTTGATCAGCTTGATGAGTTCAGGAAAAATAATCCCGGCTGGATGACGGGTTTCCTGGGATATGACCTTAAAAATGAAATTGAAGCGCTTACATCAACTAATCACGATGGCTTAAAATTTTCAGATTTGTATTTCTTTGTTCCTCAGCATCTGATTTTGATAAGGGGGAAGGAGGCTGAAATTATTTCAGATAACCCCGAACTGGTTATAAAAGCGATAGACGGGCAAGATCTGCCCCTGCATGTTCAACAATCCGCAGTTAGCTTAACCCCACGCTTCAGCAGGCAGGAATACATTGACACTGTAAACAAAATAAAAGAGCACATTACCCGCGGCGATATTTATGTCACTAACTTTTGCCAGGAATTTTTTGCAGAGGATATACTTCTTGATCCGCTGGAGATTTTTACGAGACTGAACGAAGTTTCACCCAATCCGTTCTCTACTTTTTTTAAATGGAATGGTAATTATATTCTCGGCGCTTCGCCCGAACGATTTTTGGCTAAACGGGGAAGTAAACTCATCTCGCAACCCATAAAAGGTACGGCTAAAAGGATGGATGATATTGAAGCCGATAAACAGGCTAAACAGAGCCTGCGCAGCCATCCCAAAGAACTGCAGGAAAACGTAATGGTTGTTGACCTGGTAAGAAATGATTTAACCCGCTCGGCTAAACCCGGCACGGTTAAAACCGAAGAACTTTTTGGTATCTACAGCTTTAAGCAGGTGCACCAGATGATCTCGACCGTGGTTTGTGAAATACAGGAGGGCTTATCAAATGTGCAAGCCATCAAAAACACTTTTCCTATGGGCAGCATGACCGGTGCCCCGAAAGTGAGCTGTATGCAGCTGATGGAGCAATATGAGCGCAGTAAGCGTGGCGTATACTCAGGTGCTGTTGGTTATTTTAGTCCGGACGGTGATTTTGATTTTAATGTGGTAATCCGTTCTTTACTCTATAACTCTTCTAATAAATATTTGTCGTTTCATGCAGGTGGAGCTATAACTTATCACGCTATCGCCGAAAATGAATATGAAGAATGTTTGTTGAAGGCGCAGGCGGTTATGGAAGTTTTGGGAGGGAATTGATTATTTTGAAAACTAAAAAATAATCCGTCATTGCGAGGAACGAAGCAATCCCCAATCAGCAGAGTAGCTATTCAATTCCGCCCTGTAAAGTTGGGGATTGCTTCGTTCCTCGCAATGACGCGCGTGTTGTAGCAGATCACCAATTTTTTATTATATTGGCTGTAAAGTACCATCACTATTCGCTTCTAATTAATATGTTAAGACCCCTACAAAACATAAAGCTAATTATCGTTTCCCTGTGTTTATTAGCAACGGCTATCTGTTCAGCCCAAACTAAATATCATCCTTCAGATTTATTCCCGGCGCAGCCGTTATTACCTCCGGGCAACTCATATCGTACCGCTGCCGGTGAACCTGGCCCTGCCTACTGGCAAAACAAGGCTGATTATGTAATTGATGTAGTACTTGACGATAAAACCAATGTCATAACCGGAACAGCGACCATTACCTACACCAATAATAGCCCAAAATCACTTTCCGCCTTATGGTTGCAGCTGGAACAAAACGTGTTTAAAAAAGATTCGCGGGGGATTCAATCCAAGCTATTTCTTTACCAGGATCCTGAAAAAGCTACTCCAGACGGCGGATACCAGGTAGAAGGCGTGCAGCTTGCCGGAAATAAAGCTGGAAATATCAAATACCATATTTATGATACACGCATGCAACTGGAGCTGGCACAGCCGCTGTTAAGCGGACAGGCCATCAGTTTTAGCATCCGCTATCGTTATAACTTCCCGGTAAATTATAAAAATGCTGATTTCCTAGTTAACCGTACCGATATCCTCCCAACGAAAAACGGTAATATCTATGCGGTGGCACAATGGTACCCCAGGATGTGTGTTTTGGATGACGTAGAAGGATGGAACACACTGCCGTACTTAGGTAACGGTGAGTTTTACCTGGAGTATGGTAATTTCAGGGTTAATATCACAGTGCCATCGGGACTTATTGTGGAAAGCTCCGGAGATCTGCTCAATCCTGAAGAAGTACTAACACCAACCGCACTCAAGCGCTGGCAGGCTGCCAAACAAAGTGATGTGCCGGTGCAGATCAGAACAGCAAAAGAAGTAACCGACCCTTCATCAAGGCCTGCAAAAGCTACCTGTACGTGGAAATTTAAACTGGATAATGCAAGGGATTTCGCGTGGACGGCCTCGCGCTCATTTGTTTGGGAAGGCTTGAGTTTTAAACTTGCCGATGGCAGGCGGGTAATGGGTAGCTCGGTATACCCGGTAGAATCAGAGAAACAAGGTAGCTGGAAACGCTCGTCGGAGTATATTAAATTTACCTTGCAGCATTTTTCCGAAAAATGGTTTCCATACCCCTATAACAAAGCGGTTAACGTAGCTTCAAACCTGGATGGTATGGAGTATCCCGGCATGGTTTTTTGCTCGGCAAAAGATACCGGCAATATGTATTTTGCTGTAGTAAACCATGAGCTGGGCCATACCTGGTTCCCGATGGTAGTGGGCAGCAACGAGCGTAAATACGCATGGATGGACGAAGGGTTTAATATGTTCATCGATAAAATAGCTACCAAAGCTTTCAATAAAGGCGAGTTTATAGGTTATGTAGAGATCGATAGTCCGCTCGATTCCCTGTTTGCGGAAAAGCTATTGCCTATTGTTACCCGCCCCGATGCTTTGCCCGGCAACCAGGTATATCCGTTGCAGTATCAAAAAGTGGCTTACTCTCTCGCGCTTTTGCGTAATCAGATATTAGGCCCTGAACGTTTTGACCGCGCTTTCAGAAAATATATCCGCGACTGGGCTTATAAACACCCAACTCTTTGGGACTTTTTCAGGAGTATAGATAGCTCGGCAGGTGAAGACCTGACCTGGTTTTGGAAGTCGATGTTTTTGGAAAACTACCGCCTCGATCAAAAGGTAACTAAAGTAGAAAGTGCGGCAGATGGTCAGCCTATTATTACAATCGAAAACATGGACAAGGCTGCTATGCCATTGGTGGTTGAAATAACCTATGCAGACGGTTTAAAGGAGCATCGTGAATTTCCGGTAGAGATTTGGGAATATAGCAGTATTTATACTTTTACCGGCGATAAGAAAGCTGCGGTTGCCAAAGTGATTATCGACCCGGATAAGATCTATCCGGATGTGGATAGGAGCAATAATAGTTTTGAGGTGAAGAGATAAGAAAGCGACCTCTTGTTTATCTCTTTGCACACACTTCTTCACAACAGTCATTGCGAGGTACGAAGCAATCGCTATCTATACAGAGCCGCTCTGTAAATCAGGGATTGCTTCGTACCTCGCAATGACGATTTTATAGAATTTTGTTCTATTCTCGTTCTATCAGAATCCTATCCTGGATATGCTGATGTTTGCGAGACACCCTTATAACTTCACGCCCCTCAAAAAGTCCTCGATACCCATGCGTTTCTTGCCCTCTAACTGAATATCTTTTAATAATACAAAACCGTCTTTAGCGGCAAATTTCAAATAGGTTTTATTGTCGGTCAAAAAGCCACCGGGCTGTATGGCCGGTTCTGATAATTGATATTCAGATGCATAAACTTTTAGGCTTTTGCCGTTAAGCTCAGTGTATGCGGTGGGTACAGGGCTTAGGCCGCGAATTTTGTTATAGATTGACAGGGCAGGCTGTGTCCAATCTATCCGGCAATCATCCTTAAAAATCTTTGGTGCGTGTTTTAATTCTGTCCCCTCGGCCAATTGCGATTGCGGGTGTTCGTTGTAACGTCCGCTCTCAACCGCTTTAACTGTTTTAACCAGCAGCCCTGCACCTTTGTTCATGAGGCGGTCATGTAATTCGCCGGCATCTTCATGGCCGGTAAGGGTTATTTTTTCGGTGAACAGGATGTTACCGGTATCAATATCATGTTTTAAAAAGAAGGTGGTTACGCCGCTTTCTTTTTCGCCGTTAATCAGCGCCCAGTTAATGGGGGCGGCGCCGCGGTATTGAGGTAATAATGAGGCGTGTAAATTTATGGTACCTTTGGCAGGCATGTTCCAAACAGCTTCGGGCAGCATCCTGAAGGCTACTACAACCTGCAGATCGGCTTTCAATGCTTTCAATTCGGCAATAAAATCTTCATTCTTAAGTTTTTCGGGTTGCAGCACTTTTAAGCCGTTAGCTACGGCATATTGTTTAACAGCCGACTCACTAACTTTTTGTCCCCTTCCGGCTGGTTTATCAGGCGCTGTAACAACAGCAACGATGTCACTACCGGCTTTAATTAAAGCGTCTAACGAGGCAACGGCAAACTGGGGGGTACCCATAAATATAATTCTCATAGTATGTTTAGGTATTAGATGTGCTTTATTCTGTTATTCGTATAGTAAGTATTTTTTGCGTGTGGCTTTAAACTTAGTTAGTCCGGGTTGCCAGCCGGCACGGATCTCTTCTTCGGTTTTGCCGGTTTCAATTTGTTTCCTTAGTTCGGCTGTACCTGTAAGCTTTATAAAATAGGCATTAAAGAAATGGTCTTTGTAGGGGAAGGCGTTATATAACTCCAGGAGCCATTTCAAATTAATAACACCCGTACCCGTGATGTCAGTTGGCGGAATATTTTGCAGATTAATGCCAAAACATTCCTGGTCTTTTTGCGGCGGGTTCTCGCTCATACCCGGGATACTTTTGGGTGTAAACGAAAAACTGTATTTACCTTTCAACGCCGGGTGCCCCAGTACGGCAAATGGGAAGAGCGTACCCCTGCCCAAACTAAATGTTGTACCTTCAAATAAGCAGGTACTCGGATATAATAAAATTGATATAGGCGTATTTAAGTTGGGCGAAGGGTTTACGGGTAAGGTATAAGGCAAATTATGCTTGTAATTAGCCACTTTAATGATCTTCAGTCTACATTTAACCCCATTTTTTAACCAGCCTTCGCCGTTTATCATTTGGGCATATTCGCCAATAGTCATACCATGGGCGATGGGTATGGGGTGCATGCCCACAAATGAACGGTTAACCGTATCCAGAATTGGCCCGTCAATTAAATATCCGTTTGGATTGGGGCGGTCAAATATCATGAGCTCTACATTGTTTTCGGCACAAGCCTCCATTAAGTAATGCAGGGTTGAAATATAAGTGTAAAAGCGTACGCCAACATCCTGTATATCAAATATCATCAGGTCGATACCCTTCAAATCGGCCGGGGTTGGTTTGTAATGCTTGTTACCGTACAGCGATATTACAGGTAAGCCGGTTTTAGGGTCTTTAGTGTCGCCAACGGTAGCGCCGTTACTGGCATTACCCCTGAAACCATGCTCGGGGCCAAAGATCTTTTTTACGTTTACTCCTAAATGCACCAAACTATCTACACTGGCAGTTAAATTTTTACCAATAACCGAAGTTTGATTAATCACCATCCCTATATTTTTTCCCTTAAGATAGTTAATATACAGCGGAATTTGATCAGCGCCGGGAATAATAGGGCTGTTTTTTTTGTTTTTTGAGATGGATGCCGTCTTGCAGCTTTTATAATTGGTTGCCTGGCTGCAGGCCGTGTTTGCAAGTAAAACTGTTATCAGGGCAAATCGTAAAAAAGCACAAATCTTATTCATAAAATATTGAGTTGAAACAATTTTAAAAGTAGCAGGTTTAACAGCAAAACCGCATATTTGCGAAGGTACAAAAAATCAGTCTGCCATTGAGTTTCGCCTCCTTTATATCAGCCCGTATAACATTTAAATCAAAACGCACATTTTCAAAACTGATAGTGCGTATTGCAATAATAGGCATTATGCTGGGCCTTGGTGTAATGATACTGTCACTTGCTATCGTTAAAGGATTTAAACACGAAATCCGCAATAAAGTTCGCGGCTTTGCCGGCGACATCCGTGTGGTTAAGTTTGACCTGAATAACTCTTACCAAAGTTCCTCATTTCCTGCTGATAACGAATTTGTTAAGCGCGCGCTTAAAAGCCCGTTTATTACCCATGTAATGCCGGTGGCCACCAAACCCGGTATTGTTAAGGCCAATAACGAAATTGAAGGAGTGGTACTTAAGGGCGTTGACAAAAATTATGACTGGAGCTACTTTAAAAAAATGATGGTAGCCGGCGAGGTGATCAATTTTGCCGATTCGGTTGAGGCGCAAAAGGAGATCATGATCTCGCAAACAACGGCCGACAGGCTTAAACTGAAAGTAGGGGATAAGCTGCTGATGTATTTTGTGGAAGATGATCTGCGCAGGCGCCAGTTTAAAATAAAAGGTATTTTCAATATCGGGGTTGAAGAAGTTGACAAAACCTTTGTTATCGGTACCTTATCGCTCATTAACCGCCTTAACAATTGGAAACCGAACGAGATAGGCCAATACGAACTACGCGTAGCCGACTTTGATCATATTAATGAAGCCGCGTATGCGCTCGAGACTGTTTTGCCGGTAAAATTGAAAGAGTATACCATTGAAGAAGATTATCCTACCATATTTGAATGGCTCAACCTACTCGATGTTAATTCGATAGTGATGCTGGTGCTGATGGTGGCTGTCGCTGTAATCAATATGATATCGGCCCTGCTGATCATGATCCTCGAACGAACCGCTATGATCGGGATGCTCAAAGCGATGGGGGCATCTAACTGGGCTATCCGCAAAATATTCCTTATAAATGCCAGTTACCTGATAGGATTAGGGCTGCTGCTGGGTAATTTACTGGGTATAGGCCTGGGATATTTCCAGATGTATACTCATTTTTTCCAACTGGACCAGGCTTCGTATTATATGACCTTTGTACCGGTCGAGTTTAATATTTTTGATATTGTTGTCCTCAATATTGGTACACTGATCATTTGCCTGCTGGTGCTTGTTATACCATCAACGCTGGTAAGCCGGATCTCGCCTGTAAAGGCTATCCAGTTTAAGTAAGTTTTAAAGCAACCGGTAGCTTAATCCCAACCTAAAATATTCGCTATGCGCGTTAAAGGAAGCATCGCCTACCATGTCTTTCATATAGTTGGTAAGGCCGTGGGCAAAGCTTGCATTTAAGCCATAGCGGCCGTAACTGGCGGCGGCACCAAGGCGTAACCTAACATCGGTTGGGGCCTTGCTTCTTTTGTAGTTAACTTTATAAATCTTGCCTTCTTTATCCTTTACCTCGCCTTTATCCCTGGTATCCAGTATCAGGCCAATATCCATCCCCGGTAAAATATCCAGATTAACTTTATTGAGGGCAAACCGGTATCCGATATATGGATTAAGGTTAATACTTTGACTTTGTAAAGCAACATGACCGGTTACAGCAAAACTTGCGTCATTTGCTACTATATCGTATTCCGTTGGATTAAGAATGATAGGGGTATATTTATTAACTTCGGCTTTGCTCCTTAATAATTCATAACCACCCTGCAGCCCGACTATAAACCCGCCTTTTGATACCGTTTGAACCTGGACACTGCCGCCATAGCTAAAGCCATTTTTGCTGCCGTATGGGTTATTGGCACGGTTCATCGGATCGCCGGTGATTGAGCCTTGTAATACCTGGGTGGTAGCCGACGATGATTTACCCGCAAAATGAAATAAACCGGTGTTGGCCTGTACAGTAACTTCTAACTTTTGAGCACGGAGTTGCAACCCACTAATCAACAGTGGGGCAAGGATAAGGAGGTACTTTTTCATTTTTTATGTGTTGTAAAGTTCAGTTTCAGGTTTAAACCGCCTGCCCCAAATTTTATCTGCTGTGAGCCAAGGCCGTCAAGCGGGTATTTCAAAAATGGTTCAATAATTATCCTGTTGCTTTTGCCAAGCGGATAGCCAACACCAAATGCTACGTTCAGGGTTTTGGCAAAATAAAAGCTATTAAAGCTTTTGTGCGTTGTTTCATCGGATGTTTGCGGTTGTACACCGGCAGCCTGTGCCAGCCCGGGGTAACTGTAACTTGCCGTGTAGGCTTCATTTATAAACGTGCCCGAACTTAAACCTGCAGAAATATAAGTGTCATTTTTTTGCGGGTTAAATTCATACTTAAGGTTAACAGGAATATCCAGACCGATCAGGTTAGCACTGTAGTTTTTAAATGAAGGTGTAGACGATACCTTACTAAAATCGGCCAGCGTGTTATAAGCTGTGCTTAATGATGGCGAAAATGACACCGCAGCCGCAACATTTGAGGGTTGATTTTTATTGTAATTAAGCGTGTTTTGGGCCAAAGCTAAACCGGTAGAAAGTTTGAGGTTTTTGCTTAGCTTAATATCAGATGTAAAGCCGGCGCCGGCATTTACCTGGTTTTGGCTGCCCTTGGCATAGTTAAAGAATGTAGCCGCGTAAACACTGAATTTTACCCTGCGTTCGTTCATGTCCATATCAGGTTTTTTAGGCTGATCCTGATCGCTGGCAAGCAAAGATTCCATAGAGTTGATCTTTGGTTTTACTTTTACTACTGATGAAACAGCAGGCGGGTTTGCGGTAACAGGTTTGGTATTTGCCGGAGGCTGTACAGCAGGGTTATTAGCATATTGCTGCGCATTGGTTTGCTGCAATACAGATTTTACACTATCAGCTTTTTTAGCCGGAGTTACGTTGATTACACTGTTATTCGCCGGTTGAACTGTAGGGGGCACGTTGGTTTTGGCAATACCGTTAACTGGGTTTGCAGTTACAGGATTTGCCGGCACAGATGTAAACGCTGGTACGGTTGCTGCCGGTTGATTTACGATTACGTTGCCAGCCGGTTTATTTAAAGCGCTATTGTTTGCAAGTGCATTTGATTTATTTGCCGGGGTGTTGCCTGCCGGATTCAGTTTTGTTGCTGAAGATTGGGTGCTATTGTTGCCCGCAAGGTTTGTTGCAGGTGATTGCTTAGTTGTTACAGGAGGCTGTACCGGGGTAGCGTTTTGAACATTGCTATCTGCCGTGTTGCTTTGCGGCTGCGCAGGTTTTACCGGTTTAGCCGAAAACGTTTGACCATTATTATTAACATTATTTTTATTCGATGCTATCCACAAGCCTATACTCAAAAACAACAACAGGACAGCAGCGGCGCTTGCCCACCATAGGTAAACCGGGCGGCGCTGTTTTTCCTGAACAGGGAACTTCTCCCTGAGCAGCAGCCAGCCTTCATCAGCGGTAGTGTCTTCGTAATTATCAAACACTTCCCTGATGCGGTCTCTTAAGTCGTTATCCAACTGGTCATCCATGGTTTTGTGCTTCTTTTCTTAATATAGTTCTTAATCTTTCTTTGGCCCTGCTCAGGTAAACGCGCGATGAGCTTACCGGGATGCCGAGCGTTGTGGCTATTTCATCATGGTCATAGCCGTCTATCTCATACATGTTAAAAATAGTTCGTTGTATAGCCGGGAGTTCAACCATCAATTTTAAAATATCCTGTACGTTTAAATTATCAACCGGCCCCATATTACTCCTGATGGGGGCAGCATTTTCCAATTCAACATTAAGCTGGAATTTAAGGTCTTTGCGCCGGCGGTCAATGGCTGTGTTAACCAAAATGGTGCGGAGCCAGGCTTTAAACGGCTTATCAATATTGTAGCCGCCAATAGCGTTAAACACTTTTATAAAAGCGTCATTTACAGCTTCAAGGGCATCATCGCGGTTTAAACTGTAACGCAAACTTATACCCATAGCATAGCCATAGAACTGCTTATACAGCAATTCCTGATGTTTTAAGCTGCCTTTTTTGCATTGCCTTACGATCTCTTCTTCGGTAATGCGAGGGGGTGGATGCATTAAATGTACTTAGTTCCGCTAAATGTTGTTTTAAAGCCTTTACGCAGCAAAACAGTTAAATGATACAAAATAAAAAAAATTCTGCCCGGATTATTTGCTGTAGTAATCAAAAAAAGCCGGTACCCTCAATGCGGGCACCGGCAACGTAATAAAACAATAAAAAGTAGTTAATTCGTTTTTTTCAAATTGTATTGAACAGTTAACGTATCGCCGTTGCTGTTGCGCTGCATTTGAAATACGTTACCATCATAATAATATTGGTAAACACCTTTAAGATGAAATTTTTTGACACCCGGTACTACTGCCGATGAATCATTAAACTGGATATAGTAACCGTTGTACACAAATGCTCCGTAACTTGCCACATGTTTCCTGGTGTCGGTAGCTACTTTAAACAATGATGCCGCGGTAAGTTTTAAAGCTATCGTATCACGAATGGTATCATAACCGGTACCGGTTGTTTTTTTAACCAGCGCACCAAATGTACCGGTAAAATTGCCCTGTGGTTGAGCAACCGGAACAACCTCATTTTTAGGAGAGCAGGCTACGCCTAATGTTAACAATAATGGAAGCAGGTAAAATAAATTACGTTTCATATAATCTTATCTCGTTATCAATTTTTAACCATTACGCATGTTTTTAATTAAACGCTACAAACGGGCTGCATTATTTTACAGTTTTTTTGCCTCGTCCCAAAAAACATCCATCTCGGCCAGGCTCATGTCATGCAGTTGTTTGCCATTTTCCTGCGCTTTACGCTCCAGGTATTGAAAGCGCTTAATGAATTTTTTATTGGTTTTTTCGAGGGCGTTTTCCGGGTTGATATTAATAAAACGGGCGTAATTGATCAGTGAAAACAGCAGGTCGCCAAATTCGGCTTCGGCCCTTTCATGGTCGATGGTGCTTTCATCTTCGGCATTGAATTCGTTTTTAAACTCCTGCATCTCTTCCTCAACTTTTGCCCAAACCTGGCTTTTCTCCTCCCAGTCAAACCCAACGCCTCGTGCCTTTTCCTGTATACGCGATGCTTTTACCAATGCTGGTAAGGAAGCTGGTACGCCGCCCAAAACCGATTTGTTGCCCTCTTTAAGCTTGATCTGTTCCCAGTTGCGTTTTACATCTTCCTCGTTCTGTACTTCTATATCACCATAAATATGCGGGTGGCGGTTGATGAGCTTGTCGCAAACGCTGTTCAAAACATCGGTAATGGTAAAGTCGTTGGTTTCGGAAGCTATTTTGGCATAAAAAACCAGGTGCAGCATAATATCGCCAATCTCTTTTTTTATTTCGGGCATATCGCCGCCTAAAATGGCATCGCTTAACTCGTAGGTTTCTTCAATGGTAAGATGGCGCAGGCTCTCGAGCGTTTGCTTTTTGTCCCATGGGCAATTGGCCCGCAGGTCGTCCATAATAATGAGTAACCTGTCGAACGCGATGGAGGCGGTAGGGGCAGTTTCAGGGGCTTTTAAAGGCATAAATTATTTATAATGAATACTTATGCTGCAAAGGTATGATAACATCTTTAATGAAAACTTACTGTATCATTAATTTTAAACTAACATTAATTAATTTTATTAGCCAATTGTTAATGCTACCTATAAGCACAATTTATCATGAAAAAAACTTACCTGTTTATCCTCCTTTTCGTTTCGATAATTAAAGCTGGTTATGCTCAACAGCAGCCTGCCGGCGATGTGGCCAACAGTACTTTTAGCCAGCCTCAACCATTCCTGTTTACAGTCAGCACACTTAATCCGCAAGGCCGCAACTGGAGCCTAAATTACTCGGGCGGATATGGTGAGCGCACTGTTACACCGCTTGGTTTTGATGGTGTTGATCAAAATTTTTTGGCCAAGGGGTATCTGGGCAATAAGTTTACCTTAATGGCCATGCTGGGTACAGGTTTTAGTAATAACGGCGGTGTGCGTACCCTGCAGCAAGCCGAGGTACTACGTGATTTTATTGGCGGCACTCAACCTATGGGTTTCAGGGCAGGGGCAAGCCTTGGTTTCAGAAGGGAGTTTAACAGTGATGCTGTAGCGTTCAGCCGTATAACCGCGGCATATGAGGTATCAAAATGGAAGCTTGGCGCTAATCTTCGCTTTGAAAAAGCGTTTTCAACCCACCGCGATGGTTTGGATTTAATAACCAGCGTTGGTGTGCACCGTCATATCTCGGGCCAGCTTTTCGGCGGCTTTGAAGCGGTAGGGCAGGATCTGGAAGGTTTTTGGGAAGCCGATGAAGCCGAAGGCGGTGCCCGTTTATTGATCGGCCCATCGTTAAATTACGCTCCTGTAAATTCGCGGCTGGCGTTTTCACTTTGCGGCGGCCCCATTATTTACGCTACCCGCAGCGCGGCAACCCAGGGCCAGTTTGCTTATCGCGAATTGCCAACTACCAATGGTTTCACACTGAAATTCAATGTAGGCTTCCGGTTTTTATAGCAGGAAGATTAAAGTTTTACTGCCCTGAGCATTTCGCGTTTGCCGGGTGCTCCGGGTGCTTTCTCTATTTTAAAGCCCTGGCTTTTGAGCATGCGTTTCAGGTTGCCGGTAATGGCATAGGTAACAAACACACCACCCGGTTTTAAAAAGCTAACGGTGTGACCGATGGCTTCTTCATCCCACATTTCGGGTTGATGGGCTGCGGCAAAGGCGTCGAAATAGATAATATCAAACTGCTCGTCTGTTTTAAAATCCAGTAGCTTGCTGTGCGCGATATATAGTTGGTTTGTGGTACCGATTTGAACTTTACCTGTTAATGCAGCAGAATAATTATTGTTGAATTGTTCCCATAACAGCACAGGAATGTATTGCCGGTAGCCGGTTTGTGCCATCATTTCGGCGCTTAAGGGGTAAGCTTCGATACCGGTGTAATCAAGTTTTATTTGCCTGCCGGTACATGCATCGGCAGTTAACAGAAAGTTGAGCCCGGTGCCGAAACCAACTTCGAGGATATTTACCCCGCCGGTGTTATTCCGCTCCAGGAAATATTGTAAGCCCGATTTAACAAATACATGCAAGGTCTCCTGCAAAGCCCCGTGGCGCGAGTGGTAATGCTCACCTACTTCGGCATTGTAAATGGTATTGGAACCGTCGGCTGTGGGGACTATGGTTAGTTGGGCCATGGACGTTGTTATATATGCTATGATATAAAGCGTCATTGCGAGGTACGAAGCAATCGCGAACAGTACAGAGAGACTTGTATAGCCGCTCTGCTTATCGGGGATTGCTTCGTGCCTCGCAATGACGATATTTTTGATAATTATTAGTGCACCTCTTTCATCATCTCTGTCACCACCTCACCCAGGTCATAAACCGGTACGGCATTTATTGCAGCCGAAACAATACTAACACCGGCAGCCGAACGATAGCCTGCAGCGCAATGCACTACGACAGGCTTATCGGCAGGGATCTCACTAACGCGTTCGCGCAGCTCGGGCAAAGGTATACTAATGGCATTTTTAAAGACCTTGCCTGCCGCAACTTCTGCCTGGTTACGTACATCAACTATCGTGTAATCATTTTCATTTGCCCTGAAGGCGTCCAAATCAAGATCGGCGGATACTTCATTGGCGTTTACAGGCGTTAACAATGCGCCTTTGATATTTTGTTCGTAACCAATTTTGGCTGCTTTTTTAATCAGGGTGTCAAGCTTATCATCATTTTCGGCAATGAGGTAAAGCTGCTCATCAGGGCCGATAATGGAACCCAGCCAGGTTTCAAATTTTTCACCATCCTGCAGGTTAATAGCGCCATGCAGGTGGCCGCTCCTGAACTGTGCTTTGGGACGGCCATCAACTACTAAAATGTCAGCTTCCAACGCGCTGCCTTCCTCCATACGGGGTACAGCAGTAATGCTGTCCTCAAAACCTGGTACACCATTTTTATTTAACAGCACATCGCGACCGAAGTATTTGGGCATAAAAGGCTGATCGGTGGTAAGCGTTTTAACAAATTCCAGCTCATCCATCAGTTGTAAGGCATAATTTTCACGCAGTTCGCGGCCAATGGTGCTTTCCAGCTCGGGGCTCATGTTTTTACCGCATAACGAGCCCGGGCCGTGCGCCGGGTAAACCACCACGTTTTTGGGCAGGGTCATGAGTTTTTGCCGGGTGCTTTGAAACATCTGGCGGGCAAGTTCCTCTTTTTTTGCAGTAATGTTACCCACATTTTCCCGCAGGTCCGGTCGGCCTACATCCCCAACAAATAGTGTATCGCCGGTAAAGATGGCGGTTTCTCGGCCTTCTTCATCTACCAGTAAAATACAGATAGAATCGGGCGAGTGACCGGGAGTATTGATGGCTTTTAGTTTAATATCGTTAAGCTGGATAACGTCGCCGTCGTCAAAGGTTTCGTGCGGATATGTTGCGCCGGTTAACTTGCTGCAATAAATTACAGCGCCTGTGGTTTCATGAATTTCAAGGTGCGAGCTTACAAAATCGGCATGTGGGTGGGTTTCGATAACACCTACAATATCGGCATCGTGCTGGGCCGCAAAATCATAATAAGGCTGCGGGTTACGGGCCGGGTCAATAACTATCATTTTGCCCGTACGGATCACGGCATATGAACCATGCGCCAGGCCTTTATCGTAAAATTGTTGAATGATCATATTTTGCCTGCAAAGATAATGCTTAGGCGGAATGTTTTATTTGTGCAATGTTTGAGTGGTGTAAATATTGATCGCTTTGTGTAAATCTGTAAAGCATATTATCTACATAAATAGTTAAATTTGAATATGACAGCAATGGATATAGCCGCCAGTAAAGGAGAAATACGTTTTGATGAAATAAGAAAATGGATCGGCAGTAAAATGCTGAAAATAGATTAATTACTAAATTGCCTCAAATGGTGGTCAACATGTTTATAAGCTAACTGACCCATTTGTTCCCTGGTCATTTTGCCAAAAAAAGTATGCTCAAAATCTGTTTTTGAAGTTTTGCCATATTCCTCAACCAGTTCAATCCATCTTTTTTTTTGTGCTTCTATGTCGCCTCCGGCTTCCGTTACTTTACATTGCGGAACTGTAGGATTATTCTTTGCCAGTGGAGCATCATCCTTCAGCATACCTTTCAGCGCCACTTTGCCAAACAAGCGACCAATAAACGCTCGTTTATACGTTTTTTTGCCCAGGTACATTTCGTCCGAAAGAGTGCAATGTTTCAGCATTTGATAAACATTCATTTTACCCCATTGTGGCTGGCTGTTTTCGTTAATTAAATTGATGCGGGTTATGAGGCCATCGCGGGTTTCTTTATCAAATATTGTTTTCATTGTTTTAGAGCGCTTACGGTCATAAAGCTACTGCGAATTACAAAACAAACACAGGGGTTTTTGAGCCATAAACAGGGAGGATTTACGCCAGTAAAATAACTCGTAAACCAAACAGGCCCGGTTTCACAACCGGGCCTGTGATAAAAAAACTCCCGCTTACCAGATCTTAGTTCTGTCTTCAGGTTTTTTATACATTTTATCGCCGGGTTTCACGTCAAATGCTTTGTACCATGCGTTGATATTGGTTATGGGCGCATTGGTGCGGAACTGCTCGGGCGAGTGCGGGTCGGTCAGGATCCGTTGCGCTGCCGACTCAGGAGTTTGTGATGAACGCCATACCTGTGCCCACGACAAAAAGAATCGCTGATCGGGTGTAAAGCCATCAATGGTATTGGCCGACTGGCCTTGTTTGGTTTTGCTGAATGCCTCGTAAGCAATGTTCAAACCACCAAGGTCGGCAAGGTTTTCGCCAAGGGTAAGTTTGCCATTTACGTGCAGGGTATCAAGAACGGTAAATGAATTGTATTGTTTAACCACCTGGTCGGCGCGCGATTTAAATTTATCGGCATCTTGTTTGGTCCACCAATCGCGCAGTGTGCCGTCGGCATCGTACTGACGGCCCTGGTCGTCAAAGCCGTGAGTCATTTCATGGCCTATTACTGCGCCAATGCCGCCGTAGTTAACGGCGTCATCAGCCTTAAAATCAAAGAACGGGAATTGAAGGATCCCGGCCGGGAACACAATTTCGTTATTAGTTGGGTTATAATAAGCGTTAACGGTTGGCGGTGTCATTCCCCAGCGGGTTTTATCAACAGGTTTGCCTAAACGGCTAACGTTAAAATTATAGCGCCATTTTCCGAGAGCGCGCAAATTGCCGAAATAATCATCGCGATTAATCACTATACCATCGTACTTTTCCCAGTTATCAGGGTAGCCGATCTTTACCATAAAGGCATTAAGTTTTTTAAGCGCGCGTTCTTTGGTTGCCGGGCTCATCCAGTCAAGGCGTTTAATCCGATCGCCGAGGGTTTCCTTAAGATTATTCACCAAATCAACCATGTATTGTTTAGCGGCAGGTGTGAAGTATTTTTCAACAAAAAGCTGCCCAAGTAATTCGCCGAGAGTAGCATCAACAAGGGTACTCAAACGTTCAGTACGTGGTGTTTGCACTTTTTGACCACTCAGTGCACTGTTGAAAGCAAAACTGGCATTAACAAAGTCCGAGCTTAATGCATAGGCAGATCCCCTGAGCATATTCCAGCGCAAGTATACTTTCAACTTGGCAATCGGAGTAGCCGCAAATAAGGAGTCGGTGGCTCTGAAAAACGACGGCTGACCAACAATGATACTGTCCTGGCCGCCAGCGTGAAGGGCCGGTAATATTTTCGACCATTTTAGGTGTGGAGTCTGTTTTTCAAAATCAGTGATCAGGAATTTGTTGTAAGTAACGTGCGGATCGCGCATTGCTACGCGGCTTAATTGTGCTTTTGCCCATGTATATTCCAGGTCGTAAACTATAGCGGCGTTTTTGGCTGCTTCATCGGCATTGCTGCCGCTAAGCATGAACAGTGTTACAGCCAGCTTTTTCAAAGCCTCCTGTGCCTTTTTTGAACGCGGATCGTTTTTGAGGTAGTAATCCCTGTCGGGGAGGTTAGTGCCGCCCTGGCCAAGGGTTATTACATATTTGTTTACATTCTTTTCGTCCTGCTCAACCCCAAACCTGAAAATCAGCGCCCCAACTGCGTTAACGCGTTCATAAATGAGTTCATTAATAAAATCATCCAGGTTTTTTATCTGATCTATGCGTTGAAGCCCAGGTTTAATGGGATCATAGCCACGTTTTTCGATAGTTAGGCTATCCATACCACTGGCATACAAATCTCCCACAAGTTGTTTCAGGCTGCCTTTGGGTTGCGACGCTGAGGTCTGGCTTACTTCATTCAGCAAGCCGATGAGCCTATCTGTATTTTCCTGGCGCAGGATATGGAAACTACCCCAGCGGGTTTCTTTAGCAGGAATACCGTTTTGTTTTAGCCAGCCGCCATTGGCATATTCAAAAAAATCATCGCCGGGCTTTACGCTCAGGTCCATGTTGGCGGGATCGATAAATTTTTTAGGAGGGG
>Ga0157372_10002551_pt1 | contig 19751 bp, 18 predicted proteins | sample C55metaG_FD_115307 | JGI IMG/M metagenome (GOLD analysis project Ga0157372, IMG submission 115307) | Corn rhizosphere microbial communities from Kellogg Biological Station, Michigan, USA - C5-5 metaG | ecosystem: Host-associated > Plants > Roots > Rhizosphere > Soil | place: USA: Michigan... | reverse complement strand
TTCGGCCGAGGCGATCCGGGTCAGCTCGGCGCTGTCGACCAGGTTGTGGTCCAGCAGCCAGGCCCCCAGCGTGGCCTTCTGCTGGTTGCTGTCGGCCATGGCCTTGCGAACCACGTCCTCCGGCATGACTCCTTCGGATACCAACCGGCGGGCCATGCCGGACAAGCCCGCGAGCGACGGCTGCAATTGAGATGACATAAACGACTCGACCTTGCCCCTGTATGTGGTTGAATCTACCGCAGTCTGGCTTGCAGGTCACCCATTGCCTGCAGCTTGGGGGCAGCAGGGTGGTGCGGTGCACAAACTGCGCTCATCCGCCGCCGGGCGATCCTTTCCTGCAGCGGTTGTTCCCCCTTGCACTCCCGCTGAGATCATCCTTTCCCTCCCCAGGCTTGCAGAGGAGGTCGGGGAGGGTGGCGCTCTTGATCTTCATGCACGCAGGGGAGGCGCAAAGTGTGGCGGAGAGCCCCAAAACCCCAGCCCGTCCTCAACCTCCGCCCAGCCTTCACGCTATGATCCCCCTTCACACGGGGAGCCATCTGTTGAACCGCCTGAGCATCATCCTGCCCGCCAAGAACGAGGCGCCCGCACTGGCCGCACTGCTGCCGCGCCTGCGTGCCGCCCAGCCCGAGGCCGAGATCATCGTGGTCGACGATGGCTCCACCGACGACACCCGCAGCATCTGCAGGAGCAGCGGCGTCACATGCCTGTCCTCGCCGTACTCGATGGGCAACGGTGCGGCGATCAAGCGCGGCGCCCGTGCCGCCAGCGGCGACATCCTGGTGTTCATGGACGGCGACGGCCAGCATGATCCGGCCGACATCAAGCGCCTGCTCGACCAACTCAACCGCGGTTACGACATGGTGGTCGGTGCCCGCGACTGGGACAGCCAGGCCGGCGTGGGCCGCGGCCTCGCCAACACCTTGTACAACTGGCTGGCCAGCCGCATGACCGGCCACCCGATACTGGACCTCACCTCCGGTTTCCGCGCCGTGCGCGCGGACAAGTTCCGCGAATTCCTGCACCTGCTGCCGAACGGCTTCAGCTACCCCACCACCAGCACCATGGCGTTCTTCCGCAGCGCCTACCCGGTCGCCTACCTTCCGATCAAGGCCGCCCAGCGCGTCGGCAAAAGTCACATCAGACCCCTGCGCGACGGCGTGCGCTTCCTGCTGATCATCTTCAAGATCGCCACGCTGTATTCGCCGTTGAAGCTGTTCGTGCCGGCGAGCGGCCTGTTCTTCCTGCTCGGCTGCGCCAACTACGCATGGACCTTCGTGCACGAAGGCCGCCTGACCAACGGCAGCACGTTGATGTGGAGCGCGGCGGTGATCGTGTTCCTGATCGGGCTGGTGTCCGAGCAGATCACGGCGCTGACGTACGTGAAGAATCGTGATGGTTGACCGCTCGATTGATGTGCGTGCTGCGACTCCTCGAGTTCAGGTGTTCATTCCGACCTACAATCGTGTTGACCGCCTCAGGGCGGCGGTGGGCAGTGTGCTCGCCCAGACTTGGTCCAGTGTGGAAGTTGTGATTCTTGACAACCATTCCACCGACGGTACCAACGAAGTTATGCAGAGCATCGTGGCGGCAGACCCACGTGTGCGACATGTGCGCCGTTCATCCAACATTGGCATGTTCGGTAATCTCAACGCTATCGCTGGTTTGGTGGATGGCGACTTCTTCGCCATGCTGACTGACGATGACGCTTACGAACCTGGGTTTGTCGAAACGGCCGTGCGGCTGTTCGATCAGTGGCCTGATATTGATCTCGTCGCGTGTGATGCGCCGGCCCGTTATCACGGTGTGATTAGGGGCAGTCAAATGGACTACTGGAAGGAAGGGTATTATCGCGCTGGCTCGGGCGTGTTGAATTGTCTGTTCAACCACTACCCTCTCATCACCAATTGTCTGTTTCGTGCGCGGTTGCGTGGTGAATTCCACTTTCGTCCAGAACTAGGCAACACTGGCGATGCCTATATCTTGACTTCAGTTTTTGCTGCACACGCTACCTATGTGTCGCATTACCGATCCGGTTATTGGAACAACGATGGCGACAATGCTTCGTCGCGAGAGGGCTTCAACCCCGTCGCCATTGTCAACACTGCCTTGACCGAGTACCGACTGTATCGTCAGAGGACGCGGAACGGCCGTTTCGAACGTCGCTGGCTGGTAGTGGCTTGGTTGCGCTGTTGGATGACGGTGCTGGTCGCTTCTGATCGTGCGGGTTTCGCCGCGCTGCGCAGATCCACCATGCTGGATGCCTCGTTCGGACCGGTGGCGCGCATCGTACTCGCAGCTGTTGCTTGGTCGCGCATCATTCGGATAGTTCCGGGCATACTAACGATCATCCGGCGCTGGCAGCGGGCTCGCACGAACAGGGTGGGGCGGCCGCGTGCACGCTGATTCTCGGCTTGCAGGACTTTAGAGCGTGGAACCTTGAATGAAAGCAGTGATTCTCGCCGGCGGCCTGGGAACCCGCATTTCGGAGGAAACCCATCTGCGCCCCAAGCCGATGATCGACATCGGCGGCAAGCCGATCCTCTGGCACATCATGAAGATGTATTCGACGTACGGGGTCAACGACTTCGTGATCTGCTGCGGATACAAGGGGTACATGATCAAGGAATATTTTGCCAATTACTTCCTGCACACGTCGGACGTCACATTCGACCTGGCCCGCAATCGTATGGAGGTGCATGAGCAGCACGCCGAACCTTGGCGGGTCACGCTGGTGGATACGGGCGAATCAACCATGACCGGTGGTCGCTTGAAGCGTGTTTCAGCTTACCTCAAGGGAGAGGAATCCTTCTGCTTCACTTATGGCGATGGCGTGTCTGACCTAGACATTGGCGCCACCATCGCGTTTCACAAGCGTCACGGCAAGCAAGCCACGGTAACTGCCGTCAGGCCACCGGGTCGTTACGGTGCGCTGAAGCGCGCGGGTACCAGCGTCATTGGCTTCGCCGAGAAGCCAGTAGGAGATGGCGGTTGGATCAACGGCGGTTTCTTCGTGCTATCACCGGCCTGCCTTCATCTGATTGAAGGCGACGCCACGAGCTGGGAAGTGGGGCCGCTTGAAGCACTGGCTGCACAAGGGGAATTGCAGGCATTCGAACATGCTGGTTTCTGGCAGCCGATGGATACCCTGCGCGAACGCACGTTTCTGGAACAGCTTTGGGTGTCTGGCGAGGCTCCATGGAAAACTTGGTGAACATCAATGTCGCCAGTTGGCGTGGCCGTAATGTCTTCGTCACTGGGCACACCGGCTTTAAAGGTGGCTGGCTGTCGCTGATGCTGCATCATCTTGGTGCCCGCGTACACGGCTACGCACTGAATCCCGGCCCCATGCCGTCCATGTTTGACGTTGTGAGTGTCGCGCGCGCGTTGGCCAGTGATGTGCGTGCCGACGTCGCCGACCTTGCGCGGTTGCGCGAATCCATGCGTGCCGCAACCCCCGAGGTGTTGATCCACCTCGCGGCACAGCCGCTGGTGCGGCAAAGTTACGACGAGCCTGTCGGTACGTTCGCCACCAATGTCATGGGTACCGTGAATGTGTTGGAGGCGGCTCGCGGCTTGTCGAGTCTGCGCGCCATTGTGGTCATCACTACTGACAAGGTCTACGCGAATCACAATACAGGCGAGCCTTTCGCTGAAGACGCGCCGTTGGGCGGGGATGACCCATACAGCACCAGCAAGGCCGCGGCCGAACTGGTTGCCGCAAGCTACCGTCATAGTTTTTTCAATGGCACAGGTTGTGCACTCGTGGCCTCGGCCAGGGCGGGAAACGTGATTGGTGGCGGCGACTGGGCAGAGGATCGGTTGGTGCCGGACTGCTTGCGCGCGTTTTCCGCATCGCGGCCCGTGAATCTTCGTTATCCCTCCGCGAGTCGCCCTTGGCAGCACGTGCTGGAGCCATTGGCGGGCTACCTGATGCTGGCCGCGCACCTTTTGTCGCCGGATGGTGGTCGGTTCGCGCGCAGCTGGAATTTCGGGCCGCGACCTGATGACCAGGCCACAGTGGGGGACGTGGCGCAACGCATCGCGCATTTGTGGGGCGACGGTGCACGGGTACTGCTCGATGATGCCGCGCATCCACATGAGGCAGGCCTGCTGGCGCTCGACAGCGGTATGGCTACGAGCCTCCTCGGTTGGCGGCCGCGTTGGTCGCTGGACGAGGCGTTGATGGCGACGGTGGCTTGGCAACGTGCCTACGAAAGCGGACAGGACATGCCGGCGTTCACCCTGCGCCAAATCGAAGCCTACCTCGCCGGAGGCGTTGCATGAGCAGGCGCCTTGTGCAGGTAGCTGAACCCATTCCCTCGTTGCGTGTGTTCGAGCGTGCACAGCTCGGCGACGCCCGCGGTTTTCTGGAGCGGATCTACGAGGCGGGCGATGCCGTTGACCTTCCGGGTTCCGGTCATGTGGGCCAGGTCAATCGCACCATGACCTGGCGAAAAGGTGTTGTGCGCGGCATGCATTTCCAGCGTTCGCCATATTCCGAGTCAAAGTTAGTGCACTGTGTACGCGGCGCGGTGTTCGATGTCGCCGTGGATCTGCGTGTTGGCTCGCCCACGTTCCTGCGTTGGCACGGCGAGATTCTCAGCGCTGCCAATCGGCGCTGCTTGTGGATCCCGGAGGGGTTCGCTCACGGGTTCCAGACGATCGAAGACGAATGCGAAATGCTCTACGTCCATAGTCAGGCCTACCAGCCCGATCACGAAGATGGCATTCATCCCTGTGATCCAAGTATCGGTATTACTTGGCCATTGAACATCATCCAGATGTCGGATCGCGATCAAAGGCGTTCCATGATTGACGAACACTTTGAAGGAGTGAGGACGTGAAGTGTCGGCACTGTGGCGAACCGTTGACCGAAACGTTGGTCGATCTGGGCAGTGCCCCGCCGTCCAATGCTTACCTCACTGCGCAGAAACTAAAGCAGCCTGAGAAATGGTTCCCGCTGCGTGTACTGGTATGCGGCCATTGCCGCCTGGTGCAGACGGAGGACTTTGCCGATGCCGGGGAACTGTTCGATGCGGAATATGCCTATTTCAGCGGCTTTTCCACTAGTTGGCTGGCGCACTGCGAGCGTTACGCGGATGCGATGCAGGCACGCTTCGGCTTGAGGGAGGGCTCATATATTGTCGAGGTGGCGACCAATGACGGCTCGCTGCTGAGCTTCTTCCGTGATCGTCACATCCGCAGTCTGGGTATCGAACCCACGGCCAGCACGGCCGCCGTCGCGCGCTCGCGCGGGCTGGACATCGTGGAGGCTTTCTTCGGTGCTACTTTGGCCGCCTCGTTGGTAGGGCGCGGTGTTCGCGCCAATCTGATGGTTGCAAACAACGTATTGGCGCACGTGCCTGATATTAACGATTTCGTTGCTGGCTTCACCACGCTATTGGCCGATCAGGGCGTGGCAACTTTCGAGTTTCCGCATCTGTTGAACCTGGTGCGCAAGCACCAGTTCGACACGATTTACCATGAACACTACTCGTACCTTTCTTTGCTGGCCGTGGAACGGATCTTCTCTGCCAATGGCCTCGTCGTGTTCGATGTGGAAGAACTCCCCACTCATGGCGGGAGCCTGCGAGTATTCGCGCAGCGGGCCGCCTCGGGCAGGCATGCGGTTACCGCTGCAGTAGAGCGCCTGCGCGCCGTGGAGGCTGATGCCGGCATGGACACTCCCGCGTTCTATCGCGATTTCCAGGCCGTGGCTGAATCGGTGAAGGACGATTTTTTGCGCTTCTTGCTGCAGGCCCGCCAGGACAGGAAGACCGTAGCTGCGTACGGTGCCGCAGCCAAGGGCAACACCCTGATCAATTTTGCTGGTATACGGCAGGACCTCATCGCCTTTGTGGCGGACCGCAACCCGTACAAGCAGGGGCGTTTCCTGCCAGGGAGTCGTATTCCCATCGTGTCGGAGGAAAGACTGCGCGAGGTGCGTCCCGACTATGTAGTGCTGCTGCCTTGGAACCTTTGCGACGAACTGGTTGGTCAATTAGCGTACGTCGCTGACTGGGGTGGGTGCTTCGTGACTGCCGTGCCGTCGTTGCAAGTGCATAATTCATGATCGTCGTCGATCCCTTGGCTCGCGTTTCCCCACTAGCGGATATCGAAGATTCGCTGCGTGGCACGCGTATCGAGATCGGGCCACGCGTCACGATCGACGCTTTCGTGAAAATCAAGCCGGCGGGCGGCAGCGGTGACGTCATTATCGGTGCCGGTTCCACGATCAACTCCGGTTGCGTGCTTTACACAGGCAACGGTATAACCATTGGTCGAGATGTGGCCATCGCGGCGAATTGCACCTTCGCGCCAGTGAACCACGCATTCCGGGACAAGGGTGTGCCAATCGTGCAACAGGGCTTCAGTCCTTCCAAAGGGGGTATCCGTGTCTGCGACGATGTCTGGATTGGCGCCAATTGCGTGTTGCTGGACGGAGCGGTGGTCGGACAGGGCTGCGTGATTGCGGCGGGTAGCATCGTGCGCGGGACGCTTGAGCCATATGGCGTCTACGGCGGTCAGCCGCTGCGGCGTTTGAGCGAGCGGACATAATGTTCACCGTGTTCGGGGGGCAGGGCTTCATCGGCGGTGCCACCGTGGCGGCGTTGCGTGCGACGGGTGCCGAGGTATGTGTGCCCGGGCGGGAGGAATCGTTGCCGCGTGGCCACCTCGGGCATGTCATCTATGCCATCGGAGTGACCGCGGATTTTCGGCAACGTCCCTTCGATACGATGGACGCCCACGTTGGCGTGGCGGCTCGCATACTGCACGATGCAGACTTCGATTCGTTCCTGTACTTGTCGTCCGCGCGTCTGTATCGGCACGCGGAAAGCACTGTGGAGCGTGAGCGCATCTGCGTGGATCCAGCAGACCCGGAAGACTTCTACGATCTGACCAAGTTGGCGGGCGAGGCGTTGTGTCATCGGGCGGGGCGTCGCAACGTGCGCATCGCACGATTGTCGAATGTGATCGGTCATGATTTCCGATCGCGCAATTTTGTTTTCGACCTGATGCGGGCCGCGTGGACGGAACGACTCATTACCTTGCGCTCGGCTGTCGACTCCAGCAAGGACTACATCATGGTGGAAGACGTGGTGCACATGCTGCCGCTGATCGCCACCCGTGGAAGGCACCATTGCTACAACCTCGCCAGCGGCGTCAATCTGCGGCATGCCGATATCCTGGCGCCGATCGTTCAAGTAACTGGAGCCTCCGTCACCATTGCCGAAGGGGCACGCACGGAGACATTCCCGCTGATGGATACCGACCGACTGCGCTCGGAATTCGATTTTGTGCCGACTTCCGTATTGCCGCGACTGGCGCCCTTAACCCGTGAGTTCGGAAAATCTCTCAATGCTTAAGATCGATATGAAGCGTGGTCTCGTGCAGCTCGATGGGCCTGGCGGCGAGGTGGAACTGCCGATCGGATCGCCCGAAGCGTTCCGCGCCATTTCGAGGGCGTGGCTGCGCAGTGGGTGGGATGCCAAGTATGTCTACGGCTTCAGTTGGATGGGACGCCCCATCATCCAGTTGCCCGAGGACATGGTGCGCATTCAGGAACTGATCTATGCCTTGCGCCCCGACGTAGTCGTGGAGACGGGTATTGCGCATGGCGGAAGTCTCATTTTCTACGCCAGCCTCATGACTGCGATGGGCCACGGCCGCGTCATCGGAGTGGACATTGAAATCCGCCCGCATAATCGCGCTGCGATCGAGGCTCATGAAATGATCGGTCGTATCGAGATGGTAGAGGGTTCCTCGATCGCGCCTGATGTGGTGGCTGAAGTGCGCTCGCGCCTACGCCCGGGAGAGAGTGTGCTGGTGCTGCTCGATTCCAATCACAGCCGTCAGCATGTGCTGGAGGAGCTGCGTGCGTACGGAAACTTGGTAAGCGAGGGTTCCTACATCGTGGCCTGCGACGGCATCATGCAGGAAGTGGTTGGCGGGGAACGCACTGCACCCGACTGGGCCACGAACAACCCCCAGTATGCCGTCAGGGACTTCCTCGCGGAGTGCGATGAATTCGTACTTGAGGAACCCGCGTTTCCTTTCAACGAAGGCAGGGTCACCGAGCGCGTAACATACTGGCCGAACGCTTACCTGCGACGCATCCGCAAGGGCTGAATACCCCCGCCGGCGACGGTCACGATCAGGGCGCAACGCTTGGCATTGAAACGGAACATCATTGCGAACTACCTGGGGGCGGTTTGGAGCGCACTGATGAATGTTGCGTTCGTCTCCTCCTACATCCGCTATCTGGGCGCGTCAGGCTACGGTCTGATCGGCGTGTTCATGCTTCTTGTCGCCCTGATGACGCTATTAGACCTCGGCATGGCCCCGACGATCAGTCGCGAGATGGCGCGGCTGCAGGTGATCCCTGGGGGTGGTCCGTCCGCGCGTTGGCTGTTGCGTGGTGCGGAAGTCGTGGTTGCTTGTCTGGCGCTGGCCGTGGCCCTGCTGCTGTTCGTGGCAAGCGGATGGCTAGCCGATCACTGGCTGGACGCGCGCGGTCTGCCACACGAACAGGTCGTCTTTGCGTTGCGGGTCATGGGCCTGCTGGTTGCGCTGCGGTTGGGTGAGAATATCTATCGCAGTGCGCTCATCGGCTTGCAGCGCCAAGTGTTTCTCAATGCTGTGTTGGCGCTGACAGCTACCTTGCGCAATGGGGGCGCGTACCTTGTGTTGGCATGGTACGAGCCCACCGTGCAGGCATTCTTCGAATGGCAGCTCCTGGCAGGGATGGTGACTGTGGCGGCATTTGCCGCCGCTGCCTATACCTGCGTGCCTTCGGCAGGTCGCGAGCCGTTCACCTTTGCTCCCTTGCGTGCCGCATGGCGTTTCGCAGCCGGCACCATGGCGGTGGCTAGTCTGGCGGTGTTGCTGGGCAATCTCGACAAAGTGCTGCTCACGCGGTTGCTGCCGCTGGATATCTTCGGCTATTACGCGCTCGCCTTCGTGGTGGCGCAGGTGCCGTTGGGTTTCGTCATGCCCATCGCGCAGGCGTTCTATCCGAAATTCACGCAGCTATGGGCCTCGAGAGATGCCGCGTTGGCTGCCGACTATCATCTTGGCAGCCAGCTGGTTGCGGTGCTGCTGTGCAGTGCTACGGCCTTCCTTGTGATCCTGGGGCGACCGGTGCTGGTGCTCTGGTTGCACGATGCTCATACGGTGGACCGGGTGGGGGCGCTGATTGCCATCCTTTCTGCAGGTAGCATGCTCAATGGTTTGATGACTCTTCCATATTTTCTGCAGTTAGCTGCTGGCTGGACGCGCCTTACCATCGCCATGAATGCGTTCGCCTTGTGCATTATTGCTCCCGCATTGTGGCTGCTAGTGCCGCGCTTCGGTCCGCTGGCTGCCGCGTGGTGCTGGCTGGGGTTGAACGCGGGCTATCTCATGGTGACCGTACCGCTGATGCACCGCCGGTTGCTTCAAGGGCAAATGGCTCGCTGGTATCTGCAGGATATATTGCCGCCAGCAGCCTCGGCCTGTGCGGTGGCCTTGGCGTGGCGTATGTTGTTGCCAACGCCGACCGGCTTGGGCGGATGGTTTTGGCTTGCAGGAGCTGGCGCTACGGTGCTGGCCGCGGCTGTTGTCGCCTCGGCCCGGTTGCGTGTCCTGATACGTCAGCGTCTGTCGTTCTGATTAGCGGCGGATGCGGGGCCAGCCGTACCTGATCAACAAGTCCAGTTTGCGCGGCAGCCACGTGAACGCGCGAAAATATTCACCTGAAGAGATGCGTCGTGCAGCCACGTTGTTGCGGCGAACGCGGCATAACATATTGCGCTGCGCGGCAAGCGCACGAGGCACCGCAAGATAGATGTCGCAGAACAGGCGTGCATCATGTCGTAACACTGACAGCAACAAGCCCTCGACCATCAGCAACACGAGGTGGGCCAACAGCAGGGGAACCACGACCATGCCGGGAGTGCAGGTGACCATGGCGAATGTCTTATTGCGCTCGCTCAGCCGGCGACGGAGCAATGTCGAGGAGAGACCGCCCTTACCGGCGCGGTTGCCGCCGAAAGTCTTGCCCTGCCAGTGCCGGTAGCTGCTGCCCGAGGCGATCCGCACGCGGCTGCCCCGCAGGCGTGCCGCGCAACACAGGTAAAGGTCCTCGCCGATTGATTCCATCCAGTCGGGGAAGCCGCCAAGCGTATGCCACACATCACGCCGAACCCACAGACAGGCACCGATCGTCATCGCCAACTCGCGGTCCGATCCTTCGCTTTGAGGCACGGGGTTGTAGAACGGATCCAGCCGACACCCACGATCCACGAGCTTGCCTGTTTGCCAGTCGTACTGCGCCAGTGTCAGGATGTCCTCGGCGCCTGTGCGTGCGGCCTCGAGCAGCGCGACGATGGCGCCAGGCATCAACATGGCATCGTTGTTCAGTAGCAGGACGAATTCGCCCTTGGCATGGGCGACCATGCGATTGTTACTGACGCAGAAGCCTACGTTTTCTTGGCTGGCCAGCAATTCGACTTGTGGGTAACGCTCGCGCAACAGGGATATGGAATCGTCGGTCGAGGCATCATCGTGCACGATGATCTCGATGTCGCCGGCGACCTTCTGGGAGAGGACGGATTCCAGGCAATCGGCCAGCAACGCCACGCCGTTGTAGTTGGCGATGCACACTGAGCAGACCGGTGTCGACGGGCGGCTCATTGCCGGATAGTTTTGAACCAGTCCCATGTCTTTCTCAGCCCTTCCTCAAGTGAGGTCATAGGCATCCAGCCGTAGTGGCGCCGCGCCGCTTCAGGGGCCATCACGATATGCCTTGCGTCCACGGCACGATGCAGTTCGTAGCTTCGGGACAGCGGCTTGCCCGCCACCGACTCGACGAGTCGGAACAGCTCGTTCAGGCTGACGCCGATGCCGCTGGAGGCATTGAATGTACGCGCCCCCATTGGCATCGGGGCTGCGAGTACCGTCATGCACAAGCCGACGAAATCGTCGATGTACAAGTAGTCGCGCACGGTCGAGCCGTCGCCCCAGACCGGAAGGGCTTCGCCGCGTGCGATCCTGCCGAAACAGGCCGGCACGATGCCGAAGCCCGGGCGTTCGATCTGGCCCGGACCGTAGATGTTGGAAGGGCGCAGCAGAGTGGCTCGACCGCCGTACTGCTGGCACCATGCGTGAATGAAGTATTCGGCAGCGACCTTGGCGGCGCCATGGTAGGAGCGCGGTTGGATCTGCGCCGCTTCCGTTGCCGGTTCGTCAGACGTCGATTCGTACAGGCTGCCGCCCGAAGACAGATAAAGCAACCCGACTTGAGGTTTGGACTGCATTGCCTGGAGCAATGTGGCCAGCGGCAGCAGATTCCCTTGCACCTCGTCGACGGGTCGCCCGGCCGAGCTGCCGGGGGTAGAGCGGGAGGCGAGGTAGGCGACGGCATGGCACCGGCCCAGCAGCCTGGCGTACTGTTCGGGCTCGACCAGCTCGGCGTTGACGCCTTCCACACCCTCCATGTCATGGTCTGCCGGGCGGCGACTGATCGCTATGACCTTCTCGCCGCGGGACGACAGCGTTCGAACCAGGTGCCGTCCCACGAACCCGCCGGCACCCACGACCAAGATGTGGTCACTCATCGACCGTTTCCCCGAGCAGCCTGCGGTAGATCCTGACATAGCGCTGGGCGCAGTCGCCCCATGTTCCGAACCTGTTTGTTGCAAGCTGGCGGGCAGCTTCGCCGAGGCGCAGGTTGGTCGCATCGTCTTCCAGATGCTCCAGCGCCTGGCGATATGTCTCGGCCGAGTCGCATAGCATGCCGGTTACCTCCGGCTCGACAAGGGTGACATGTGCAGGCATGGCCGACGCAATGATCGGCATGCCGCTGGCCATCGCCTCGAGCATGACCTGGGGTCGGCCTTCCGCATGGCGACTGAGCGTGACAAGGCCATATGCGTTCGGGAACCACTGGGACGCCAGTTGATCAGGTGATGCCGCACCGTGGTAATGCACCCAGTCGGGAACGTCGATGTCTTCCTGCATGGGGCCGAACAGATGAAGCTCGCGGGTGCCGCTGGCAAAGATGTCCTTCGACCACTCGAACAGCGGGCCGAGCTTGTCGGCTGTAAGACGCGTGACGGCCAGCCAGCGCTTCGGTTGCGATGCTGGCAGCTGTCGCTCGATGGCATACCAGCGCTCCTCGATGCCGAACGACACGGGAATCACGTCGGCGATGTCGCCGAAAGCCCCTTGCAAAGGGGTCTGCATCCACTCTGCATTCGGGCAGATGGCGACCCGGCGTCGGTGCATCGTGCGACGCAGCAACTGGCGCATGAAGGGCAACCGGAGCAGCTTGAGGTCATTGCCCAACACCGTGAGGAGCATGGGCTTGTCGTTGTCCGGAAGTGGCAGGGCGCACTGCAGCCAGTTCACGTGGTAAACGTCGACATCGGCTTGCCGCCGGTAAATCGAGGCGAGCAGGCGCAGAAGCCTAAATGGGGCAAGCAGCGCTTGGGGTCCGCCTCGACGAACCAGATGGGAAATGCCCCCGGCGGACATGAGCCTTGCCAACCACACACTTTCGGCTGGCGTCGTCGCATCAGCTACTGACGCGGGCAGTTCGCCGGGTGGCGCCCACACACTCAATTGCACGTCGCCCGATTGCGCCAGGGCCTCGACCATTCGGCGGATGAATGCGCCACGCCAGTCCGCGGCATCATGCGGATAAGAGGTACTGAGCAGGAGGACACGCATGGTGGTCACGGTTGGCTGACAGGCATGCTTGCCGTTCGCTGCAGCCCGGGCAGAGCGCGGAGCTGCGCGAGGGTGGTATTGAGCCGCCCTCCGTAATTCAGCAACTCCAATTGCTTCAGCTCGGCAAGTGCGGCGCCGCTGTTGCCGACCGCCTGCAGCATGCGTACCAGAGTGATGCGATAGGCCGGCTCTTCCGGGGAAGCCTTGACGGCCTCGCTGGCCATGTTGAGACCCAAAACATGATCGTCGAGGACGTTCCACGCGTAGTCGCCGTAGGCGGCCAGCAGGCGGGCGCTCGGGTTGGGATGGGAGAGTGCGGCCATGAAAGCTTCCATCATGCGCTCTCGCGGCAGATCGCACTGATGATTGCGAGTGCACTGGACCAGGGCACCCAGCGAACTTTCGTCCTGGACCCCCGGCTTGTGCGCCTTCAGCTTGGCGATGAGGCTATCCCACCACGCATCTTTGGCGGGTAGATGCATGCGCGCATTCATGAAGATCAACGCCTGCTCCGGAAGGATGGAGGAGTTCGGGAGGGCGGCTGCCTTCTGCAGCGGGGGGTAGGCCAGCCGCGTAAATGGAGAGGTCGGGTCGTAATGCGAATAGATGATGTAGGTGCGACCCAATTCGTACTGGGCGCGCGGAGACGTCGCGGCACGTGCGGCGAGATCTTCGGCCAGTCGCAAAGGGTTGCCCCAGGCGTAGGCGGTGAGTACCGTCAGGATGCCCCAGCAAAGCGCCAGCCCACCCAGCAATGCATATCGCGGCAGCGGTAGCGGGAAAGTTCGTGGCGCAGCAAGCAGCGGGACGATTGCCAGCAACAGGCCGAAGCTGGCGAAATAATTGCGGTGTTCGTAGATCAGCTCCAGCGGCAAAATGGTGCCGGTGAGCAACTGGCAACCCAGGAACAGGCCGATGCCGAGCGCCGCCAGCGGCGCACGCCGACGTAGCCATAGCATCAGTGCGACCAAGGCGGCGAGAAAGACGATGCAGGCCAGCGTGCTCCAGGGGGCCAGCAACCCGGTCGAGATGCGGAAGTCGTCGTGGTAGAACGACAGTGCGCTCGGCGTGGGCAGCAGGGTCCACGCGATGTAGTCGACGGTGATGCGTGCCTCGCTGAGCAGACGAGTGCTCATGGTGAAGTCGCGGGCAGCCCAGGTTTCCGGCTTCAGCAAACCCGGCAGCAGCCAGGCCAGCCCCCCGATCATCGGCAGGACGAGTACTAGCAAGAACAGGCCGACAACGCGCGGGTCGAGGCTAGGCGAGTGCCTGGCTTGGATCCTGTCGCAGAAGCCGATGTTTCCGGCGGCTTGCCGAAGTGGAACAGCATCCATTCGATCAGCGAAGCATACAGGGGCAGCATCACCGCCGTTTCCTTGGCCAGAAGACCAAGGGCGGTCGGGATAGTGATGCTGCCTGCGCAAAGGGCGAATCCGCCCCAGTTGGTTCCCGCCCCGCCAGTCGAGGCAAGCATGCGGCGGCGACCGGCCACATAGCCGAGCAACCCTAGCAGCACGAACAGGTTGGCCATGCTTTCCATGCGTTGCACCACGTATAGCACGGCGGTGAGATTGATCGGCAGCAGCATCCAGCATGCGGCGATCAGCACGGCGACAAGGAAGGCGTGGGGGTGCCGGCGCGAGGGATCGGATCGCAACAGTGCCAGCGAGAGTAGATATACCAGCCAGCCGTTCAGCAGATGAAGCAGCACGTTGGTCAGCTTCATCCAGTACGGATCAAGCCCGGTCGCAAGATAGTTGGCGGCGAAACTCAACGACGCCAGTGGGCGCTTGAACTCGCTCGATGGCGAAGACAGCGCCGCATCCATCAGCGAAGGCAGGCCGGCATCGAGCGGCTGAACCCCCTTGTTGTCGACGATGTTGGGGTAGTCGTCGAACAGGAAGCCGCCGGAGAGCCCCGGCCAGTAGATAGCCAGGGTGACGGCGAAGGCGGCCATCAGTGCCAGAGCGCGCCACCGTGGGCGATGTGAGAAAACCATCAGTCTGGTATGCCCGGTTGAGAGGGATGTTCCGGAGTATTCACGGAGCCAGCCTTCGCGTCGAGGGTGAGCTGGTGGCGCAAGTGATCCAGTTCATGCTGCCAATAGTGCTGCCGATCTAGCACCCAGGCGTGCAGCCGCGACATGCCAAAGCCGGGTTTCGCGGCATTTCCGCCTGCGGCTTCGTAGTGGTCGAGTAGGAGCAAGCCGTGCGACGGGTAACCGGCAGCACCCAGGGTCGCGGCGGCTTGCAGGGCCATCTCGGGTCGAACCTGCAAATCGAGTGCTTGAGTAAAATCGGTCAACGCGGCATCTGGCTGATGCTGCGCCAGTGCGATGCGGCCGCGCAGGTAGGTGAAATCCTGCCGTGGTCCCGCTTCGCTCAGTTTGGGATTTTGTAGTCCTGCGTTGATCAGGTCGAGCAGCTCCGTGGGTCCGAAGCCAGGGCAGCTTCCCGACATGGCGACGGGCAGGATACGGTCAAACCAATGCGCGAAGAGTGCGCCGATACTCGGAGTGCTCCGCATCGCCGCGCGTGCCGCGTCGATGCTGCCGGAAACGACCCCGCCGGTCAGGCAGCGCGCGCCTATCAAGTTGAATGCGAGTTGCACCTGATCGGGCTGGGTCGCGAGCAAGGTCTCCAGTCGAGACACTGCAGCTTGCGGGTGCCCTGTCTGCATTTCTATCTGCGCGGCATTGGCCTGGGCTCGTGCCGAGTCGGGATTGATCCGCGCCCAGACCAGCGCCTGCGTGCGCACGTCTCCCCACACTTCCGCACGTGCATGGGTCATCAGCGCCATGCCGAGCGGCAGGGCGATCATCAGTCCCCGTTTGAGCACTGGCAGTACGCGAGTGTCCGCCAGCCACAGTCCCAGCGGCCAGAACATCAGCAGCGACGGCACATAATTGCGATGCTCGTAATACAGTTCCAGCGGTATGGAGGTGGACTCGATCAGCTGCCCCGTGAAATAGAAAAGTACGGCCAGGGACAGCGCGGGACGAGATCGCCGCAGTCGCCAGGCAAGGCCGATCAACGCGAACACAGCAAGAATGGCTGGCAGAGTGGTGAAGGGATGCAACAGCGATGTCGATGCGACGTACTGATCGTTGAACAGCCCGCTCGAAAACGGACGCGGGATCCACAGGAGTGAGAGGTAGTCGATCAGTACACGCGGTTCGGTCAACAGCCGTTGCCCGAGAGTCCACGGACGGAATGCAGGGCCTCCAGTGATGAGGCCATGCGCGCCGACCCAGATCAGGTAACCGCAGATGGCAACCGCCGGTATGACCGCAAAGAGGAGCAGGAATGCGCGATAAGCGCGTGGTTCTTGCGTGGTTACCGACGGTTGTCGATGGCGCAGTAGAACGATCTCGATTAGCAATGCGTAGAGCGGCAGCAGCGCGCCATTGGCTTTTGCAAGCACGGCCAGCAGGGTGAATCCACCCAGGCCGAGCACGCTCCAACCCAGTCCGGCGGCGACATAGCCGGCCAACAGCCGCTCACGTCCGTGCAGCCAGAGCAGCAGTCCGACCAGTGTGCAGGTGGCAGGCAGCATGGCTTCGCGCTGCACGATGTACAGAGTGGTGGAGACCAACAACGGGTGCAGCAGCCAGAAGGCGGTTCCCAGCAGTGCGGCCGTTCGGCTTTGCCGGTCGCCGCAATCCAGCATGCGGCTGAGGCGGGTCAGCAAGGCGTACAGCAGTGCACCATTGATCACGTGGAGGATCAGGCTAGTACGCTTGAACGGATAGGGATCGGCAGGCCAATTTTGCGCATCGAGCAAAAACGTCAGCAGCGTTAGCGGACGTCCCGTCGGATCGGCAGTGCCGGAAGTGATGTAACGCCAGAATGCCGGCCAATTATCGACAGGGCCGGGCGCACCCAGCGCGGGCAGGTTGCCGAAATCATCGAACAAGAAGCCTCCCTGCAGGCCAGGAGCGTAAATTGCCCAAGCGAGTCCGAGTAACAAGATGAGCAGGATTGTCACTACGGGGCGATGTCGCATCAGAGGGGTATCCTGAAATAAAGAAAGGCCGCGCAAGGCGGCCTTTCCAAGCACTGGTGACCCTGATCCGCTTAGCGGCAGGATGTCGGCAAGTACTTCGGGTCCACATCCGACTTTGTGCAGCTCCAGGCAATCGAGCCGGCATTGGTAATCGCAGAGAGAATAAAGAACTTACCCGTGATCTTTGTGTTGGCCTCATTGCCGAACTTGGCTTGGATCTGGCCCTTGACAGTCTCGACGTCAACCTGTGTGACGTACTTGCCGGCAATGCTGATGTTCTTTGCCAAGCCTGCAGACTGATTATTGGTCGGGAAGGCGCCCTTGTTGCTGTAGAACTCGGATACGGCAGTTTTCGCGCCGTCAGTGAGCACAGCACCTTCAGAAACCTGCGTGCGGATCAGATAATCCTGATAGGCCGGGATGGCAATGGCGGCGAGGATAGCGATGATCGCAACCACGATCATCAGTTCGATCAGGGTAAAGCCTTTCTGCATGTTCTTCATGGTGGTTCCTCTGTCTTTGGTTAGCTAACCGTGTGATGCCCCCTGAGCCCCAGTCCCGTAATCCCCCTAGGCGGGATCGGACCCCATTCGCATGGTCGGAACGACCAGGAAGCTCGCGGCAAAGTCAAGCAGCATGTATGCCACGTTTGCCGCGGGTGTATTCCCTCACACCTGTAGGCGCTTGGATTGTGCCCGTCGTCACGAAAGCCCGCAAGCAGTGCTGCTGATGTCCTCCAGACTTGGAAACTGTGACCCGCATGGCATGCTGGCAGGGTGCGTCGCCGATGGGCGGGAAGTGACGATTTTTGTCAGTTTGTGTATTGCCTTGCCTGTCCGCAGGGGCTAGTTGCGGCAAGAGCTGGGCAGATATTTTGGACTCACCGTACTGCCTGTGCAGGCCCAAGTGATGCTGCCGGCATGAGTGGTCGGAGACAGCAACAGGTAGATACCGCTACCGCTGATGTGAGTGTTGGCCTTGGCCCCCTCAAAGAGCACCTTGATCGCGCCGCCCGTCACGTCCACGTTGGAGACATAGCTGCCCGTAATCGACGTGTTTTTGGACATGCCGGCGGACTGGTTGTTGGAGGGGAAGCGCCCCGTGTTGGACACGAAATCCCATACCGCAGCCTTGGCGCCGCTGGCCAGGCTCACCCCTTCGGTGACTTGGGTGCGAATCAGGTAGTCCTGATACGCCGGGATCGCGATGGCGGCCAGGATCGCGATGATCGCCACAACGATCATCAGTTCGATCAAGGTGAAACCGGCGGAAATGCGCTGGCGCAACATGGTGGACTCCCCTGTGAGTGCTCCAAGGGGCAGGCACGTTTTGTACCAAATGTGAAGACGGAGTGTGCGTCGCATCACAACGGTGGACTTGGCCGTTTGTGATCTGCGCTCGATAGCCGGGTTGCAGCTTGCTTGCGTCTCGACAGGCCTGCGCTTTACCGTCACTGCTTTGACCACCCAAGGACCACCCCCATGAAACCTCTGATAGCCGCGCTGCTGCTCGCATTGGTGGCGGCGCCCGCGCTGGCGCAGTCCGCCGTGGATACCACCTTCGTGAAGGAGACGGGGCCGCACGCCTTCAACGTGCGCGACCTGGTGATGATGGATCGGGTCAGCGACCCACAGCTGTCGCCGGACGGGCGCCACGCGGCGTTCGGCGTGCGCAGTACCGACTACGCGGCGAACAAGGGCGTCAGCGCGGTTTACGTGCTGGACCTGGCCAAGGGCGGCCAGCCGGTGAAGGTGGTGGACAAGGGCAGTTCGGCGCGCTGGTCGGCGGATGGGCGCAGCCTGTATTTCGTGGCGCCGGCCAAGGGCGTGGCGCAGTTGTGGCGGGTGGACTTGGGCGGCAAAAGCGGCCTGAGCCTGGCCAAACACGCTCCGGCTGTCCAGGTGAGCCATGGGGCGCTGGATCTCGGTGGCTACAAGCTGTCGCCGGACGGCAAGCAGGTACTGCTGTCGTATGAGGTGTTCACCGATTGCGCCACGCTGGCGTGCACCCAGCAGCGCCTCGACGCGCGCGCGAAGGACAAGGCCAGCGGTACGCTATACGACAAGCTGTTCGTGCGGCATTGGGATACCTGGGCCGACGGCCGGCGCAACCAGATCTACGTGGCCAGCTTCGACGGCAAGGGCCAACTGGCCGGTGAGCCGAAACTGCTGAGCCGCGGTATTGACGGCGACGTGCCGAGCAAGCCGTTCGGCGACGAGAGCGAGTTCAGCTTCGCGCCGGATGGCAAGACCGTGTATTTCAATGCGCGCATCGCCGGCACCACTGAGCCGTGGTCGACCAATTTCGACGTGTACAGCGTGCCGGCCGACGGCTCGGCCGCGCCGAAGAACCTCACCGCCGAGAACAAGGCCTGGGATGCCTACCCGGTGGCCTCGCCGGACGGCAAGACGCTGTACTACCTGGCGATGAAGACCCCGGGCTTCGAGGCGGACCGTTTCGCCATCATGGCGCTGGACCTGGCTAACGGCGCAAAGCACGAGGTGGATCCGCAGTGGGATCGCTCGCCCGGCGGTCTGGCGATTTCCGCCGACGGCAAGACGCTGTACGCCACCGCCGACGACAACGGCCAGCACCCGCTGTTCGCGATCGACGCGGCCAGCGGCAAGGTCAGCCAGCTGGTCGGCGAGGGCACGGTGGGCGGCTTCTCGCTGGCCGCCGGTAAGCTGCTGCTGACCCGCGACGACCTGAAGCGGCCGGCCGACGTCTACCTCGCCGCCGCCGACGGCAGCGGCCTGAAGCAGGTCACCCATTTCAATGCGGCGGATCTGCAGAACGCGAAGATGGGCGACGCCGAGTTCTTCACCTTCAAGGGCTGGAACAACGAGACCGTGCAGGGCTACGTGGTCAAGCCGGTCGACTACAAGGCGGGGCAGACCTACCCGGTCGCGTTCATCATCCACGGCGGCCCGCAGGGTGCGATGAGCAACGGCTGGAGCTACCGCTGGAACCCGCAGACCTACGCTGGCCAGGGCTTCGCGGTGGTGACGGTGAACTTCCACGGTTCCACCGGC
>Ga0157372_10002550_pt1 | contig 19754 bp, 19 predicted proteins | sample C55metaG_FD_115307 | JGI IMG/M metagenome (GOLD analysis project Ga0157372, IMG submission 115307) | Corn rhizosphere microbial communities from Kellogg Biological Station, Michigan, USA - C5-5 metaG | ecosystem: Host-associated > Plants > Roots > Rhizosphere > Soil | place: USA: Michigan... | reverse complement strand
TGATCGCCGCTGTTAACGTCGTCTTCCCATGATCGATGTGCCCGATCGTCCCTACGTTCACGTGCGGCTTTGTCCGTTCAAATTTCTCTTTTGCCATAATCTCGTCTTCCTCAGCTCTTAGCTACCAGCTCTTCGCGCTTAGCTCTAAACTCAATCCCTGGATCCAAACCCAATAGCTATCTGTTCGGTCCCCCCTGGGCTTTGCCGATAATCTCGTCAGCCACGCTGCGCGGCACTTCTTCGTAGCGCGCGAAATGCATCGAATACTCGGCTCGGCCTTGCGTGCTCGAACGCATGTGCGTGGCGTAGCCGAACATCTCCGCCAGTGGAACGATGGACTTAATCACCTGCGAACCAGCGCGGTGCTCCATACCTTCAATGCGACCACGGCGCGAGCTCAGATCGCCCATGATCGTGCCCGCGAAGTCTTCTGGCGTAACCACTTCAACCGCCATGACCGGCTCCAGCAGCACCGGAGAAGCTCTCCGTGCCGCCTCCTTGAACGCCATCGAACCAGCGATCTTAAAGGCCATTTCGTTCGAGTCAACTTCGTGGTAGCTGCCGTCGTAAAGCGTGACCTTCACGTCCACCACCGGGTACCCCGCGAGCACTCCACCTTCGAGCGCTTCCTGAATACCTTGATCCACCGGCTTGATGTATTCCCTCGGAACTACGCCGCCAACAATCTCGTTGATGAATTCGTATCCCTTGCCGGGTTCCTGGGGATCCAGCTTGATCTTGACGTGACCGTACTGACCGCGGCCGCCGGTCTGGCGAATGTACTTGCCCTCGGACTCGGCATGCTTGCGAATCGTCTCGCGATAGGCAACCTGCGGCTTACCGACGTTGGCCTCGACCTTGTACTCGCGCATCATGCGGTCAACGATGATTTCAAGGTGCAGCTCGCCCATACCGCTGATGATCGTCTGCCCGCTGTCGGGATCGGTGTGAACCTTGAAGGTGGGATCTTCCTGGGCCAGCTTAGCGAGCGCCATGCCCATCTTTTCCTGATCGGCTTTGGTTTTCGGCTCGACCGCAACGTGAATCACCGGCACCGCAAATTCAATCGACTCAAGCACGATGGGGTGCTTCGAATCGCAGATCGTGTCGCCGGTGGCGACATTTTTCAGCCCGACGACCGCGCAAATGTCGCCTGCGAGAATTTCTTGAATGTCCTCGCGTTTGTTGGCGTGCATCTTCAGCAAACGGCCAATACGCTCGTTTTTTCCAGTGCGGGAGTTCAGCACCGATTCCCCGGACTTCAACTGCCCGGAGTACACGCGGATAAATGTCAGCTGACCGACAAAGGGGTCCGCCATGATCTTGAACGCCAGCGCCGAGAACGGCTCTTCGTCGGATGTCTTACGCGCGACCTGCTGATTATTATCGGGATTCGTTCCGTGAGTTTCAGGAACATCGAGCGGAGAAGGCAAGAAATCAACCACCGCATCAAGTAGCGTCTGTACGCCTTTGTTCTTAAACGCGGTACCGACCACGACCGGGAACACCTTCAAAGCAACCGTTGATTTCCGCAGGGAAGCACGAAGTTCTGCTTCCGAGATCTCTTCGCCTTCCAAGAATTTATGCAGCATCTCATCGTCGTTTTCGGCCACCGTTTCAACCAGCTGTGCGCGGAAGGCCTCCGCTTTCTTCTTCAGTTCTGCGGGAACTTCCTCGGTGACATACTCTGCGCCCATGGTCTCATCCTTCCACAGGATGGCCTTCATGGTAATCAGGTCAACGACGCCTCGAAACTTGTCTTCTTGTCCGATGGGGATTTGGATGGCAATGGGCTTGGCGTTGAGGCGCTTGCGGATGGTGTCGATTGCGTGTTCAAAATCGGCGCCCATCTTGTCGATCTTGTTGATGAAACAAATTCGCGGAACACCGTATTTGTCAGCTTGCCGCCAGACCTTTTCCGATTGCGGCTGCACGCCGTGCACCGCGTCAAACACCGCGACCGCGCCATCGAGCACGCGGAGCGAACGCTCCACCTCGGCGGTAAAATCCACGTGGCCGGGAGTATCGATGATGTTGATGCGAATGTCGCGCCAGAAACAGGTGGTCGCAGCGGAGGTGATGGTAATACCGCGTTCCTGCTCCTGCTCCATCCAGTCCATGGTGGCTGTGCCTTCGTGGACCTCCCCGATGCGGTGCGTCCTTCCGGTGTAAAAGAGGATGCGCTCGGTCGTGGTGGTCTTGCCGGCATCGATGTGGGCCATAATGCCGATATTCCTGCAACGCTCTAGTGGAACTGTTCTGGACACAGCTTTCTTCTTCTCGTCTTTCCGGACGTCCTGTTCGCCGACTATGTTTACGGGACTGCTCATGAAACTTCTGCTTTCCGCGGATTAACCCATTTGCTACTAGATGGCTTGGCGTTCCGAGAAACTCTTAATCGAAACCAAACCACCAGTTCGCGCAGAACCTCACCAGCGGTAGTGCGCAAAGGCCTTGTTCGCTTCGGCCATGCGGTGTACGTCTTCTTTCTTCTTGATGGCGGCGCCTTTGCCATTGGCGGCGTCCAGCAATTCATTCGACAGCTTGTCGATCATGCCCTTCTCGGCGCGGCCGCGGGAGTAGGTCACCAGCCAGCGGATCGCCAGGGAAGTCCGCCGATCCGGATTTACTTCAACCGGCACCTGATAGTTCGCTCCACCCACGCGACGAGTCTTCACTTCAAGCAGAGGTTTAGCGTTTTCAACCGCCTTCTTGAACAGCTTCAGGGCTTCATCGCCGCCCTTCTGCTCCAGCTTTTTCATGGCTTCATAAACGATGCCCTCAGCTGTGCTCTTCTTGCCCGACCACATCATGGAGTTGACGAACTTCGTCACCAAGTCCGATCCGTAAACCGGATCCGGCTCCACCGTCCTCTTTGCGATATGTCCTTTGCGTGGCATAAAACCAGCCTTAGCTCCTAGCCATTAGCTCTTAGATCAAACCCAGTCGTCGGGCGATGCCGACCACTGACAGCCGGACTATTTCGGCCTCTTCGCTCCGTACTTCGATCTCCCCTGTTTGCGGTTTGCGACCCCCACGGCATCCAGCGTTCCGCGAATCACGTGATAACGCACGCCCGGGAGGTCCTTCACGCGTCCCCCGCGGATCAGCACAATCGAGTGCTCCTGGAGGTTGTGCCCCACGCCCGGAATGTAGGTCGTGACTTCAATTCCATTTGTCAGACGGACGCGAGCCACTTTACGAAGCGCCGAGTTTGGCTTCTTGGGGGTTTGCGTATACACGCGCGTGCAGACGCCGCGCTTTTGCGGGCACGATTGTAGTGCCGGACTCGCCGTCTTATAGCGAGGCTTCTCACGTCCCGCCCGCACCAACTGATTAAAAGTAGGCACTCTTCCGCTCCTTGACACTGCTCTTCCCTGTCCGCACAGATTTTGGGTGCAGACAAGGCGCGCATTCAACTACTCCCGGTTCTTTTCCAGGGTTCGACTGGATAGGCTCGCTATCCATACTTCCGGCCTTGCAAATTGCACCGGAATTTTTGTTTTACCTTGACAGGCTGGCGACGGTGGCCCCAAGCCCTATCGGGAGGCGCTCCGTTTCGCCAGAATCGCTCCGCATAGTCTCCCTTGTCGGGAGGGGTTCGCGGGGCGTTTCAGCGAGGGCGTCCTGAGTCACGTATCCGGCTCAAGACGTTGTTTCTATAAGCCTTAACTGCTTTTCCGGTATCCGCCGCGCGCAACGCGGAACAAGGGACACGCGTGAGGCAATCCAAGGTGTACTCGCGGAACTGTTTAAATATATCAATATGGAAATGAAAGCGTCAACCGCAGGTTTGTGGAACTGTAACAAAACATGCACATGGCAAGGGATCGTGGGTTGGTCATCCCACGAAGTTCGACCCCGGACGGGTTGGGAGTGAGATCGGGGAATGTGTTCTCGGTGACTCTCTTGTCTCTCCGGGTGAGTTAACATTTCAATCCGTGTTCCACCGCGCCAATTCGCGGGAAGGATGTTGGAATGGAAATTAAGAAAGTTGGAGTACTCGGCTGTGGGCTCATGGGGTCGGGAATTGCCCAAGTCTCTGCCATGGCCGGATTCGATACCACGGTCCTCGAGGTCGAACAGAAACTTCTCGACCATGGCTTCGCGGGAATCGAGAAGTCGCTTGGCAGGTTTGCCGAGCGGCCGCCGGAAAAGGGCGGCATCACCGAGCAACAGAAAGCCCAGGCTATCGCCCGCCTCAAGGGAACCACCAAGCGCACCGACCTCAGAGATTGCGACCTCATCGTCGAAGCCATCATCGAGAACATACCGCAGAAAAAGGAGATATACGGGGCGCTTGATGAGATCGTAAAAAAGGACGCGATCTTCGCCTCGAACACCTCGTCGATCTCGATCACCGAGCTGATGAACGCTACCAACCGCCCGGAGCGTTTCATTGGCCTGCACTTCTTCAATCCCGTGCCGCTCATGAGGCTGGTCGAGGTCGTGCGTACCGTCGCGACCGCCAGCGACGTGTACGACACCGCCTACGAGTTTGCCAAGAAGCTGGGTAAAGTGCCCGTCCGTACCAGTGACAAGACTGGATTCATCGTCAACCGGCTGCTGGTGCCATACCTGCTCGATGCCATTCGTGCCTACGAAGAGGGGGTCGGCTCGATCGAAGACATCGACAATGCCATGAAGCTCGGCTGCGGCTATCCCATGGGGCCGTTCACCCTGCTCGATTTCGTCGGCCTCGACACGACCTACTACATCACCGAGGTGATGTACCACGAATTCAAGGAGCGGCGTTTTGCCTCGCCTCCGCTCTTAAAACGTCTGGTAATGGCAGGATGGTACGGACGCAAAGCGGGCAAGGGCTTTTACGACTACTCGGACCCGAATCACCCGAAGGCGAATCGATTGTGAACTTCATGTCCAGAAATTGACTCAGATGAAAACCGATTCCAATCAGATAATCGGAATTGCGAGCCAGCCAAGGAAGCGCTCCGGCTGGATCACCGGAGTCGTGGTTATCCAGGCCATGTGGATGCTCGTACTGGTTGCTCTGTCGCTTTACCTGCTCGTCCTGGCCCGATCACCGGCCATCATCAACGACCCGGATGGCCCCGCTGTTGCGCACGGACTCAGGGTTGGAGCGGTCGCCATAGCTGTGCCCGCCGTTTTCGCAATTGCATCCTCGTACGGCCTGTGGAAGGGAAAGCTCTGGGGATGGTGGGTGGGGCTCGTGAGCAATACAGCCATGTTGGGGATCCTCATTTACAGCATGACGGATGAAAACACCATCGATTGGGACATGGTCGGAGTTACCACGGCCTCAGCCGTGTTGCCGATACTCTTGCTCGTCCCCTTCGTAAGAAAGTTCTACTGGCACGGAGGAGAATCCGCGTAATCCGCGGCTATGAATTTATGAACTTTGAAAACATCCTTTTTGACAGAAAGAATTCAATTGCCTATGTCACGGTGAACCGGCCGAAGGTGCTCAACGCGCTCGATATGTCCACCATGGACGAGTTGCGCACGGCGTTTCACGAGATCAAGAGAGACGTGGGTGTACGGGCTGTTATTTTGACGGGTTCGGGAGAAAAGGCCTTCATCGCGGGGGCCGATATCAGCGAGCTGGCAAAGAATGATCCCGTCACGGCCAAGGAATACGCGCTGCGTGGTCAAAACGTACTCAACTTGATTGAGAATCTGGGCAAGCCGGTGATTGCCTGCATCAATGGATTTGCGCTCGGAGGCGGCTGCGAGATCGCCTTAGCCTGCACGATGCGCCTAGCGAGCGACAACGCGAAGCTTGGCCAGCCAGAGGTTAAGCTCGGGATCATCCCCGGTTATGGCGGCACGCAGCGCTTGCCGCGTCTCGTGGGCAAGGGCATTGCTATGCAGCTGCTTCTCACGGGGGAGATGATTCCGGCCAAGGAAGCTCATCGGATCGGCTTGGTGAACGAGGTCACCGCCCCCTCCGATCTGATCCCGCGCGGCGAAGAGATTGCGCAGAAGATCATTGCGAATGCTCCGCTTGCGGTTCAGTACACGATGGAGGCACTGAACAAAGGTATCGAAACGCCTCTCTCCGAAGGCCTGTACATTGAAGCGGCGCTTTTCGGTTTAGCCTCAGCGACCGAGGACAAAAAGGAAGGGACGGCTGCATTCTTGGAGAAGCGGCCGGCACAGTTCAAGGGACGTTAACTTCTTCCCCGGGATCGACCCGGCTCTCGCGGATTTCCATTTATCATTGTCATCCAGTTTCTTCATGAGCGCAGATAGGAGAGACATCATTTCCCCAGACAGACACCCCGCGACGGGCTCCGACACCGGGAAGACCATAGCAGAGCATGTTCGCCGTAAAACCCGCGCGGGCAAGCTAGACGCGTCCGGCCTCCGTTTCGGAATCGTGGTGTCGCGATTCAATGAGTTTATTACCGATCGGTTGCTGCGCAGCGCCTACGACGGGCTACTTCGATCCGGCGGCGAAGACAAGAACATCCATATTGTTCGAGTTCCTGGTTCCTTCGAAATTCCATCCGCCGCGCGCACCCTGGCTAAAACCGGTAAGTACAACGCCATCGTCTGCATTGGCTGTTTACTGCGGGGAGATACCGCCCACTACGATGTCATCGTTAACGAAGTCACTCGCGGCATTGGCCAGTCCGCCCAAGAAACGGGAGTGCCCCATGCCTTCGGGGTCCTCACCTGCGACACGCTAGAGCAAGCGATCGATCGCGCAGGCCTCAAGATGGGCAACAAAGGATTAGAAACCGCGATGGCAGCGATTGAGATGGCGAATCTGACGAAAGCACTTACTCAGCCATCAGCACTCAGCAAGTCTGCGGCGGGTCGTCGGCCCTCCGGCGGAGGCAAAAGCAAAGGCAAACCCAAAGCCCTCGCCACCCGAGCGTCGTCGGCAGTGCGCAACCGCAGGGGGGGACGAACCACGAAGGCTCGCCGCAAGTCCCGTTGAACGCCTGCGATGGGTCCCCTTCCTGTAGACTGGCATTGTCGTAGCGGCCGAGAGGCGAGCTCGTCCGGCTTCCTCCAGCAAGTAATGCGCCAACAGCAGCTCCTATGGGTACCCGTCGCAAATCCCGCGAACTGGCACTGCAAATGCTCTTTCAAGCCGACGTCGGTGGGCAGACACCCGAACAGGTGCGAAAGACATTCTGGACGGGTCGCGGCGAAGTTGATCCGGAAGTTCAGGGTTTTGCTGAAGATATCTTTCGCGTAGCGCAGGACCATGTTGCTGAGATCAACCAGCTGATCGAATCTCACGCCGAGAACTGGCGCATGGACCGCATGGCCGCGGTGGATCGCAATATCCTCAGAGCAGCGGTTGCGGAATTGCTCGGGTTCCCCAAAACCCCGCGCGCCGTGGTAATCAACGAGGCGATCGAAATTGCGCGCAAATTCTCCGCCCCCGAGTCGGCGCAGTTCATCAATGGCGTTCTCGATAGTGTAGGGAAAGAAATTGAAGCGAAGGCGGCGAGCTGACTTAGGGGACCACAAGCAGGTCCGGATTGCACGTCAAGGGCACGGTTCCCGTTCCAGCTTGTCCACTCGCGATCACGCCGGCAGGATTGGACACCGTGATCGTGCCACTGCTTGATGTGGCCGCATTCACGGCTAAGATGGTGAACGTCCCGTTGTTCCCGCCGTCCGACATTCCGGTCAGGACGAGCGTTTGCCCCACCTGCGGAGTCGCTCCATTCTGCAGGCTGTAGGTAAAGATGGTATTGGTGCCGCTCTGCTGTGCCGACGAAATGGTAAGCGACGCGATCGCCACCTGGGTTGCAGGATTTCCCGGGCCAATGCACAGGCTCGCGTTGGGAAAACTTAAAGCGACTTGCTGCAGATCGAGTCCACTCTGGGTGTCGATCACGTGAACCGAATTGTCACTGGCTCCCACCAGTAGCAGGTCCCCGGCATGACTGACGCCGGCACTCAAAGGTATGGCGTTTCCAGCCAGCGAAATCTGCGACGAAGTCCCGGAGGCGACGTCGAAAACAACGATGAAGGGGAAGTATGCGCCGGTTCCGGTCTGCGCAAGTATGTAAGCCTTGGAAGTGTCCGGGGAGAGAAAAAACTGCTTGGCCACGAAATTTCCCGTTCCGAGGTTGATCACGGGTCCAAGCGTACCGGTGATGTTCAGGAATCCTCGCGGTGCGGGACACCCAATGGCGTTCGCTGTTGCCGAACCGGTAATGCCCACGGTCACGGTCTGCAAGCTTGGCGGGGCCAAGGCCAAAAGCGACATGCCATCCGACAGCGGCTGAAGGAACTGCGCGGAGAGACTTACGCTACCGAGGGCGCTCACGCCGTTGGGGCCGCAGGTCGGCAGAAATTCCGACTGCCCTCCTCCCCCAATGAAACCTACAGTGCCATTCCCGATAAAAGCGGTATCGCTCGCCGGCCCAGACAGCGGAACATATTGCGGCGAATCCACCTGCGAGTAGACCAAGATGCAACCGTTGCCCCCGCCCCCCGGGCAGGGCGAACTGGAGACGATGTAGGCCTTCAGGCTGTCGGGAGAGAAGGCGGCGGCAGAGGCGTTATGAAAGAAAATTGTTGAAACCGTTCGCCCGCTGGTGTTGCAGTTTTTGCAGATATTGATCCGGCTCGGAGAATCGACGGTGTCGGACAATATCACCGTTGAACTGTCGGGCGAAACCGCAAGCACTCGACCTGCGGCACTTCCCACCTGGGAGGCAGAACCGCCGGAAAGGATCATCAGGCCTTGCGAGTTGAACCCGGTCGAATCCACTCCCAAGAAGGAAATTCCTGTGCTGCTGCGACCGAGCGAAAAGCTATCGGGGGTGGACGGAAGGTTTACCGGGGCTCCAGTTGAAAACTGAGACGTTGAGCTTGCCTTGGTGATCGGAATAATCCGAGTTGTGCATGACAATGTGGTTCCAATGCACCCCGAGGTTGTGACGTACGCAGTTGGGTTCGGCGGCGCCGAGCTACTCGTCACTTGGAATGTGAGCGAAGTTGTCGGATATACCGGCATCGACGGAGTGAACCCTCCGTTGCAAGTCGGTGGTGTGCAAGCGGCGATGATCGCCCCTTTCCCGGCGGTTGAAGCTGCAATCGTTCCGACGCTGCCAAAAACGGAACTGGACCCTCCTGTAACCGTGACTGACTGTGGAGAGGAAGAGGCCCAAGTCAATGGCACGCCCGTCAGGGTCATCCCAAGGGTGTCCTTCACGTCAGCGTTCACGGTCGCCGAGCCAGGCGAGCCCAGGGAAAGAGACGACCCCGGAGCAAGTTGCAAGGATATGGATTGCACCGGACAGGTTGTAAATTGCAAAGGTTGTGAGTTCACGCCGGCCACGGTAGCGAATATGGAAGCGCTCCCCGGAACGCCAGCGGTTGCGATCTCCTGATTGATGGGAGCAGCAGCACTGGGAGAGGAGAGCACAACCGCTCGGCTCGGACCCTGACCAGGTAACGTAGCTGTTCCCCAGCTGAGCGGTCCGACGGTCATAGTCAGATCCGTCATTCCACTCGGACCGCCAAAGGCAAACCCCTCGTATAGAGTCGTTTCCGGCCCGGAAGGCGCGCCGCTCGAAAAGCACGCCGTGCTCAGTGTCGGCGGCTGCCCAGGGACCTTCTGAATGACCACTTTGGTCACATGCTGGTGCACATACACCGTCACCGGAGGGCTGGAAACGCCATTGGCGATGGCAGTCACCAAAGCAATGCCGGTTCCTCCCGGAGTACACACCACGGGCGCAGCCAGGGAGTCCCATACTCCTCCACAAGCTATGCCGGAATTCGAGATGGTCAGTATGCTCGGATCACTCGATTGATAGGTGAAGGTTTCGATTACAACGTTACCTTGGCCATTCCTCGCCGAAGGGCTGAAAGTCAAGATTTTTCCGAGTTCCACGCTGGCCTTGGGGCCTGGAGCTAACGACACGCTCGCGGGAATGGGACTGGTAACGACACGAGTTGGGGTGCCACTACTGCACGAGAGAAGGAAGGCACAACCTGCTAGCAGGCACACCAGGGATGTGGCGGGAACCAACCTACGCATGAACCCTTCCGCAAAGAAATTGGAGCTTCTCGGAAAACTCTCAGTTTAGAGGCTGCAGCTTTTTTCAGCAACCGCGGCGCACGTGGCGCGCGGCGAACTGGCACATATTTGTGAGATGCAAGAAACCGCTCGATAGTTCTGAAGGGAGAATTGCCCGCCCCTCAGGCAGGGCCGCCGGCTCGGGACAGTCGTCGGGATGGTCGATGGACCTTCCCTTAGCTCAGACTTTCGATCACCATCGCAATTCCCTGCCCGCCACCGATACAGGCTGTCGCGAGCCCGTATTTCTTTTTGCGCCGGCGCAACTCGTATAAGAGGGTGATGATCAGGCGGGTTCCGGTGGCACCCAGGGGGTGTCCGAGGGCAATCGCGCCACCGTTCACATTGACCTTCTCACGGTCGAGCGAGAGATCGTTTTCCACGGAGAGGTATTGGGCAGCAAAAGCTTCGTTCACCTCGATGAGATCGATGTAGTCCAAGGTAAGCGCGGCTTTTTGCAGTGCGATCTGCGTGGCCGGAACCGGGCCGCTACCCATGATTTTCGGATCCACTCCGGCCATGCCCCAACTGACAATGCGGCCCAGAGGCCTTATCCCGCGCTTCCCCGCTTCCTCGAGCGGCATGACCACCACAGCGGCAGCACCATCCACAATGCCGCTGGCGTTGCCGGCGGTCACTGTTCCATTTTTCCCAAACGCCGGACGGAGCTTCGAAAGTCCGTCGAGCGTGGTTTGCGGCCGACGGTGATCGTCTTCCGCGAGCGACTCTCCCGTCGTCTCCCCTTTGGCGTTCTTCAGTGCAACCGGGACGAGTTCTTCCTGAATGCGGCCCGCCTGGTAAGCACTTTCGGTGCGCTGTTGGGATCGCAGTGCGAACTCGTCCTGCATCTCGCGCGTGATACCGTGCTCTGAACCATATAACTCAGCGGTATTGGCCATGGAAAGGCCACAGTAGCTGTCGAGCAGGGCAACCATGAGCGAGTCCTCTAGCTTACCGCCCGGCGCAAGGGTAAACCCGTCGCGGCCGCGAATGACAAAAGGCGCCTGCGACATTGCCTCCATGCCACCGGCGAGAACAACGTTTGCCTCTCCTACCTGGATCATTTGCGCCGCGCTGACGATGGCTTGCATCCCGCTCCCACAGAGGCGATTTACCGTCAAGGCCGGAGTGTCGATGGGCAAACCTGCGCGCAGGCCAACGTGACGGGCGCCGTAGAGAGCATCCCCAGACGTCTGTTGTGCATTGCCAAAAACAACGTGTTTGAATTCGGTGGGCTGAATACCGGAACGCTCGATGGCTCCCTTTGCCGCGATCGCTCCAAGTTCCTGGGCGGTGAAGTCCTTGAGCTTTCCGCAATAGCGGCCGAACGGAGTGCGCGCGCCGCTGACAATCGCAATGTCACCAGGCTTTAGCATCTGGGAGATCTTTGGAGTCCAGGAGACAGTCTAGCAGCGAAGATCAGGGACAGTCATGGGGACTATGCCACGGCAGCAGCCGTCATCGCGGCGGTAAGCGCAGCACTCTTTCCCGGACCTTCGGCAACTGACTTTTCAAGGCTGCGCTCAGCCCGGTTGATGAGCTCGGTGACAATATCAACGGCATCGAATTCCTGCTTGATGACCGCTTCTGCAATTCCCGCATTGAACTGGGTAGCGAGCTGCTTTTCAGGGGCGGCAGAACCCATTACTCGGCGCATCTTCTCGGCAACCAGAATCGCTTCCTTCTCCGCCGTCTCGCCGAGCACGATGGCGATGGCATTGGCAGCGTAGCGGAATGCCAAGTCATTCTGCCGGACATTGGCAGCCACCACCTGCCCCAGGCGTTGCATGGTGCTCTCGGCAGCCGCTTCGCCTTGTTCTTTCGCCAGGGCTGCCCGCTCCCCAAAGCGCATAATCATGACCGACAGTGCAGCGCTTTGCTGTTTGGCCCGCCGTACTTCGCCGAGCAGAAGGTCCAGATAGGAAGCTCGCTTCAGCAACCCAGAGTTCTCATCCGTTACGGACAGGTTCTTTACCAACCGACGCAGCCCAGCATTGTTGAGCGCAATGCCGCCCTGATCGGCGATCATTTTGAACACCAGGACATCATTCGGCGACCAGGTGCGAGGATTGTTGCTGAGCAACAGAAGCACTCCGAGCTCGGCGCCCTCCCCGAGCGGCAGCGCGACACACGATCTCACGCCTAATGAAGCACAGATCGGCGTGAAATCCCGTAGTTCCGCCGAGGATGAAATCTCGGTGCAGGCCAGTGCCCCGTGGCTTACGACCGAATCGTGAACTCCGCAAACTAGTTTGTCGAGGAGGTCCGGTTTCGCCGCGATTCCAACTGCAAACTCCTTTAGCATGGTGACGCTCAAGCCGGGCTTGCGCAACGCAGCTACGCAACGGTCGAGCGACCACTGGGTCCCGATCTCGACCGCCATCGTGTTCAGAACACCCTCAGCGCTGTTCTCGCGATTGAGCTTTTTCGTGATCTCTGAGACCCGAGCAAAGCCGCTCATGTCGTTGTCAAAAGAGGCAGTCGCGGCCGGAGATTCAACAATGGGGCGAACCTGCGCCGGGGACCCCGACCCGGGCTGAGCATTTCCGTACTGGGGCATCAGGCCGGCGCTCACATAAAGCTGCTGCAATTCAGGGTTGCGGTCTTCCTCGTGAGGGAAGAGTTGCTGTATCCGCTGCAGGCGCTCTAGCGCCTTGTTTCGCATTCCATACTGCACAAGAATTTCTGCCTGGACCATGAGGTCTTGCAGAGTGCTTGATCCAATTGACTTTTCCTCAGTGACCTTCGCTGGGGTCACTGGTGCAGTGCCTCCAAGGCGCGAGGAGATGACCTTAAAGCGATTTTCGTCAATTTTCCCTTTGAGGGCCTGTAACCGTTTCTGATGGCCGTTTTCGTAGGGATCGATCTCAAGCGCGCGGTCGAGCGCTTCGCCAGCCTTCTCAAACTTGTTCTCATTGCAGTAAAGCTCGAACAACCGCAGCAGGGTTGCACAGTAATCGGCTTCTCGGTTTGCGGAATTGAACTGCTCGGCAAGAAATTCCAGCATTTCGACCGAAGCCCGGTGACCCGCCACGATGTCCTGCATCATGGCAAGGAAGGCCCGACGCTCTCCTTTGCGCCGCTGAAAATGCTCGAGTTTTTCGGCCATGACTACGGCTTCACGATCGAGTTGAGAATCGAGGAATGCCCCAATGAGATCTCGGACCTGCTCAATTCGCGAAGGATTCTGTTCGAAGATCTGCCAGACCAGGGGTGCGGCTTCGGTCAGGCGGTTTGCGCTCAACAGGGCGCGTGCGTACAAATCGCGGAATTCCGCCGACGCGCTTCCTGCTGCCGCGAGGGGATCGAGAACGAAGATCGCCGCCCCCACCTGCTGTTGCTGCATTAAGCTCCGGGCGTAACCGATCGCGATGGTTTCATCCATCGCGTCTTCGGAGTAAGCACGTTCGTACCATGGACTCGGGTCGCCCCCTGCGCCTTCCGCCATCTGCGCCAGCTGCAGGAATGCAGAGGCTGCCTGCTTGCCATCGCCAACTTCTGAGGAAAGCTCACCCAGTCGGACGATGTTTCGCTCGGAACCCTCGAGGGCAACCACTTTCTTCAGGATTGTCAGCGCGTCGGTCTTCCGTCCTTGTCTTGAGAACTCGTCGAAAACGCTCTCATAAGTTTCAATGGCAAGCTTGCGGTTGGACTTTTCGAGCAATTCGGCGAACCGCTTCTTCTGTTCCAGGCTGGGATTGGCGAATCGCGCCAATTTCTTGTAGGTAAGGCTTGCTCGGATGCCATCCCCGGAACTCAACTGCCGTTCGAACAAATCCCCCAACAACCGCACCGCATCGGGAAGGCGCTGTAACGACAGACAGAGGTCAGCTGCCATCTGCCTGACGGTATCGTTGGCCGGATCAAGGGCGAGAGTCTGGAGAAACTCTTCCAGGGCTTCAGCCGGCTTCCCTTTTTGGAGCAGTTTCTCGCCGCGCTCTACCCGTCGGGCGATCTCCTGGCGGTCCGCTCGTTTTGGGGTCTCAGTCATGGGATAAGCGGTTTCGGGAGTAATCCAACCCCGATTCTAGGCAGGGCGGTAACCGGCATCAACGCAGGACGGGTGACCACGATTACCAAGGTCATCCTGACCCCACGGCAATTACCCTGGTAAGCCCCCGCCAGTGGTTTCTTCTGCGACCTTTCCCCACTCCGCCGCTAACCTGGAATTGGCGCCGGGGTGTGCTTTCGCCGCCGCACTATGTTCGCCGCAACCCTCTTCTTCGCAACCGACATACCGTGGTTCATTTGGCCCATGATTGGGGCGGTTACCGGAGTCTATTTCTTTTACAAGGGTTTCCGGTTGCTCCAACGCAAGCGGCTCATCGTGAACACTCCTGCTTCCAAGATCCGCAGCGCCTCGATGGGCCTAGTGGAGGTCAGCGGCCTCGCCACCGGACCTTATGTGGTGACCTCTCCGCTTCGCCAAGTCGAGTGTTACTACTACCAGAGCACGGCCTGGGAACTGCAAGGGGGCAAGAACAAGCATTGGGTAAAGGTGGCCGATGAGAGCCTTCACGTGCCCTTCTATGTCGATGACAGCACCGACAAAGTCTTGATCGATCCACGCGGCTCAGAGATCGATTTGCACTGCGACTTCCGCGAGGAATACCACCGATCGGTTTTGTACGAGGGACCTGAGATGCCCTCATCCGTGCAGGATTTTCTTTTGCGACATGGCGTTGATCCCGACAAGCGTATCAAGGTGGAAGAGCACTGCATCAAGCCGAAGAATTTTCTGTTCGTGCTGGGCACGCTTTCTCAGAATCCGGGCGTGGATGCAAGCGTTGCTCCAGCCTGGGCCGAACGAGTAACTCAAAGATCGGAGCCGCCAGAGGCGAATGAACTTGAACCAGAAGTGATTCGCCTTTCTGAACCTGTTGGGGCCGTGCCCGCAACCGCTATGACGCAGCAACAAAAGATTGCTGCCGCGCTTTCGAGGGCGGGAATCTCAAACCCAATCTCTTGGACGAGGGCCTCTATCGCCGCGCCCGCAGCGGTCGACTCGGCTAAGGCGGTAAGAACGATCGTAGCCGAACCGGCTGTTGAAGACCTGGGAGGGTATGATCTTCATCCTCCCGTGGTTCTCATGAAAGGCAGCCATGAACCCACGTTCTTTATCTCGTGGAGAAGCCAGCGCGACGTGGTCGCGTCTCTCGGCTGGAAATCGAGTCTGATGATCTGGGGCGGACCGGCCCTGACCATCTTGTGCGTTTACATCTTGCTCGCAGGTTTCGGTCAGCTGTAAACTCCGCGAGCAGCCGGAGGACTTTATGGTGCTCGTCACTACTCTTGCTTTTCTATTCGCGCTCGTCGCATCGATCGTATACCTGGTCACGATCTATAACGGCATGGTCGCGCTGAAGAATGACATCGACAAAGCTTGGGCGAACATCGACGTGTTGCTCAAACAGCGCCATGATGAACTCAACAAGCTGCTTGACACGACGAAGGGATACATGGATTTCGAGCGAGAGACGCTGACCAAAATTATCCAGGCGCGCAGCCAATATCAGCAGGCAGTTACCCTCGATCAAAAGGTGCAGGCCGACCAGACGATGACCTCTGCCCTGCGCGGATTTTTTGCGGTCGCGGAGAACTACCCCGAGCTCAAGGCGAACAACAATTTTCAGACTCTAGAGAAACGCATCTCGGAGTTGGAAAACCAGATCGCCGACCGGCGTGAGTTTTACAACGATTGCGTCAATACCTTCAACATCCGCATTCAGCAGGTACCAGACACCTTGGTCGCATCGTTCATGCACTTAACCCCGCGCACGATGTTGAAGATCGATGAAGCCGACAAGGCTGACGTCAAGATGTCGTTCGGGGCAGCAAACTAGAGCCCGTCAGTTCTTCTTCCGTTTCCAGTCGAAACGCCGTCCGACGATGCACTTGAGAATCAGGTGATCGGTCGAACGCGTTGTGCCGACGCCTAGGCCGGCATTGAATTCCCACTGCGGACCAAAATCCACATCGATCGCGGGAAAAAACTGCTGTTCCTGCTCCCGGAGTGGATCGAATCCGGTGAGCGGACCGTATGCCGCGTAATATTCCAGTCCCCCGGCAATCCGCTTTGTGAAATTAAAGCTCACCTTCGCGTTCGGCGAGAACTCAACGCCGCGATTTACATCCGGGCCATGCCAGGCGCGATCGAGCGTGGGATTGAAACTGAAATACCACCTTCCGAGTTGCCGATCCACGATGGGGCGGATTTCCCAACTCCACGTATCTGGCGAGAACTCACTTCGCTGGTATCCAATTTCGTTGGACAGGCTGACGCCCACGGGCCAGTGCCATGACTCGGGAACTCGGAACCTTGGCCGGATGTGGTCGCCCACCCAGTACCAGTGGCCGTCCGGCTGAAGGCTCGTAAAAACGTAAAAACCCGTTTCGAACCAGGTTGTGAATCCTTGGGTGATTTCGAGCGTTAGGTGCACAGCGTGGTGGGTTGGCAACGTCCCGTCGGTCGTGGTTTTGCTTCCTTCGGCAGTGAAGTTCGTATGCAGTTCCACCATGGTGTGCGCTGGCGCGACCAGGTCGGCCCCATAGACTTGGATTTCATAGTTGTCCTGGCCGCTCGCAGCCCCAGCGTAACCCAGCCCCAGCAAAAGCGAGAGCGCTGCCCACAAACCTTGAGGTCCGAAACGCATGTTGCTCAGATGCTACCAGCAGAATCGACCGCAATTGCTGGAACCTGCTGGCTAACTCCATTGTCCAATGGCAATAGACACGCGTGCTCGAGAGGAGTGAGTGGGTATGGCTTTCTCAACAGCAGGCGGTAGTCCGTTTCAAGCCGAGATTAATATCACGCCGATGATCGACGTGTTGCTGGTGCTGATCATCGTCTTTATGGTGGTGGTCTCAATGTCTCAGGAGAAAGGACTCCAGGCTCAGATTCCGCAACCGGCAGAGAAACCGTCGAGTCCTGCTTCGCTTCGGACTGTGGTCATCCAAGTTGCGTGGTCGGGTGACCAGAGAGTCCCGGGGCTGAAGATCAACGAAGAAAACGTCACCTGGAACCAGCTGCACGACCGGCTCTTCGATATCTTCAAACAACGTGCCGAGCGCGTTGCTTTTGTGAAGGGCGATGACGACGTGGATTTCCAGTACGTGGCTGAGGCGATTTCGATCGCGCGCACCTCAGGGGTGGAGCGGATTGGATTGCTAACAAGAACTGGGACGGAATCTCCATAGGGTCGCCCCTTTTTGCAGCTACGGAAATCTTGCTTGCCCTGAATTTTCTGCCAGCTTGATGAGAGCAAACGCTTGTTTCCGGATTGCCGCATCGACGCTGTCATCGCTTGCGACATTGCGAAGTATCGGCACAAGGGCCGGCAGATCGCGCAAAGCGTGACGCTCGGCCTTGCCGGTCATTGCCTCCAATGCAGGAACCATTGCTCTTCGGTTGTGAAGCTGCAGGTCGGCCAGCTTCCGCCCATATTCGAATGTCTGCGATAGTTCTTCGAAAACCGAAGTCAGCTCTTCGACATCCGAATCCGCGGAACGGCTGTAAGTGAACTGGTTTTTGACCGACCCATAACGATAGGCGAGCGTATAAACATTGTTCGTGCCGGGCGAGCTCTGCGGTTCTCCGTAGCCTCCTCCGAAGTAGTTCAATCGCTGCGTCAGGTTGAAAGCGATGCGGCGCGTTCTATCGGTCACATGAAACTCGGTCGTGTACCGGACTCCTGTCTTATCGAGACCCTCAGGCGCAGAAACGTAGGTGGCGGTACCGGAAGCATCGATTGCAATCGAGTAGTACGACGGGTCCGCGTTCCACTTCAGCGCACTGAAGATGATGGTTGGAAACTGGCCGGAAGTCTTCAACTGGAGCTGCGGGTTTTGTGCGAAGAGCACCCCCGAAGATCCGAGGAGAAAAAGCATTGCGACGGGAAGCGTCTTGAGTGCGGGTGCCATTAGTTTTGGTAAGTCTCTCTTCCTATTCTGGTTGGATGCAGCGATTGGACCCCCACCTACCCAGTAGCTTCTAGAGACTTGGTGGCCGAACCCGGATCCGGTCACCTAGCCCTAACCTTGATCCATATCGGCGTGCCCACGAAGCCAAAGGCCCGGCGAATCTGGTTTTCCAGGAATCTCTCGTACGAAAAATGAAGTTTAACCTGCCGATCGGTAAAAAGGATAAAGGTGGGTGGAGCAACCGCAGCCTGGGTCAGGTACAGAATCTTCACTCGCTGCCGAACCGGAACCGCGGCTCGATCGAAGTCCACGTGCTTCAAGAAGCGGTTCATTTCGCCAGTCGTGATGCGCTTCCGCCGCTCCGACGCAACCTCCTGCAATAGAGGGAATACTTTCTCGACACCCTTACCGGTGGCAGCGGAGACGAACACGACCGGGGCGTATTGAAGGAACTTTAACGCGTACCGCAGCTTTTGCTCATACGCCGCCCGGTCGGCGGGGTGCTTATGCTCCTGAATGCGAGCCGCCCGCGACTGACTGATGGCCTTTTTCTGGCCGCTGATGACCAGATCCCACTTGTTTACGACAATGATTATCGAACGGCCACTCTCGTGCGCGTAGCCGGCTATCGATGCGTCGAGGGCGCTCACCCCTTCCGTAGCATCGACCATCAGCAAGGCAATGTCCGCCGATTCGAGATGCTTCCGCGCCATAACCACGGAAAGTTTCTCCGCCATCAGGTAGGTCTTTCCCTTGCGTCGGATGCCGGCAGTGTCGATAAAGCGGAACCTCTTGCTATCGCGTTCCACCATCTCATCCACCGCGTCGCGGGTAGTGCCGGGAATGGGAGAGACAATGGCCCGATCCGAATGGGTAATCTGGTTCAGAAGTGTGGATTTGCCAACATTGGGATGGCCGATGATGGCCACGCGAATCTCGGTCGGCGCTTGGCTCTCGACTGGCTGTTCCCCGCCTTCGTCCTCCCCCAGGGGGCTTACGGAATCCTCCTCCTGCGCGGTCGGAGCGAGCGGTGCGAGAGGGGGAGGCATGTCCTCTTTGGTGAAAAAGTTGAGCGCTTTGAGCCCGGCAACCACCGCGTCGAGCAGCTCATCGACTCCACGCCCGTGCTCTGCGGAAACAGGGAAAATGTCATGAATCCCGACCCGATGAAAGTCGTCGGCCACCGTATCTTGCTTCGCCGAGTCGACCTTATTGACCGCCAGAAACAACGGTTTCCCTGCCTTGCGTAAGAGGCGGGCAAGCTCGAGATCGGGAGCGGCCAGCTCCGTCCGCCCATCAACGACCATGACGATCAGCGCAGCCTCCTGCAGCGCAATTCGGGCCTGGCGAAAGATCTCCGAAGGAATCAGATCTTTCTCTTCGGGAATGATTCCGCCGGTATCGACCACGCGGAAGTCGTGACCGCTCCAGTGGGCTTCGCCGTAGAGACGGTCGCGCGTGATCCCCGGCTCGTCTCCGACGATGGCGCGCCGCGATCCAACCAGCCGGTTGAACAGCGCGGACTTGCCGACATTAGGCCGGCCAACAATGGCAATGAGCGGGAGTTTGGACATGAATCTTGCGCATCGCGATGCGCTCGACCGGACGGGCCGCTCGTCCTAGATGGTCTGTGCTACTTCAACCTCTCAGTTTACTATAGAGAATCTGTGTCCTCGAGTTTTCAGCCCGCCAGTTCTGCCGCGCCGGGCGGCACGCTTTCACTCTACAAGTTCTTTTCGCCCGGCGGACTGCTCTCGCGCACTCATCCAGCCTATGAGTTCCGCCGCGGGCAATT
>Ga0157372_10002549_pt1 | contig 19755 bp, 18 predicted proteins | sample C55metaG_FD_115307 | JGI IMG/M metagenome (GOLD analysis project Ga0157372, IMG submission 115307) | Corn rhizosphere microbial communities from Kellogg Biological Station, Michigan, USA - C5-5 metaG | ecosystem: Host-associated > Plants > Roots > Rhizosphere > Soil | place: USA: Michigan... | reverse complement strand
GCAGGCCTTCCAGGTTTCGGGCGCGTCCGTCGTCGTACGTCTGATCCGACATGTCGCCGTCTGGTCGGGATGTGGACGGCGGGCCGGTGTGCGAATGAATGCCGGACACCGTGCCACGCCGGAAAGCTAGAATGGTATTCGCGTCCCGCAAGCAATGGGCGCGCATGTATGCACCGGACATCGCGCGACCCACTGAAACGCGACGGCGCGGTGCGTGCATTGGTCACGCGGCGGACTTGACCGCAGTTGCGCCGGCCACCAGCATGCGGCCAGCATGCGGCCACCACGCCGTATGGCCACGCGTGTTCTACGTACTACCCGCACCGGGAAGGAGGGCTCCATCGACGCCGATCTGCTGCGCATCCCCGTGGGTCCAGGTTCCATCCACGTTGAGCGTTATGGCCACGGCGGCGCGCCAATCGTGCTGCTCCACGGCTTCGGCACCTCGAGCTTTGTCTGGCGGAACATCGCCCCGGAGATCGCGCTGGCGAACCGCACCGCGTTTGCCCTCGACCTGTTCGGCTACGGCGAGTCCGACCGCCCGTTCGACGCCGATTATGGCATCGCCTCCGAAGCGGAGCTGGTGGACCGCGCGCTCACGGCGATGCGGCTCCCCAAGGCCACGGTCGTCGGGCTCGACCTCGGCGGCGCCGTCGCGCTGCGGCTCGCCGCCAGCCGGCCCGAGCGGGTGGAGCGACTCCTCCTCGTCAACCCGATCGCGCTCGACGAGATCCCGGCCGGGGACGTGACCTCACTCCAGCGCAACACGGCCCGCTTCGCCTTCCGGACCTCGCGCAGCATTCTCGGCGCGGCGCCCATCCTCGGCGAGGTCCTGCGCCAGAGCGTGGCGGACGAGTCTCACATGCCCGACAAGCTGGTGGCGCGCTATCTCGCGCCGTATGTGGGCGCTGAGGGGCTCGAGCACCTGCTCCTGCTCGCCCGCTCCATCGATGACGAGGACATGGAGGACGCCGAGCTGGGCTCGCTGCCGCAGCCGACGCTGATCGTATGGGGCGACAAGGATCCGTGGGTGGACGCGAAGTTCCCCGAGCGGCTGTCCGACACCATCCCCGGGAGCCGTCTCGTCCGTCTGCCAGGCGTGGGACGCCTGGTGCCGGAGGAGGATCCGGAGGCGCTCGTGTCACTGCTGCTCGAATTCATCGGCGCGGCGGCGCTGCGGGACTGATTCCTGCTCGAAAACCTGTGCAAGATCACACCGAATTGGTTATATTGATACGTCATTCAACCATACAACCTGATTTCATGGCCAGAGCGCAGCGTACTAATTCGAATCGTCGTTATGCAGGACCCGCGGAGCCATCGCCGTTCGAGCAGGCCCGCGACGAGCTCTTCCAGCACATCATGCGGTGCGGTGTCGTCGGTGCCCAGCCCGAGCACGTCGAGGAGTGGTTCGCCGACACCATCAAGTACATGTCCGACCGGTTCCCCGAGCTGAGCGAGCAGCAGATCGCGGAGCTGAAGACCCTCGGCCTGCGTTTCGCGCAGCCGCCCAAGACGCGCACCGAGAGCGACGCCGCTTCCGCGGCCTGACTTCGACCGCACGTCCGATAGATCAGTAAACGACACGCCCCCGGCATCAGAGGGGGCGTCCGCGTTTGCGGGACTCGCGCCGCTCAGCGCATCAGGCGAGCACCGCGGCGCAGCACCAGTCCCACTCGCAGTCCGCCGCCCAACCCCACCTGGAGCGCCGGCACCACGCCTCGCGCCGAGCGATGACCTTCGATGTCCATCGCCACGAGGAGACGCGGACGGACGCGATCGCCCGGCTCGGCGCGCGCACTCAGGCCCCCGCCAAGGGAGAGACCGAACGCGCTCTGGCGAAACGGATCGAGCAGGAAGCGCACGAGCAGGTCGGCTCGCCCGTCGAGCGGACCGGGTGGTGTATCGGCACTCCCGAGGAGCGCCTTGCGGTCCTCGGTGGAGACACCGACCGCGACATCGAACCCGACGCGCACGTAGTAGCCCATCGGGATCTGTACGCCGGCACCGACCTGTACCGCCGGCTGATCTCCGAAGATCCCGTCGAGCCGCAGCTCCGGTTGGGTCATCGGCCGTGGCACCTGGGCGCGCGCTGCCGGAGCGCAGAAGGTGATGGCGACGAGCACGCCGCCAGACGCCAGTGCGCCGCGTGCCCACGCTGCTCCGCCCTGCCGGCGCATCACCGGGCGCGGGCGCGCCACAGCGCGAGCGTGTAATCCACGATGGCCAGCACGGACGCCACCGCCACGGCGGCGAGCAGCGTGGACACGGCCTCCGGCCACGCCAGCACGCAGAACAGCGTCAGGAGCTGCAGGACGGTGACGATCTTCCCCATCGCCCGCGCCTTGAACTGCACCGGCCGGAGCCACGTGATCGTCCGTGCGACGAGGAAACCGACCGCGGTGGCGAGGTCGCGCGAAATGAGGATGAAGTACGCGGTCGTGCTCAGGGCCCCGGTGAACAGGAAGGTGCCCACCACAGTGAGCACGAACACCCGGTCGGCGATCGGGTCGAGCAGTGCGCCCCAGCGCGACGTCGCCTTGACGCGGCGCGCGAGCCAGCCATCGAGCATGTCGGTGATGGCGGCGACCCCAATGAGCCCGATGCGCGCCTCAGCGGCGCCCGCGGCGACGAAACCCGCGGCGAGGAAGAGCCGCGACGCGGAAATGAGGTTGGGGATCGTTCCGAGAGTACGGCGCGCGCTCATCACCATCAATCATAACCGCGTTCCGACGGCTGCGCGCCGTGTCGCGGCACCGGCATTGCTCCTGTTCCGGCCACTCTCTAGCTTGGCGCCCGTGAACTCCAGCGACCATGTGCAGGCCGACTTGCTCACGCACGTCACCGCCGATCTGGCGGGCATCGGCTCCGGCCCGTTGCGCGATGCAGGCCTCCTGAGCGGCCTGCTCATCGCCGCGGCGAGCGCGGCAGGCCTCAATCCGCAGGGTGTACCGCACGTGCGAGTCGCTGCCGCGGGTGGTGTGTCGGCGCTCCTTTTTCTCGATCCCTGTCACGTGAGCATCCATTCGCTTCCCGACCGCGGGCTTGCCCTCGTGGACATCCTGACGCGTGATGCCGCCGGTGCCGGCAAGGCACTCGACGTCTTCGTGCGCCGCCTCGTGCCGTCGGCCGTCACCAGCGACGCCAGGACTCGCGGCTGATGCTCCGCTCGTTCCTTCCGCTCCTTCAGGTCCTGCTCGTCTTCGTCATCCTGACGTGGGACGTCGTGCTCGCGGCCCGCATCGCCCACGTGAAGGCGCTCCCCCGCACCTTCGCGATGCTCTCGGCACTCGCCGGGTTCCTCGTGCTGCCGGCCCTCATCATTCACCTCGCGGCAACGAGCAGCATCACCGGACGCGCCATCATCGAGGTGGACTTCATCTGGCCCCTCACCGTGGTGCTGTTCGCCCTCCAGGCGCTGTATGCCGCTTCGCGCCGGCTGGTGAATCCCTTCCTCGGCTTCTTCATCGCGGCGTACGACGTCATGATCGCCGTCGACGCCGTGCTGCGGTTCATCAGCGCCCGCGGCACGCCGCTGCCGCACGCCGCGCTGATCTTCCTCGCTGCCACGACGGCTACCTTCACCGTCGTCACCCAGTCTCCGCTCGTCCTCGGCTCGCCCTTCTTCTTCTTCACGCCGATGATCGCGCCGGCCTTCCCGGCACTGCGCCGCTCGGCCGCCACCTTCCGGCTCGTCATGGCGTTCATCGCCGGCGGGTGGATTGTCATCTTCATCACCAGCCTGAACCCGGCCGACCAGGCGGTGAACTCGTACGCCGTGCACAACCCGGAGACCGAGCGGCTGCAGGAGCGGCCCGAGGGCGATTTCGAGATCGGCCTCCGGATCTTCGACGACCTGAAGGGCCCACCCGCCCAGCTCGCGGTGAAGAACGACCTCGCGCTCGTCGACACGCTTGGCGTGACGACGGTGAACGTCGTCATCATCCCCGAAGCGATGAACAACGCGGCGCTCGACTCGCTGGCGCGGGTGCTGGAGATCGTGCGCAACGACAGCACGCGAATCATGCTCACGCTCGGCTACGCCAAGCCGCTGATCCCGCTGCCTGGCCGCACCTTCCACGACGTGCGCCGCCTGCGAACGATCGACCAGATCGTGCGGCGCCTGCGGCCGGACGTCATCCTGCCGGCGCAGGACCCGTACACCGCGGGCACCGTCGCCGCGGGACAGCATCCTCCCGAATACTGGCAGAGCTACCTCACCCGCGCGTCGGCGATCGTCAAGCGCATTCGTCCGCGCACCCAGATCGGCGTCTCGGCCTCGGCCTACGACAGCCGCGACAGCACCCTGTACGCGTGGGCCGCCGCGAAGGGATCGCCGATCGACCTCGTCGGCTTCTCACTCTTTCCCTCACCGAGCGGCGTCCGCACGCTCGACGCCGAGCGAGGGGCCGCCGACCGCTGGATGCGCGTGTCGAACTCGACGAAGGATCACTGGATCTTCGCCACCGGCGGCTACCCCGAAGCGCACGGTGAACAGAGCCAGGAGCGCGCGATCTGGGCGGCGCTCGCGTGGGGCACGAGCCGGCCGAACATCAAGGGGCTCATCGTGTGGGACGCCGGCGACTACGGCATGATCCGCGGCCTTCGCGGCGCCGATGGTCACCTCCGCCGCGCCACCTTCGCCATCCTGCGCGCGATGAAGGGGCTGCACGAATCCGCGGCGCCGGCGGTCATACGGACGGATTCGACGAAGAGCGCGCAGCCACAGCCGTAGAGAGGGTACCGGTGGGCGGTGCCTGAAAAAGGGTACCGTACCGCCGTTGCCCGCCCTACACCGCCTTGCCTGCACCGCGAATCAGCCCCTCCACCCGTCGTTCCTCCACGAAGTACTGCTGCGCCACGCGCCGCATCTCCTCCGCCGTCACTGCCCGGACTCGCGTGTCGAACTCGCGAAGCTCGGCAAGCGTCCCGAACATCCACGCATCCACCATGTCGCCCAGCACGGCGCCGCCACTCTGCTGGCGGATCGCGTGCACGCCCACCGCGTACGTCTGGGCCTGCTGAAGCTCGCGCGTCGTGACCAGCTCGTCACGCAGCCGGGCGAACTCGCTCAGCAATCCTCGACGCGCCACTTCCTCCTTTTCCGGCGACGTGGCGATGTACGCGCCGAAGATGCCGGCAAGGGCGCGCTCGTTGGCGAAGGCGTGCACCGTATAGCCCAGCGACTGCTTGTCGCGCAGTTCATCGAAGAAGCGACCACCGAGGCCGCTCGCCACACCGGCGATCATCCCCGCGGCAAAGCGCGCCGGATCGGAGCGGGATGGACCGGGGAACAGCAGCGCGAGCGCCGTTTGTGCCTTCTCGCGCTGCTCCACGCGCTGCACCACCGCCGCCGGCCACGTCGGCGGATCGAGAGTCGTCAGCTCGCCACCCGTCAGTTCACCGAACCGCGCCGCCGCGAGGGCTGCGAGGTCGTCCGGCTCCGCGTCGCCGACGATGGCAATCACCGCCGGCCCGCCCAGCACGCGCGCGCGATGCCACTCCCGTACGTCGGACACCGAGATTGCCGGCAGCGACTCCTCGTCGCCGGTGGCGGGCACGCCGTACGGATGACCGGCGAACGCCGCCGTCGTCGCGAGTCGCATCGGATAGCGATACATGTCGTCGCGTAGCGCCACGAGGTCGGAGAGCGAGACCGAGCGCTCCGTCTCCAGCGCGTCGTCCGGGAAGCTCGCGTGCTGCACGACGTCGGCAAGCAACGCGATCGCCGGTGCCGCGTGTCTCGACGGCACGCTGATCGACCAGCCGAAGCTCTCGCTGCCCGTGGCGCCGCCGATGCTGCCCCCGAGCAGCTCCGCCTCCTCGGCGATCTGCGCCGCGGAGCGACTCTGCGTTCCCTTCACCGCCGTCCGCACCATCAGCGACGTCAGGCCGGCGCGGTCGAGTGGCTCGTCACGCGCGCCGCCGTGCACGTAGACCCCCGCGTGCATCAGGGCGCCCGGCTTGCGACGCACGAGAATGGGAACGCCGCTCGGCGTGCGGTACACGCGCACGCCCGATTCCTCGCGCTCGGCGCGTGGGCCACCGTGCACCGCTGGCACCGCTGGCGTCGCGACGCTGGTGCGCTCCACTTCGGCGGCCGGCGCTGCGTCGAGCAGCTGTCGGATCGCGTTCACGTCCGCGGCGAGCACCGGCGTGCCCTCGGGCCGGTACGTCACGAGCCCCGCCTGCTCCGGATCCAGGTAACGCCACGCGAGCCGCTGCAGGTCTGCCGTCGTGACCGAAAGCGCGGCGCGTAGATATTCATCGCCGCGTTGCCAGTCCCCGAGCGCCTGCCACTCGGCGAGGTAGTTCGCCTGCCCTTCCATGTCCTCGAGCCGGCGGATCCATCGCGACTCGTAGAGGCGCTTCGCGCGTACCAGCTCTCCCTCGCTCACGCCATCCGCACGCAGGGCACGGAGCTGCGCCCACACGGCGCGCGCCGCGTCGGCCGCGCACTCCGGCGATGCTTCCGCGTGGACGACGAACACGCCGAGCGACGTCGGCGTGTAGTCGTACGCCGAGACGGATGAGGCCAGCTTCTTCTCGCGCACGGCCCTGTACAGGCGCGATGCGCGCCCGCCGGCCAGTACGGTGGCGAGGATGTCGAGGCCGGGCGTATCGCCGTCGAGCGTACCCGGCGTGCGCCAGCCGAAGGCGACCTGCGTCTGGCCGATGTCGCCCGCCCACTCGCGGTAGCGGAAGCCGCCGGTGCCTTCCTCCGTCGGCCCGGGCGTACGCGTCGGCGTGCCGCCCGGCAGCGTGCCGTATCGCTGCGCGACCTCGCGCATCACGTCGTTCTCGTCCACGTCACCGACGATGGACAGCACGGTGTTGGCGGGATGGTAGAAGTTGCGATAGAAGCGCAGCATCGATTCGCGCGTGAGTGCGCGCAGGCCGGGCTCACGGCCGATGCGCCAGCGGCGGATGCGATGCACGTCATGCAGCAGCTCGTACAGCGTCTCGGTGGTCACCGCGGGCGGATTGTCCGCCTTGCGCTTGGCCTCCTGGATGATCACCTCGAGCTCGCGTGCCAGTTCCTCGGAGTCGATCAGCGAGTTGGCGTAGGCATCGAACTGCACGTCGAGCCCCGTCGCGAAGCTCGACGCGGGAAGCACGGTGTAGTAGCTCGTGTGGTCGTAGATCGTCGCGGCGTTGAGGTAGCCGCCAACCGCCTTCGTCTGCCGCGCAATCTCGCCGACGCCGCGTGTCGGCGTGCCCTTGAAGAACATGTGCTCCAGCACGTGCGCGATGCCCACCACGTCGTCGGTCTCGTCGAAGTAGCCGGCGCTCACGTAGGTGACGATGGCGACCACCGGCGCTGAGCGATCACGGCGGACGAGCACGGTGAGCCCGTTCGGCAGCACGGTGCGGCGAACGGTGGCGGGATCGAAGGTGGCAGGAACCGGAGTCGCGGTGGCGGACATCGAGCTCAATTGAAGGCGAGGCGGCGATGCCGCAGGATGGCGAGGCCGGCCACGAACGCGAGTGCACCGTAGCCGCCGAGCCAGAGAACTGATTGCCAAGGGAGTGCCACGCCGTTCGCTGCGGCCGCGTACACCTCCGTGGTGAGATTCAGCGGAGGCAGCAAACGCAGCAGCACCGCGAACGAGCCCGTCGATGTTCCGTACAGTTTCCACAGCACGTCGGCCGCACCCGCCACAGCGACGAGGGAGAGCCAATCCCACCGCGATATAGCGGAGAGCGCGAAGCCAAGCCCGGCGTAGCAGAGATAGCCGGCCGCGATGACGATGAGCAGCGACACGCTCAGCACGGGCTCGATGATCGCCCCATACAGGAGCGCGAGCGCGACGGTGAGCACCAGGAAGCAGAGGCCGTTCACGGCGAACTCGGCGCCATACAGCGTGGCCGGCGCGACCGGCTTGGCGAAGAGGAAGCGGTAGAAACCGAGCTTCCGGTCGTTGGCCACGATGCCGTTCATGCCGATCAGCGCGCCAAGGAAGGCGTAGGTGCCGATGAATGTCGCCACGAAGCCGATGCTCGCACTGTGCAGCATCACCTGGTGCGCCGCTTCGGCAGTCCCGTACTTCCGGATCAGGTACGCGGGCGGCCCACCGGGCCCGTTGACCGCCAGGAGCATCGACGACACACCGAGGTAGCCGAACAGCAGCGCGACGATGAGTGTCGGCAGGCCACGGTTGACCGCGTAGTCGCGCACCTGCCAGAGGGCGTACGAGCCGAGGCGCGCCGCGCGACGAGGTACGACGTCCTGCTCCGCGGCGCCGAGGGTTGCTCCGGGTGTCGTCATCAGACCGCCTGTGCCGCTGCGCGTCCCGCGACCGCCTCGCGGAACTGCGTCTCCAGCGCCGAGTGGGCGGGCGACAGTGCCACGATCAACACTCCGCGCCGGAGCAGTTCGGCCACGCCGGCGTTGACTTCCTCCAGTGTGCGGCCGCTGACCTCGTACTCGTTGCGCGAGATCAAGCGAGCATCGGGAAACAGCTCGAGCACGAGCGGCACGTCGCGCTCGACGACAAGCCGATACGCGGCCCGCGTCGGTGCGGATGCATCGGCGCCGCGCATGTCCACGACACGTTGCAGCCGGCCGTGATCGAGGATCGCGACACGATCGGCGAGACGCGCCAGCTCGTCGAGGTTGTGCGACGCGATGAGCACGATGCGATCCGGCCGACGCAGCTCCTGCACGATGTCGCGGAAGCGCTGGGTCCAGACCGGATCGAGCCCGTGGGTCGGCTCATCGAGCACGATGACATGTTCGTCATGCAGCAGTGCCTGCGCGAGACCGAGACGCTGGAGATTGCCCTTCGAGAGCTGGCGCACCCGCTTGCCGCGATGCTCCTCCAGCCCCAGCCAGGCGATGCAGCGCGCGACGCGCGCGTGCAGTTCGCCCGCCGGTACACCGGCGAGCAGTCCGTAGCGGCGCAACGCGTGATGCAGCCGCCACGCGGGCGGGATGTTCACCAGCTCGGCGAGGTAGCCGATGCCATGCTGCTCGACAAAGCGACGGGGCGCGAGTCCGTGAATGCGGACCGCGCCCGAGCTGGGACCGAGGAAGCCGAGCAGCAGCGCGATGAGGGTGCTCTTGCCCGCGCCGTTGGGGCCGGCGAGGCCGAACACCTCGCCGGGCTGGATCTCGAGCGTCAGGTCGTCGAGGGCGAGGACTTCGCGTCCGGTCCAGCTCCGGTAGCGCTTGCCGACGTGATCGAAGTGGATCAGCGCGGTGCCATGGGCTGCGCGCCGGAGGGCGTCATGCCGTTCGGCGTCATGCCCGGCGGCATCGTCCCGGCGGGTACGGTGCCCGGTGCTGGAACGCACGCGGTCCACGGTCCGGTGCCGGCGCGCTGGATGAAGCGCACGCCTTCATCCAGGCGGCCGAGCCGCGCGAGGGAGCAGCCGAGATAGCCAGCTGACATCTTGTCGGTCCCGTCGGCCTCGAGCGCACGGATGTAGAAGCGACGTGCCGTGTCGTAGTTCTGCGCCGCGAACGCCACCGACGCGAGCTCACGCAGCGCGAGCGCGTTCGTGGGGCCGAGCTCCACCGCCTTTACGCCTTCCTGCTGCGCCGTGTTCAGGTTGCCAGCCTCGCGCGCCATCCGCGACAGGTAGACGTGCGGCATCGGATCGGTCGGGTCGTCCTTCGTTGCCTTGATGAAGGCACCCGCGGCTGCTTCACGGCGGCCCTCGCGATAGGCGGTCACGCCCTCCTGATACGCCTTGCTCGATCCTCCGCGACCGGCGAGCGCGTACCATGCAAGGCCGCCGATGACGAGGAGCAGGACGACGGCGGCGACGACGGGAAGCCACGGCTGCCGCGTGCGCACGGGCGCCACCGGTGGAGCAGCGGCAGCCGGCGTCGCCATCGCGTCGAGCGGTACGGTGGCGCGGGATGTCGTCGGCGGCACGCTCGCGCGCGCGGCACCGGGAGCGAAGGAGTTCGCCGGGTCACCGAGCATCCCGGCCTCGAGCTTGATGAATGCGTCGCGTGCCGCGCTCACGTCGGCCGCGGTGGGCTTGTAGTCCGTGCGTGCCGCGCGCTCACGCGCCGCGTGGAACTCGGCGAGCGCGTTGGCCTGCTCCAGCGAGAGGAGCTGCCGCTGGCGCAGTTCGCGGATCAGCATCTGCCCCGTGAGCGCCGAACCGCCGACGAGCGAGCGGAGCCCGGTCTCGACGACGTTCCACGCCTCGATGAAGTCCGCGGCCAGATCTTCGCTGTTCTTGCCGACGTCCAGCCGCGCGACGATCGGCCGCGCGGCATTCAGTGCATCCAGCGCGGCCCGCTGCGCGCCGCTCATCGAACGATGCGGAGCAGCCCTGCGGCAGCACTCGCGCGAAGGAAGAGCTCCGCGTCGTGGTGCGGCACGCGCACGCCCGTCTCGCGGAAGGTGCGCTTCGCCACGCGCGCCATATACTCGCTCGTCGAGCGGTCCTGCAGTGCTTCCACGTCGCCGTCGCGCAACGAACGCACGATCTCCTCCCACGAGCCGGTGAGGTGCTGCCCTTCGCGTGTCAGGACGGTGTGCGTTCCGGTCAGCGGCTCCGCGTCCGGCGACCGCTCGTGCGAAAACCGGTCGCCGGCGAGCGAGGAGAGCAGCCCTCCGAACAGTTCGAGCTGGCCGCGCGCGACCTCGACGTCGCCATCGCTTGCGAGCGCGCCATCCACTTCGATGAACAGCTCATCGATGTCGTCGATCTCGCCGCCCAGCTCGGTGAGGCGATCTTCCCACGGCTTGAGCTCAGGGTCGTGCTCGTCGAGCTTGTGCGCAGCGCGCTTCAACTCGATCAGGCGCCAGATCCCGAGCTCGTCCCAGTGGTCCTCGGGCCTGGTGCGCTCGAAGTGGTAGAGCGACGCGTCGTAATCGCCGCGATCATAGAGGATGTTGGCGAGGTAGATCCTCGCCTCCAGATGGTCATTGTCGGCCTGCAGCGAACGTCGCAGCGATGCCACCGCCGCGTCGTCCTCGCCCAGCCGGTGCTGCGCGTAGCCGACGCAGGCGATGGCTTCCGCGCTGTCGGGCGCCTGCTGCACTGCCACCTCGAAAAACTCCTGGGCGGCGGCGAACAGCTCCCTGCGTTCACGCGTCGAGCCTTCACGAAAGAGCGCGCGACCGATCTGGAGCATGAGGTCAAGATCGTCTGCGTAACCGAGCTCGAGCGTGCGGCGGAAGCAGCGAATTGCAGCGTCCTCGAGGCCGAACTTGAGCAGCGTCTCGCCGAGGCCGGCCAGCGCGTCTTCGTGCTCGGGCTCGAGAACCAGCGCTTCCTCAAAGCTGCGTCGGGCCCACGGATATTCCTCGCGCGCCAGGCGCGCGTAGCCCACACCGATATGCAGCTCCACGGACGCCGGGTACAGGGCGAGCCCCTCACGCAAGACGGTGAGGGCGTCGTCGTACTGGCCTTCGTTGTAGAGCTGGTGGGCGCGCTCGTCGTACTCTTCAGAGCTCAGGAACGGGGTGGGCATGTGGCCAGGGCCTCCAGCTCGTGAGGGTTGCCGTATTGTACCATTTGGAGAGCGACAAGTTCAACCACGAGGAGCTGAATTGCAGGGGATGGGCCGGACGGGCTGGAGCCTGGAGGTCGATGCGTACTCCTCCTCGCTTCGTTGCCTCCCGTCTCCTCAGCGCCCGATCTCCCTCGCGATTTCCCCCGCCAACGCGGCATTCGCTTCCAGCAATCCAAGATTGGTCCGCAACGATCGGCCGCCGGTGGCTCGCTCCACTGCTGCAAGGAGGAATGGGGTGACAGCCGCGCCGCTGATACCTGAGCGACGCGCCTCCCCCAGCGCGGTAACGACCGCCTCGTCGACCTGGTCGCCGGGCAGCGCCAGCGCAGCCGGGGGCGGCTGGACCACGAGGATGGCCTGCGATCGTCCCAATTCGCGCGACGCGCGGTAGATCGTGGCGATCTCCGCTGGGGACTCCACCCTCGCGGAAAGCGCCAGACCGGTCGAGCGGGTGAAGAAGCCCGGCATTTCACTCGTGCGATACCCGACTACCGTGACGCCGAGGCTCTCCAGGCGTTCCAGGGTGGCCGCGACATCGAGGATGGACTTGGCGCCCGCGCACACCACTACCATTGGCGTCCGGGCAAGCTGGTGGAGGTCGGCTGACTCGTCGTAGGGCGCGTCCCGGTGCACCCCGCCGATGCCTCCGGTGGCGAAAACCGTTAGCCCCGCCCCGCCAGCAATGCACAATGATGCCGCCACCGTCGTGGCACCATCCGATCCTTGCACCGAGGCAACCGCCAAGTCTCGAGCCGAGACTTTCCTGACGCCGCTGCGCGCAAGGAATCGCTCCAGGTCCTCGCCTTCCAGACCCACGGAAGGTTGCCCGCGGATGACCGCGGTGATGGCCGGAACAACCCCCGATCGCTCCACGGCCGCGTTCATTTGCTCGGCCGCCTGACGGTTCGCCGGGATGGGGAGGCCCTGGGCTAGCACCGAGCTCTCGAGGGCGACGATGGGTTGGCCGGCCGCGATCGCGCGGGCGACTGGGGCAGAAATACGAAGCGCGGACATGGCTGGTAACCTAGCCGTCCGCGCTTCGTCGCGCCTCGTGACGGTCCCCACCGTCAAGGGCACTCACGGGTCCCTCCCTTCCTTCGTCTCTACCCGCGTGCCCGGACCAAGCGCATACCGCGTGCCCAACTTCCCGGTGCAGCGCGGATGCCAGTCGATCAGGGCGATGCAGGCCCGGTGCGACGAGGCCACGCGTCGACGATCGCCTTGCCCATGTTGGCCATCGTCACCTGCGCCTCGTTGTCGATAAGCCAGCGCTGGTCCTGGTTCTCCTTCGTCAGCACGCACGCCACCACCCGCGACTGCAGCGGAAAGAGCGAGCACTCGGTGCGCACCTGGTCGGTCTCCCCCGTCTTGTGCGGTACGTCGAGACCCGCGACGTAGCGCTCCATCTTCTCGAGGTTCTCATTGTGCGCCAGGATGTCGAGCATGGCGCTGTCTGCCGCCGGGTTCACCGCCTGACCGTTGGCAAGGAGCTCGAACAGCCGCGCCATCTCGTTCGGCGTCGTGACGCCGAGGCCGTACTTGGCCGAGCTGTCCATCGCGACGCTCGAGCTCCGGAGGAAGCTCTTCGAGTGCACCTTGGTGTGCGGTAGGCCGAGCTTCTCCATCTTGTCCCACACCCGGCGGATGATGATCCGGTCGAGCAGGAGATTCGTCGCCGTGTTGTCGCTGATCGTGATCATCAGCCACGCTGCGTCGTGCACGGTGATAATCGAGCGGTCGTGCATGAACTGCAGCAGCCCCGAGCCCGGCACCTTGTCGATCTTCAGCAGCGTGATCGGGTCGTCGAGCGCGAGCTGGCCCTTGTCGACGAGATCGTACACGGTGACGAGGATCGGCACCTTGATCAGGCTGGCCGTGGGGAAGGTCTCGTCCCCCCGCAGTTCCAGCCGCTCGCCGGTGTCCAGGTTGTGCACCGTGTAGCCCACCACGCCGTGATGGGCCCCGGCGAGCGAGTCGAGCGTGCGATGGAGCCGTGCGGTATCAGCGCGCGTGAACGACGCGGGTTGAGCGGATGCCGGCCGTGCCCCCTGACCCGTGGCGCACGCCGGCATGGCGAGCAGTACACCGAGCAGTGCGACGCGACCGACGCGCATCAGCGTGCCTCGTGCGACTCGGCGTCGGGCAGCTCGTCAGCCTTCAGCGTCTCCAGCAGCTCGCGCTCTGATGACGTGGGGTCGAACACGGCGACGACCTTGATCGTCTCGCCGCTGTAGCAGTCGAAGGTCTTGACCTTTCCCTTCGGCACGCGGATCTCGTGACCATCCTCGAAGCGCAGGACGACGAGCGGGTTGTCGTTGTTGACGTAGGCCTTGCGGAGCTTGGCGGGAGCGGGAGGCATCGGCAGCGTCTGGGTACAGGTGAGGGCGCGCGGCGCTGGTTCAGGTGACCACGCTTGTGGTGTGAACGTAGCGCCTCCACTCGTCGTTGGCGAGGATGTCGTCGATCACTCCGACGGCTGCATCCAGCTCGTCGTCGCTGGTGTAGAAATGCGGTGCGATCCGGATGCCCGCGCCGGGACGGAAGTCCACGATCACGCCGCGCGCGAGCAGCGCCTGCGCCACCTCGCGCGCATAGGGAACGTCGAACGCCACCGTGCCGCCGCGGCGCGCCGGATCGCGCGGCACGGTGGTGGTGAATCCGCGTGCATCGGCCAGCTCGATCAGGCGCGACGTCTGGCGCAGGCTCTTCTCGCGCACGGCGCCCATTCCCGCTTCGCGCAGCAGCCGCGGTCCCTCCGTCGCCGCGAACAGCGCCGGGATCACCGGCGTCCCGCCGAGCCAGCGCCACGCGTCCTCGGCGTAATGCATCTCCGGCTCGAAGGCGAACGGATGCTTGTGCGCCTGCCATCCGGTGAGCGCCGGCGCCACCTCCGCCCCCACCTCCGGACGCACCCAGAGGAAGCAGCCGCCAGGGCCGCCACACAACCACTTCAGCACTCCGCCGGTGAGGAAGTCCACGCCCAGCATCCGCACGTCCACCGGCAGCACGCCAACGGAGTGATACGCGTCGACGGCCACCAGCGCGCCAGCGTCGCGCGCGCGTGCAGTGATCCGTTCGACGTCCATGACGTACGCCGACCGGAAAAGTACGTGCGAGATGGACACGAGCCGCGTGCGTTCGTCGATCGCGGCGATCAGGCGATCCTCGTCAATGCTGATTCCATCCTCGCTCGGCACCACGACCACGCGGGCACCGAGCCGGGTCGCAAGCTCGTCGTAGACGTAGCGCACGCTCGGAAAATCGAGCTCGGTCATGACGATGGTGTCGCGCCCATTCGAATAGTCGAGCGCCGAAAGGATCTGTGCCTGGGCGAAGGAGACGTTGGGCACCATGGCGACCTCGCCGTCGCGCGCCCCGATGAGCGGCGCGATGCTGTCGCCGACGGACACGGGCATGGACCACCATCCGTCCGCCCACGCGCGCACCCCGCGGGTCGCCCACTGCTCGGCATACTCCGCCAACCGGCCTGGCACTCCCCGCGGCATCGCGCCGAGCGAGTTGCTCACGAGATACGTGCTGCTGGCGAGGATCGGAAACTCGTCGCGGAAGCGGAGTAGTGGATCAGTCACGGGTGGTCATCTTCTGTCGGTTGTGGAGCAGGGCCAGACGGCGGTCCGGAAGCGGCAGGAACGGATTTGCCGGCCACCATCGAATGGATCCGTGGTTTCCGTCCATCCGACTGCATCCGTTCATCCCGGTCTTCTTCAGCGTTGGCGGCAGTCACGATTGCTCGAGCGCACCGAATCTCCTTCGCGCCACCACGTACAACGCACTCGCCACCACGACAACTACCACCAGCACGCTCCATTCCCGCAGCGTGACGGCGGAGAGGAGAAAGGCGATCGCGACGGTGGCGAGGATCGGGACTGCGGCGCCGCCTGGGATCGCGAAGGTGCGTTGCGCTGCTGGCGTGGGCTGCCGGATGAGCTTCCAGGCGGCCGCCGCGCAACCGATGTAGACGAGTGCCGCAGAAACGTTGGCGATGATGGCCAGCGTCTCGAAGCTGTTGAGCACCGCGAGCAGCCAGCACAACGTCGATTGCGCGACGATGGCGATCCAGGGCGTGTGAAAGCGCGGATGCACCGCCGCCAGCGATCGCGGCAGGATGCCGTCGCGCGCGAAGGCGAACAGCGCGCGCGGCACGGCGAGCATCATCCCGCTCAGGTAGCCGAAGGCGGAGATCATAAATCCCGCCGAGATCATGAGGACGCCCCACGCGCCGAACACGCGCCCCGCGGCGTCGGCGAGCGGCGTCGCACTTCCCGGCAGCGCGGCGCCGAGCACGCCCTGCGACACCACCTGCAGGCCGATGTAGAGCAGCGTCACCATCGCCATGGCAAGGAACACCGCGCGCGGCACACTGCGCGCCGAGTCGCGCACCTCACCACTCGGCACGAGTGCCGACTCCACGCCAGCGAAGGCGAAGATCAGGATTACCGACGCCCGGGCGAGATCGGTCCCTGCCGGCACGCCATGTTCCCAGCGCAGGTTCGCGCCCTTCGCCGCGACCAGGCCACCGACGAGGAGCAGCAGCAGCGGCGCGAGCTTGGCCACCGTGAGCACCACGTTGAGCCTCGTGCCCTGCTTCACCCCGCGCACGTTGACCCACGTGACGAGGGCGAAGATGACCCCAAGAAAGAGCGCCCGCCCGGCCAGCGTCCCGATCGCCGGGATGAGTCGTGCGCCCGCGTCGGCGAAGAGGCCGGCAACGCCCGGGATCGCGGTCGACCCGATCACCCAGAGCAGCACGCCGACGAGGAACCCGACGTAGCGGCCGAACGTCGCTTCCACGTACGCGTACGGCCCGCCGGTGAGCGCGATGCGGCTGCCCGCCTGCGCAATGCAGAGCACCACCACTCCCATCACGATCGCGCAGGCGAGATAGGCGAGCGGCGCCGCGGCGCCGAGTCGCCCCGAAACGTCAGGACTGCCGGGGAGTCGGAAGATGCCGCCGCCCACGGTGACGTTGACGATGCTCGCCGCGAGTCCCCACGTGCCGATGGCGCGAACGAGCTGGCTGTCGCGGGCCGCGCCGCCGGGCGGGATACCGTCGGTCATGTCGAATGCGGAGTGGAGGCGGGCGCGAGTGTGACGTACGACACCGCGCCTCGAAGCCTCACTCTCCGGCGGATCGATGTGCGTGCGCGAAGGCGCGGCGTGAACATGGGAGTTACGCGCGAATGTGGGCGACGGTCAGTACTTTGCAGCGGAGGTGACGCAAGACTAGACCACGCGCCGTACGCGCGCCACCATTCCGGCCGAGCGCCGGCTGGCCGCTCGGCGATCAACCCGCACCGTGACGAGAATCATGAACGCACGCTCCCGCATCGCCCTTCCCATCGCCCTTGCCGTCAGCTTCGCCTCGGTCGGCGTCGCGCGTCCGGCAGCCGCCCAGGAAATCTCGCTTGCCCCTGCGCCGGCGGCCGCCGTTGTCGCTCCCGCCGCGCAGCCGACGACCGGTCCTACGCTCGCCGCGGCCAGCGTGGCCGTTCGCCACGCCGAGGCTCCGATGACCACGGCTGCCCCTCGTCGTGGCGGATATGGACAGCCAGTGGCACTGATGGTGGTGGGTGGCGCGGCGCTACTCACGGGACTGATCATCGGTGATGACGCGGGCGCCGCGATCGCTGTCGGCGGCGCGGTCGTCGGTCTCGTCGGCCTCTACCAGTACCTCCAGTAGGCCGGCGGCCGGGACGGGGCGACGCGGGAATCATTCGCTCGTGAGTAGACGCATCGCCCTCGTCCTTGGTGGCGGCGGGCTCAAAGGATTCGCCCACATCGGCGTGCTGCGCGCCCTCGAGGAGCGCGGCATCGTGCCCGACGTGTACGCCGGCACCAGCATCGGCGCGCTCATCAGTGCGGCGTACCTCACCGGCTCGCGCGTGGAGGCGCTGGAGAAGCGTGCCCTCGCGCTCCGACGCAAGGATCTCTTCCGGATCAACCACTTCGGCATGCTGCTCGAGCGCATGCGGTCTCCCTCCATCTACCTGGAAGACCCGCTGCGCGAGCTGGTCGAATCGTCGCTCCCCGACAAGACATTCGAGGACCTGTCGCACCCGCTGCTCGTGAACACCGTGGATCTCGATCGTGGGGCTCGAGTGGTCTGGGGACTACCCGGCCTCACGGAGGTGTCGGTGCGCGACGCGGTCTACGCGTCATGCGCACTACCGGGCTTCTTTCCGCCGGGCAAGGTGGCAGATCGCACCTGCATCGACGGGGGCGTCGTCGACAACCTGCCCGTGTCCATGGCAGCGCAGTTCGCCGACCTCATCATCGCCGTCGACGTCGGCAGCTCGGATGCTTCGCAGAAGGAGTCAGCGGCCGACCAGGGCTTCGCCACGATCTACATGCGCGCCGCCACGATGATGATGCACGCCCTGCAGCAGTATCCGCTCGAGCGGTGGCAGGGCCCGCCGATGGTGCTCGTGCGTCCGCGCGTGAACGATGCGAACTGGCTCAGCTTCACCGACACCGAGTCCAACATCAACGCCGGCTATGTCGCGGCGTCTCGCGCCCTCGCGCGCTTCGACTCCTACTGGGAGCGTCCCGGCTCGGTGTTCCCACGTCGACGCGTGCAGGTGGAAGTGGACGTCGCGAAGTGCATCGGCTGCGGCACCTGCGTCGCGCTCGCCCCGGCGGTGATGGGGCTCGACGCCAGCGGCAAGGCCTTCGCGCGCACCCGCGTCGTGGAGTGGTCACCGGCTGACGGTGGCTTCGTGCACGAGTGCCCCACCTTCGCGATCAAGGCGACCAACGTCGACCGTCGCGATGCGAGCAACCCCGCCGAGCAGCCGTCGGAGATGCGGGACCCGTCGCCGAGCGGCGCGGGCGGGGCGTAGCGTCTCTTCTCGCCTGAGCGGAACATGTCGTATTGGGCGTCACGATCCGCGCGCTTGAGACAGGGCTCTCAATCAGGACGGCTCCGTGTCCATGCGTGCGCCGATCTTCGCCGATCTTCGCCGATCTTCGCCGATCTTCGCCGATCTTCGCCGATCTTCGCCGGTCCTCGCGGTGGCTCCGTGTTCGACGACGCTCCTCGCGCCGAGGGACATCCCGAGGCCGTTCCCAAAAAGCATGACTTTAGGGGTGTAGGGGCCAGCCTCGGTGCGCCAGGCTTTCCCCCCGAGAAAGATCTGCGATGATCGGCGTCGATCGGCGAAGATCTGCGTTCGAACCGACACGGAGCCCTAACGGCTGAGAGCCCTGTCAGAAGCGCACGAAGCAATGCATTCCGATCTGCCTCCTGCGCCCGCAAAGCCGCCGATGATGGAACGGTGCTAGATTACCCGGCAGCCTGTCGCGCGAGACGCTTCCGCCGGCAGTGGCTCAGTTCTCCACCGTCCGCCCGGCAGAGACCGACGGACACCGCGAGACCAGCAATGACATCTCTCAACTCCTTCGGCAGCCGCGCGAACCTCGAGGTCGCGGGGAAGACGTACACCATCTATCGCCTCGACGCACTCTCGAAGCTGTCCGGCGGGAAGAGCGACAAGCTCCCGTTCAGCCTCAAGATCCTCCTCGAGAACCTGCTCCGGAACGAGGACGGCGCCTTCGTGAAGAAGGCCGACGTCGACACGATGGCGAACTGGGACGTGAAGGCCCGCGCCGAGAAGGAGATCGCCTTCCGCACGAGCCGCGTCCTGCTCCAGGACTTCACCGGTGTGCCGGCCGTCGTCGACCTCGCCGCGATGCGCGACGCGCTCAGGAACCTCGGCGGCGATCCGCAGCGCATCAATCCACTGCAGCCAGTCGACCTCGTCATCGACCACTCCGTGCAGGTGGACGAGTACGGGACTGACGCCGCGTTCCTCATCAACACCGACCTCGAGTTCGAGCGCAATCACGAACGCTACCTGTTCCTGCGCTGGGGCCAGGACGCCTTCCGCAACTTCCGCGTCGTCCCGCCCGGTACGGGCATCTGTCACCAGGTCAATCTCGAGTACCTCGGCCAGACCGTGTTCGTGAACCCGGAGACGAACGAGGCGTACTGCGACTCGCTCGTCGGCACCGACTCGCACACGACGATGATCAACGGACTCGGCGTGCTCGGCTGGGGCGTCGGCGGCATCGAAGCCGAGGCGGCAATGCTCGGCCAGCCGGTGTCGATGCTCATTCCCGAGGTCGTCGGGTTCAAGCTGCACGGCAAGCTCCCCGCGGGCACGACGGCGACCGACCTCGTGCTCACCGTCACCGAGATGCTTCGCAAGAAGAAGGTGGTCGGCAAGTTCGTCGAGTATTACGGCCCGGGACTC
>Ga0157372_10002546_pt1 | contig 19761 bp, 8 predicted proteins | sample C55metaG_FD_115307 | JGI IMG/M metagenome (GOLD analysis project Ga0157372, IMG submission 115307) | Corn rhizosphere microbial communities from Kellogg Biological Station, Michigan, USA - C5-5 metaG | ecosystem: Host-associated > Plants > Roots > Rhizosphere > Soil | place: USA: Michigan... | reverse complement strand
GCCAACGACTACATCTCGAAGCCATTTATCGTGGAGATTCTCATTTCTCGCATCCGCAACTTATTGCAATTCAAGGAATTCGTCGAAGACAACGCCAGGAAACAGATCATCGCCGAACCGGCAGCGATCGAAGCGCAGCCGGAAAGAACGGCCGAAGATTTTCTAAGGGAAGCCGTCGAAGTGCTGGAAAAAAACATCGCCGACCCCGATTTCTCCGTCGACGACTGGTCCCGGGAACTCGGCCTCAGCCGCACCACCTTATATAAAAAGATCCTGGGTGCTACCGCAAAAACTCCCATTGGCTTTATCCGCAGCTTCCGCCTGAAACGGGCCGCCCAACTGCTCGAAAAGACCCAACACAACGTGGCCGAGGTCGCTTACATGGTCGGCTTCAATAACCCAAAATACTTTGCCCGCTATTTCAAGGAGTTGTACGGCGTCCTGCCCAGCATCTACCAGGCAGAACGACGGAAAAAGGCTTGACGGCCCCGCCCGTTTAAGCTCGCTTTAACGGTTTGTTACCCTGAAATAACGGTTTTATACCTCCCGCCTCAACAAATCGACACCCTCATTTGCGAGTTTGACCTCCCCGGTCAGAGACATAGCAATCTATTTTTATATCATAATACAACCGATTGCTATTTGCCATTCATCAATCACCAAAATTGCTTGTCTATGTTAGAAAAGAAAGCCAAACACAGGAGGGCTCAACCCATCCTGCTGCTGCTGACGCTGCTGCTTTTGAATTTCCAGAGTTTTGCCCAAACCGCCGACCATAAAATAACCGGCAAGGTCACCGATGCCGCCTCGGGACAGCCGGTTGCAGGCGCTACGATCACCATCCAGGGCCGGCGCAATGCCGTTGCCTCCAATAAGGATGGCGTATTCAGTATCCTGGCCCAAAAAGGGGAAACGCTCGAGATCAGCTCGATTGGTCACGTTTCAAAAACCATCCTCATCACCACGGACGCCGGCAGCCTGAATATCCTGCTGGAACAAAGTGCCGGAAAGCTGGACGACGTTATTGTCGTAGGTTATGGGGTGCAAAAATCGAAAGCGGTAACCGGCGCCACCGCCCACGTCAAAGGCGAAGACCTCGCAAAGCTTAACACCACCAACGCGCTGCAGGCACTCCAGGGCCAGGCCGCGGGCGTCAATATCACCTCCACCTCCGGCCAGCCCGGCGGCGGCTTTAAAGTGAATATCCGCGGAGCCGGCACCATTGGGAATGCCAATCCGCTATACGTAGTGGACGGAGTGATAACCAGCGATATCACCTATCTGAACCCGGCCGATATAGCGGCGGTAGACGTCCTGAAAGATGCCGCCTCAGCTGCCATCTATGGTATCAACGGAGCCAATGGCGTCGTATTGATAACGACGAAAACGGGGAAAACAGGCGGTAAAAATGCCGGCCAGATCTCTTTCGACGGCTACTACGGGTATCAGAACGCTCCACCAAAAACAAAACTGCTGAACGCCGGACAATACGCGACCATGCAGAATGAAGCCGCGTTGAACTCGGGACTGGCGCCTTATTTCACCCAAGCCCAGATCAATGCGCTGGGAAAAGGGACGAACTGGCTGGACCGGATGTTTGCTTCCAATGTGCCGGTCCAAAATTACAATCTATCGGCAACCGGCGGGTCGGATGCATCCGCCTATTCCCTGGGACTCTCCTATACGCAACAGGGCGGTATCGTCGGCGGAGAAAAAATTTCCAATTATGAACGCTATAACTTCCACACCAATGCCGAGCGCAAAATGTATGATGGAGCCTTGAAAATTGGGGAACATCTCACCTTCTCCTTTATTAACCAATACGGGATCCTGGGCGCCTATAATACTCAATACGGCCAGGAAGATGGGGGAATATACGGCAACACCCTCCGCAGTGCCTTTGCAACCAGTCCGTTACTGGCTATGTACGATTCAGCGGGAAATTACCTGAGCAGTCTTAAATCTACGGTGTATAACGGCGGACCATGGAACACTCAGGAAGCGAATCCTTATGCCTTAATGGTCTACAATAGTCAAAATAACACAAAGACGCAAAAGCTGTTTGGGGATGTCTATGCGGAATTGCAGCCCATGAAAAATTTGAGGCTCAGGACTACCCTCGGATTGAACTACTCTTCCTCGGCCAACCACAGCTATCTGCCGGTTTATGATAACTTGTCGATCTATGCCTATAACAGATACGAAACCATCAACCAGGGTAGCTCGGTTTCCTATACGGTAAACTGGGACAATACGGCTAACTACACCTTCAGGATCAAGGACCACAGCTTTGACGTCCTGGCCGGTAACGCCACTCGTAAATACCAGGGATCGTTTGTGGGCGGCATGAATACCGGTTCCACTTTATTCGCCACTTTCGATCGGGGCTATCTCAGTACTTCCAATGTTACCTCCATCTCGATGAGCGCGGACACCAGTGCCGCCAACAAACAAACGGTTACGCATGCCATGTCGCTCTACGGCAACGCCAACGCCGTTTATGCACAGGCTTCCTTTTTCGGCAGAATAAACTATTCCTACCAGGATAAATACCTCGCTTCCGCCATCTTCCGCGCCGACGGTTCCACCATGTTCACCCCCGGACGCCAATGGGGATACTTTCCGTCCCTCTCCGTTGGATGGGTGCTCACCAACGAATCGTTCCTGGCCGCAAGCAGACCCTGGTTGAATTTCTTGAAACTAAGAGCAAGCTGGGGATCTAACGGTAACGACGGTATCACTGCCTTCAACTACCTGTCGTTGATCAGCCTGGCCAACGCCCAATATAATTTTGGCGGCAACAATACCAGCCTGACCAATGGATCCTATCCCTCGACCATCGGCGTTGAAAAGACCAAATGGGAAACTTCCCGGCAGACAAACATCGGGATCGACGCCCAACTGCTGAGCAACAAGCTAAATGCCAGCATCGACCTTTATAATAAAGTAACAAAGGACTGGCTGGTGGCAGCGCCCCTGCTCGCGACGGCAGGTGTCTCCACCAACCCCTATATCAATGGCGGCAACGTTACCAATAAGGGGGTAGAGCTCCAGTTGGCCTACAACGACAGGATAGGCAGGGATTTCTCCTGGTCCGTCTCGGGTTCCTATGCCTACAACAAGAATACGGTGGACAACATCCCCACCGCCGACGGGATCATTCATGGCGGCACCAACAGCCTGTTCGTCAACGCCCCCGAATTTTTCCGTGCATCTTCCGGCAACCCCATCGGCTATTTCTGGGGCTATAAAACTGCCGGCCTCTTCCAGACGGAGGCCGACGTGCAGGCATATGCGGGTAAAAACGGCCCGCTGCAGCCTTCCGCTCACCCGGGTGACGTGAAATTTGTGGATCTCAATGGCGACGGCGTCATCGATGGGAAGGATAAGACCAATGTCGGCGATCCCAACCCGCATCATATATTTGGGTTGAGATTTGCAGGCAACTATAAACATTTCGATCTTTCCATAACGACTAACGGCGTCGCGGGAAATAAGATCGTTCAATCCTATAGGGATCTGGGCGCTTTTGGCAACTGGACGACCGCTATCCTCAGCCGCTGGCATGGACAGGGAACCTCCAACTCGATGCCCCGCGTGACCCAGAACAACTCCAACTGGGCCGATTTTTCGGACCTCTATATTCACGACGGCAGTTATTGGCGCATCTCGAACATCACACTCGGATACGATTTTGCAAAACTGGCAAAATTGAAAAATCTGTCGCAATTCCGCCTGTATATCGCAGCCGAAAATCTCTTCACGTTCACCAAATACAACGGCATGGATCCCGAAGTAGGATATTCCTCCACCGACGCCAGCGGAGTCTATTCCTTCGGACAAGGTGTTGATCTCGGCTATTATCCCCGTCCAAGGAAGACCATTGTAGGGGTAAGTATCATTTTCTAATTGTTTAAAAACGAAGACATGAAAAAATTGAAATATAATATATTCGGCCTGGCAGCACTAACCCTGCTCGTGCTTTCTTCATGCAAAAAATACCTTACCACCACACTCACTGATCCCAAGCAGTCCAACGTCTCCTATTATAAAACACCTTCCGACGCCTTCACATCCCTGGTGGGCTGCTACAACGGGTTGGACCTGATCTGGAATGGCGAAGCCATCCCTCCCCTGATGGAGGTCTTTTCCGATAATTGTTTCGGTGGCACCGGCGCTTCCGATGGCTATGGCTGGGAAATGCTCGATGAGTTCAATAAGGTCATTTCCCCCTCCGACGTGGCCATTCACAGCGGCGCCTGGAAGAATTACTACCAGGCCATCTACCGGTGCAACGTTCTGCTTCAAAACATGGACAAAGTCGCCTGGGGCGACAGCACGGCGCTGAGAAGGCAATACATCGCAGAGGTCAGGTTCATCCGCGCCTTCTGTTATTTCGACCTGGTCCGCCTGTTTGAAAAAGTTCCCTTATTAACCATTCCCACCGTGGCAAATGTGCCCCAGGCCGGTCCCGATTCCACCTATGGCCAGATCATGCTGGACTTAAGATTCGCGGCAGATAGCCTCCCTTCCGCTCCCTACACCAGCGTTCCTACCGGCCGCGTAACAAAATGGGCAGCCGAATCCCTGTTGGCACGAGTCTACCTGTTCTATTCAGGCTATTACGGAAAAAGCGCCATCGGTAGCGAAACCGCCGCCACCGCCCTCGCTGCCGTCGAAGACGTCATCGCTCATAGCGGCCACGCGCTGGTCACCGATTTTACCACTCTTTGGCCCGCCGCATCCCTGGCAAAAAAGGTAACCTATGCCGGTGAAGCCAATCCGGAAGTGGTCTTTTCGATTAAATATTCTTCTACCGGTGACTATAACGGGAATATCACCGGAAACGGCTGGATGGTAATGACCGGCATGCGCGAACAGAGCCTTTATCCCTATGGGTACGGCTGGGGCGGCTGCACGGTAGACCCCAACCTGGTGGCCCAGTTCGATCAGTCCCATGATAGCCGGTATTTCGCTTCCATCACCGACATCGCCGGCGAAAACCTGGCTTTCGGCAAGGCATCCGCCAACCGCGAGTATACGGGCTACTATATGAAGAAATACAGCCCCGTCTGCGACTCCCTCAATAATCCCCTCCCCGTCAACAACTATTTGGTCGCGCAAAGCCAGGACTATTTCGCCATCCGCTACTCGGATGTATTATTGATGGCCGCCGAGTTGGGTAGCCCCAACGCCGTTGCCTATTTCAACCAGGTACATCAGCGCGCCATTCCCTCCGCTACCGCCGCTACCTCCGTTTCCAAAGCGGATATCCTCGCCGAACGCCGCCTCGAATTCGTAGGCGAAGGCATCCGGTACTGGGACCTCCTACGCCAGGGAATTTCCACAGCCGCATCGACCATCGCAGCCAATACTACGCTGTCCCTGATCAATGATGGCACAGGCACTCAACCCAGCGCCTCGACCCTGCAGGCAAATATCACCGCCACGCGCGGATTTCAGCAGATCCCCTCCGACCAGATCACCTTGTCGAACGGCGTGTTGAAACAAAACCCCGGTTGGTAACCCTCATCTAAAACGCAAAATCGAAAAGTCATGAAAAAGATAATAAACCACGCTTGTGCCATGCTGGGATGCGCTCTGCTCTTCCCGGCCTGCATGAAGCAGAATTATTCATTGGGACCGCTGGCCGCCAAAAGTTCCTTATCGTTCACGATCACACCCTCTTCGACAAACCCCAATGATATCGTGCTGAAAAGTGCGACTCCAAACGTGACCCCCGTCTGGGTAACGCCCTTCGGCCAGTCCCAGCGGGTACAGGATACCGTAAACGTTCCCTTCCCCGGCACCTACAAATTTGTCTATGGCGTAGAAAGCGCCGGCGGGTTTGTCCAGGCCGATACCACTACCGTGACCGTCAATACCCTCGACTCGACGGCGGTAAGCACGCCCGCATGGACGAACCTTACCGGCGGTTACGGCAAGTCGAAAACATGGGTGCTGGACATTACCCCCACGGGCGCGAGTAAGCTGTTCAACGGACCCATCTACTTCGGTGGAACGGGTTGGGAATGGGACGCCGGCTGGGCCAGCTGGATCTGCCCCCTGGGTGACTACGGCTCCATGACCTTTGATTTGATCGGGAACGCGAATTTTTCCTCCAACAACAAAATGCTTCCCGCCGTCGGCCAGGCCTCCGGTCATTTTATGCTCTATACGAATACCAATCAGCTGTCCACCGTGGGTGCGCAACTGATCCATGATCCATACCAGGGCCCCAACATCGCCAATTGGTACGCAAAAATGGCCATAAAATCACTCACCGCCGATGGCCTTGAGATCATCGCGTTAAAAGATGCCAACGATTGGTGTATCTACAACTATGTAAGCCTCGATTACTACAATAGCCACTAGCCACAAAAACAAATCCATATGAAACAAACACAGGTCCGCAGGACCTGGCTACGCCTGAAATGCGGCGTACTGGGACTGCTATTCTCCCTGACCACCTTCGCCCAGTTGCCCACCGCCCAGACCATCGCGTCAAAGATGCGCATCGGCTGGAACCTCGGCAATACCTTTGAAGCCATCTGCAGCGCAACAGCCTGGGGAGGGACCATCCCAACCCAGCAGCTCATCGACCTCGTCAAATCCGGCGGCTTCAACGCCGTCCGATTGCCCTGCGCCTGGGATTGCCACGCCACTAACGGCGTCATTGATCCCAATTGGCTGGCCACGATAAAACAAGCCGTGGATCTCTGCGTCGGCAATGGGATGTACGTCATCATCAACATCCACTGGGATGGCGGCTGGCTGGAAAACAACGTGACGACCAGCGCCCAGGCGTCCGTCAACGCCAAACAACAAAACTACTGGACGCAGATCGCCAACTATTTTAAAAACTACGACGAACACCTGCTCTTCGCCAGCGCCAATGAACCAAACGCAAGCGACGCGACGGGCATGCAGGTGCTGTTGTCCTACCACCAGACCTTCGTCAATGCCGTCCGGGCCACCGGCGGGAACAACAGTTCCCGCACGCTCATCGTGCAGGGACCATCGACGAATATCGGGTATACCAATACCCTGATGAATACGCTGCCCACCGACCAGGTAGCGGGACGGATGATGGTGGAGATACACTATTATGATCCACCGCAATTCTGTATCCTTACCCAGGACGCCAGCTGGGGCAAAATGTTCTATTACTGGGGAACGGGTTATCATTCCTCCACGGACCCGACCCGGAACGCTACCTATGGCGAGGAGAGCTATCTCGATTCCAACTTTAACCTGATGCAGGCAAAGTTCGTCAACAAGGGCATCCCGGTGATCATCGGTGAATTCGGAGCACCAACGCGGTCCTTGAGCCCGCCGTCGGACAACACACTCGCCCAGGCGTCGCGCCGGTATTTCTACCGGTACGTGGTCAGCTCCGCAAAGCAGCACGGCTTGATCCCCTTTGTTTGGGACATCCCCATGGGCATGTATAACCGGGGTTCCGCGACCGTGCTCGATCAGGGCATCATCGACGCCATGAACCAGGGAACAGGGAATGCATACGTGACGCTCACCAATGATGCCAGCGGCCAGTTGGTCGATGGCATGTCCCGGACTACGAACGGCTCGGCCGCCGGCCAATGGAGCAACAGCGGGAGCGATGCACAAAAATGGCAGCTGGTGCCCGCCGGCCGGTATGTCAATCTCGTGAATAAGGCTACCGGCCTGTATCTCGACGGCTTGTACAGCAGCACGAACGGCTCGGCGGCGGGACAGTGGAACTATAGCGGCAGCGACGCCCAATTCTGGCTGATCCAGCCCCTGGGTAACTATTTCACCCTCTCAAACAAGGCCACCGGCATGTACCTCGACGGGAATTACAATTGGACCAATGGAGCCAATGCGGTTCAGTGGACCCAGAGCGGCAGCACGGCCCAACAATGGACCATCGGCACCGTCGGGCACGTACAAACATCCGGCGTCGCACCCACGGCGGTCACGGGCAAAGCGGCAACGCCGCCGGTCAGCCCAACGGCGAGTGGAATACAAGCCTATCCAAACCCCTTTTCATCCGCTTTCCACCTCGCGGTGCCCGATCCGGCGTCCGTCGATCACATCGCCATCTTCGACGTCTCCGGCCGTCAGGTAGAGCTCATCGGCCATTCGGCCGTATCCGCATCCATGTTGCTCGGCAGTTCATTGGGTACCGGCGAGTATGTCGTCAAAATATTCGCCAAAAGCGGCGCCCAAACCTTCACAATGATAAAAATAAGCAAATAGGTGATTAGCAATTATCGCAAAGCACTACCGGCATTCGTGCTGGTAGTTGCTTTATGCGTCTCCCACGCAATGGCTCAACCCCTCAGCCTGCCAAAAGTATTTGGCGACAATATGGTGCTCCAAAGAAATATCCCGGTCCCCGTCTGGGGTCGGGCAAACCCCGGGGCAGTCGTCATAGCAACGCTCGGAAAGACAACAGTCTACGCAAAAGCCGATCGGCAAGGCAAATGGATGCTGCATTTCCCAAAAATCACCGCAGGCGGCCCCTATCACCTCATCCTAACCGAACAGGACAGACCCGATAGCCGCGTGGAATTCAAAAATATCCTCATCGGCGACGTATGGGTCGCTTCCGGCCAATCCAACATGGAGTTCCCCGTACAACAGGCGAAAAATGCCGCGAGTGAAATGTCGAACGCATCCTATCCCGCCATCCGTCTGCTCCTCGTCGACCACGCTAAAAAGCTTACCCCGCAAACCGATATCCCCACGGCCGGCTGGAAATTGGCTGACTCGAATAGTGTAAAACCATTCTCCGCCGTCGCCTTCTTCTTTGCGCGCAAAATCTACACGGAGCAGCATATACCCATCGGCATCATCCAGAGCACCTGGGGCGGAACGCCCATCCAGGCCTGGACAAGCAAAGAGAAATTGCGGACGTCGCCGATAACCGGCGGCGCCGCCCTTGCAAACGATACGCTTACTGACAACAATTTCCTACAGGACAGCGTCAACCAGATTCGCTTCTGGGACATCGTCAGCCACCCGCAAAACAATACCGATAAGCGCTTCCCGATACCGGAATACAACGACTCCGGCTGGACAAAGGTTAATATGCCCCGGTTGATCAAAGATTTCGGGATCGGATATTACGAGGGGATTATGTGGTTACGCAAAACCATCCTGTTGCCGGATGACTTTACCGGCAAATCCATCACCCTCCATCTCGGCCATCCGGAAATGAATTACTCGCTTTATTTCAATGGAGTCGGGATTTGTCAAAATGTTTGGAACGCAAATCCCCGACAATCGTACACCATTCCCGCGGCAATTGTCCGCAAAGGCGAAAATACCATCGCGCTCCGCATGTCCATGCTCTGGGGTGGGGGAGGACTGAACCCTCCCGCCGAAGACATCTATCTTACCGACAGCACCGTCAAAATATCCCTGGCCGGCGAATGGCTGTACAAAAAGGACCTCGAACCCCTCCCGCGGATCCACAACTATCAGAATTATCCCGATGTCCTGTTCAACGCAATGATCAATCCCCTCATTCCCTACGGGATCACCGGATTTCTCTGGTACCAGGGGGAGGCCAACGACTCCGAAGCCTGGTACTACCGCAAAATGTTCCCGATGATGATCGCGGACTGGCGGCAAAGATGGCAACGCGGCAACCTGCCCTTTTTATTCGTCCAGCTCGCCAACTTCAAAAGCCGGAAACCCCTTCCCGCAGAAAGCGAATGGGCCGAATTGCGCGAGGCACAGGCAATGGCGCTGTCACAACCCCAAACCGCAATGGCTTGTACCATCGACATCGGAGAAAGCGGCGATATCCACCCCACCGACAAACAGGACGTCGGTCTTCGTCTCGCGCTTTGTGCCCGCAAGCTCGTTTACCACCAACCCGGTATTGCATCCGGACCCACTTATAAGGGGTACACCATCCAGGGCCACCGGATTCGCATCCAATTCGTGCACACCGGCTCGACCCTTAAAACAAAGGACGGGAAACCCATCACCGGCTTTGCCATCGCCGGTGAGGACAAACAGTTCTACTGGGCCGCCGCAAGCATACACGGCGACGAAATAATCGTAGAGTCGCCCGAAGTCCCGGCGCCAAAAGCAGTAAGATACGCCTGGGCCGATAACCCCGATTGTAACCTCATCAATTCCGCCGGCCTGCCGGCTGTACCGTTCCGAACCGACGACTGGGCCGGAATCACCAATCCGCGCACACCGCTAAGCCTGCCCGTGGTCTCCCCGAACGGCGCCATCAAGGCGACGGTAGAATTGGACGCTCATGGCGAATTATCCTACAACGTCACCCGCAAAAGCAACGGTGCGCCCGTCAGGGCCATTGCCCGCTCGGCGCTCGGCATCCGGACAAACGATGCGGACCTCTCCCGCGATCTTATCTACTCCGGCCTGGTCAGCGAGCGCAAGATCACGGATCGATACCGCATGCTCCACGGCAAACGCCGCGACTGCCACAATGAAGCGATAGAAAAGACTTTCCGCTTCAGCACAAAGCAAGGCCGCCTCCTCGACGTCATCTTCCGCGCCTACGACAACGGCATCGCCTTCCGGTACGCATTTCCCCCGGCGCCGGCCGGCACCCCCACGCCGGCCGGCGCCTGCCAGGTCACCGGCGAACAGACCAGCTTCGTGATCCCCGAAGGCGCCAAAAGATGGATGCAACAATATACCCCCACTTACGAAGCCCTGTATCCCTCGGCCAACACCGGTAAGGCCGACGCACCGGATCACCAGCAATGGGGATTCCCGGCACTATACGCGGTACAAAACTCACCGCTCTGGGTGCTTATCACCGAGGCGGATGTTTCAAGGGCAAATTGTGCGTCCCACCTTTCCAATAAAGAGGACATCACCAACTACAAGGTCACGATGCCGGAAAATGCCATCCCCGCCGGCCCCGGCTGGCGGTCGGCCTGGCGCATACTCATGACCGGCACACTCGCGGATATCGTCGGCTCGACCCTCGTCACCGATGTAAGCGCACCGTCGAAGCTCGATACCACCAGCTGGATCGAACCCGGCCCCGTTGCCTGGGTCTACTGGGCGTTCAACCATGGCTCGAAGGACTACCAAAAAGTAGTGGAATACGTTAACCTGGCCAAAACCATGCACTGGCCCTATGTCCTCATCGACTGGGAATGGGACCGCATGACGAATGGAGGAACCATCGAAGACGCCGTGGCCTACGCGCGGAGCCAGGGTATAAAGCCGCTCATGTGGTACAATTCCCGGGACTCCCTGCATTCGGCCGTCGGCCTGGACCCCTATGGCAGATTGTCCACCCACGAAGCAAGATGCCGGGAATTTGCCTGGCTCAACACCATCGGCGTAGCCGGTGTCAAAGTGGACTTTTTCGAGGACGACCGGCAAAAAGAAATGGCCTACTATCTCGACCTGCTCGCCGACGCGGCGAAGGCCCATCTCCTGGTGGATTTCCACGGGGCGACAATCCCAAAAGGGTGGGCCCGGACCTATCCCAACCTCATGACCATGGAGGCAGTCTATGGCGCCGAATGGTATGCCTACGCCCCGGTCCTGAACCGCCAAGGGGCCCAACACAATGCAACCCTGCCGTTTACCCGGAATGTGGTCGGATCCATGGACTATACCCCGGTGACCTTTACCGACGCCCTGTTCCCCCACACGACATCCTATGCGCACGAACTGGCCCTATCCGTTGTGTTCGAGTCCGGCCTCCAGCATTTTGCCGACCGGCCGGCGGGTTTCTACGCCCTGCCCGCAGCGGAGCGCCAATTCTTGATGACCCTACCGGTGGCATGGGACGATACCCGGCTCATCGACGGCTTCCCGGGGAATCGCGTGATCATCGCCCGCCGTAAGAACCGCACCTGGTACATCGGCGGCCTGAACGGCGAGGACCAATCTCAAACCCTGCACCTCCACCTCGATTTCCTGCCCGGCGGCGCCTATACTCTCGAAATCATCCGCGACGGCTTGACCGGCAAAGAGTTCACCACGGAAGCGATCCCAGTCAGGAAAGGAAGCAAAGTGGAAGTCAACTGTTTACCCCGCGGCGGTTTCGCAGCAGCATTGAAACCTGTTAACCGATGATACCCTTAAAATACCTGATTCATACCCCCCGGGAGAACAAGTTGACCCCCTCATTTGCTAGTTGCAGTACCCTACCTGTCAACACATAAAATTATTTTTGAATTGATAGGCAACCGATTGCTATCCGCTCCTTTGGGTGTTGCCTGTCATAACGTTAAAATCAAGACGATTGCATATGAAAAAGCGAAACCTCCACCGGGCGTTGCTCCGTCTATTATGGTGCACGCTCCCTCTCCTTCTCCTTTCCGCCGGCGGATTTGCCCAAAACCCACCCAAAAAACTCACCGGAAAAGTTGTCGTCGGCCCGGACGACAAACCCCTCGAAGGCGCCAGCGTCACGGTCAGAGGCCGTAGCGGCGGGACCCAAACCGACAAGGACGGCCTGTTCAGCCTGGAGGTCAAAGAAGGCGATATGCTGATGGTCAGTTACATAGGGTATGTGCACACCGAAGTCAGGGTAGGAGCCCGGCAAATGATCACCATCCGCCTTCAGGTGGAGGATAGGAACAAGCTCAATGACGTCGTCGTCATCGGTTATGGAAAGGTGCGCCGCCCGGATGTCACCGGGTCTATATCGTCCATCTCCGGTACCGAACTCATGAAAACCCAGCCGGCAACCTTCGACCAGGCCCTGCAGGGTAAAGTCGCCGGCGTCGTCGTACAACAGGTATCGGGCCAACCCGGCGGCGGCGTATCCATCCAGATCCGCGGCGTATCGTCCATCAGTGGCACCAACTCGCCGCTGTATGTAATAGACGGGGTGATCATTCCCCCGGTTAACGATCCCGGCAACGGATCCAACCCGTTGAACGCGATCAACCCCAGCGAAATAGAATCGATTGACGTGCTGAAAGACGCTTCCGCAACCGCCATTTACGGTTCGCAGGCGACCAATGGCGTGGTCGTCATTACCACGAAAAGAGGCCGGGCAGGAGCGCCGCAGATCAACTACGACGCCTATGCCGGTTACCAGGAACTCCCCAAAAGGCTCCCCACTCTGAACCTGCAACAGTTCGCCACCTTTATCAACGCCCGCGCACAGGTCTGGGGCTTCGACTCCCGCCCCGAATTTGCCAACCCGAAATACCTGGGCCCGGGGACGGACTGGCAGAAGGCCCTGTTCCGCAAACCGCCCGAAATGAACCATACCGTCACCATCAGCGGCGGTGACGCCAGAACCCAATACCTGTTGTCCGGCAGCTATTTCGAACAACAAGGCATGGCGCTCGGCTCGGATTTTCAACGCTACTCCGTCCGCCTGAACCTGGATAACAAGACGACCAACTGGCTGAAAGTCGGAACAAGCCTGCAAATGGCGCATATTTTCGAAAACGTGAACGCCACGGCCTCGAGTGTCATCAACACCGCGTTCAACCTTACACCCGACATCCCCGTGCAAAACCCCGACGGCTCCTGGGGCGGCGTCACCAACACCAACGGTTGGATCACTCCCGTCCTCAACCCGGTGGGGTTGGCCGAACTGGTCAAAAACCAGCGGAAGAGAAACCAGCTCTTCGGCAATGCCTATGCCGAAATACAATTTTATAAAGACCTCTCCTTCCGTAGCGAGGTGTCCGGTAACTTCGACTTCAGTACACTGGATAACTTTACGCCGACGTACGTTTTTGGCAAAGTGACCAACGGCACAAGCAGCGGTTCCTCGTCCACCAACCAAAACATCTATACCGTCATCCGTAACTACCTGACCTACACGCACTATTTCACCGGTTTCAACCTCAATGCCCTGGCGGGACACGAGGCGCAATCGTCGAATTTCGAGAGTCTCTACGGCAGCCGGTCGAATTTCCCTTCGAACAACGTGCAAACCGTCAGCTCGGGCGATGCTACCACGGCCAGAAACTCGGGCGATAATGGCCTGGGCTCCTCCCAGGAATCCTGGTTCGGCCGGATCAATTTCTCCTGGATGGATAAATACCTGCTTACCGGTAACATCCGCAACGATGGTTCTTCCAATTTCCCTGCTAGCCACCGCTGGGTGACTACCTGGTCGGGCGCATTTGCCTGGAAGATCAACAACGAAGCGTTCCTGAAAAATGTAACCGTCATCAACGAATTGAAATTGAGACTGGGTTACGGATTGACCAACAACCAGGGCATCCCCGGCAACACCTACGTGACACAACTTCAATCCGCGGCCAACGGCTTGTCGGGCATAGCCCAGTTTCAAAGCAACCTGGCAAATGCAAAGGTAACCTGGGAAAAAACGAATTACTATAATGCCGGATTGGACGCATCTATTCTCAATAACCGGATAGGTTTCTCCTTCGACGCTTACTATCGGAAGACGGATGGTCTTTTGTTAAAGATCCCCCTCCCGCTGTACTCCGGCACCACCGCCGGCTATTCACCCGGATCGATGGCCGCCCCCTACGTCAACGTCGGTGCCGTCAACAACAAAGGTTTCGACTTCGGTGTCAATTCCACCAATATCGTCACCAGGAACTTTAGCTGGAAAACCAATGTTACCGTATCGCGTAATATCAATAAGGTAATCAGCTTAGGCGCCGGCGACCAGGCCAACCTAAGCCAAAAGTCCTATGTCATCAACGATATCATCGAAAAGACGGTGGTCGGCCGGCCTATCGGCGAGTTTTATGGCTATATCTTCAATGGCATTTTCGCAAAACCCACCGACTTCCAAAAACAGGCCCTGCCCGTAGATCAAAGCGGCAAACCTTATCCCATTTCTTCGGCAGGCGGCGGCATCTGGTACGGCGACCGGAAGTTCAAAGATCTCAATGGCGACGGCGTCATCGACTCCAGGGACCAGACCTTCCTGGGCTCCCCGATCCCGAAATTCCAGTTTGGCATCAACAATACGTTTTCCTATAAAAACTTCGACCTCAATATCTTCTTCAGCGGCAGCGTCGGCAACAAAGTATTCAATGAGATCGCGGTCGCGCAAACCAACTCGCAAAACAACACCAACTATTTTTCGAAGGTGTTGAACTATGCCCGAGTGGTGACGATAAATCCTAACGGCCCGGCGGACGATATCAACAACGCCTACGTCACCAACCCGAATACAACAGTCGTAGGATTACGGAATGACAATACCAACAACAATAACCGTCCTTCCAACCTGTTCATCGAGGACGGTTCCTTCCTGCGATGCAAAAACGTCACGCTGGGCTACCGGCTGCCCCAAAATGTTTTGTCGATGCTGCGCCTTCAATCCTTCCGCGTATTCGCTACCGTGACCAATGCTTTTATCCTTACGAACTATTCCGGCATGGATCCGGAGATCGGGTCCTGGAACCCCCTGCAGGCAGGCTGGGACCAGGGCTACTATCCTCAGGCCAGGACCTATACCATCGGCGCCAACATCACCTTCGCTAAATAAGATAAAAATGAAACCGAAAAATAAAATTATTATCATCTTCCTGTTTGCCGCGGCAATCGCTGCATGCAAAAAGAGCTTCCTGGAACGTCCATCGACCTCCCAGATAAGTGCCACTTCTTATTACAATACTACCTCCGATCTGCGGCTGGCCACGGCCAGCCTATACGGCGGTTCGCCATGGTGGGCATGGCATAACGGCGCCTTGTTGCAACTCGGCGACGTCCTGAGCGGGAATGCCTATTATGCGTATAACGGCGACCTCGTTCAGCTGTTCACTCGTACCATCACCGCCCAAAATGGCGTCATATCCAGCGGCTGGACCGGTCTGTACAATGTGATAGCCCAATGCAACACCGTCATCAACGCCATCCGGCAACAAGCCTCTCCGACTATTTCCGCTACCGATAAAAATGCGGCCATAGCCGAAGCCCGGTTTATCCGTGGCGTGGCCTATTACCAGCTGGCTCTTTATTGGGGCGCGGTGCCGATCATCGAGGACAATACCCAGCTCATCGCCCATCCGTTGCTCTACCGGAACATCGTCTCCGACGTCTATAAATTCGTCATCAACGACCTTACCTTCGCGACCCAAAACCTCCCCGCTTCGGATCAAACGGGCCGGGTAACCACCTGGTCGGCGCAGGGTATGCTGGCCAAAGTATATCTCACCGTGGCCGGCTTGGGGCAAAGTGGCGGGACCCGTGACCAGGCCCTGCTGGACAGCGCCCAAAAATATGCCGGCAACGTGTGCAAAAACAGCGGCCTGACCTTGTTCCCCAGCTATTATAACCTTTTCAGGGCGCAATACAACGACAACCCGGAATCGCTATTCGCGCTTCAGTGGGCTGCGGGTGTCGGTTATGGCAACGGCAACAGCTGGCTGACCTTTGCACCCAGCAGCTCTATAAACCCCCAAAACACGGGTGCATGGAACGCCTTGAAACCCACCTGGGACTTTTACCAGGGCTATACCTGGAAAGATACCGTCAGACGGTTAGCCACGGTTTTCCGCAACGGCGACTATTATCCCGAATTGAATGCCGCCGGCGGCGGTTACACGGCAACCGGGGTATCGATGAAAAAGCACATCATCGGCAATGAAAAAGACAACAACGCCCCGACCATGGATATCTGGTCCTCCGTCGAGCACAACTCGATCCTCCGGCTGGCCGATGTCTACCTGATATATGCCGAAGCCATCCTGGGCAACAACGCCAGCACCACCGATGCAAATGCCTTGCTGTATTTCAACAAAGTACGCGCAAGGGCCGGCGTGGATCCCGCTCCGATGCTCGATGCCGACACCATTATGCGGGAAAGAAGGATCGAACTGGGTTTTGAAGGACAATACTGGCTGGACCTCGTACGGCTTTCCTACTACAACCCGGACAAGGCGGTTGGGATCATCAATAACCAGAAACGAATGACCTTTTCTTACGATCCTACGACGCGCATAGCCACCCCGGATACCACCACCGCTCCCACGATCGTTCCCGCAACCATCAGCGCCTTTACTATGCAGATCCCGGCCTCCGAGCTAACAGCCGATCCAAAACTCGTACAACCTCCCGTACCGTATTATTAATTCAACTACGTAAAATAGGACACTATGAACAATATTTCAAAAAGCCGCTTGTTCGCGCTGCCACTGATCCTGCTCGCAGTGGCATTCCTTCCGGCTTGTAAAAAAGATACGGGAGCTCCCCCAAGCATCACCGGCGTCAGGAACTATGTAGCCTCGCCAAACGATACCCTGCTTACCAGCCTCGCGCCAAATGGCCAATGGGTGGTGATAACCGGTCAGCATCTGCAAAATGCCGTCCAGATAGAATTCGACGGCGTTCCGGCTGCTTTCAACAACGCCCTGTTCTCATCGGCCAGCGCGGTAGTCCAGATACCCGCGATCGTATTCCCCACGATAGACACCAGTAAGCTCTATACGATAAAATACACCACGACGGCAGGTACGACGACCTTCCCATTTAAATTGGGTCCGGCGGCGCCCACGATCACGGCCATCTCCAATGTTTTTGCCAACCCCGGTGATTCCTGTTTTATCCTCGGGACGAACCTCGTATTGGTTCAGAACTTTTCTTACGGCGGAACGAACATTACATCGTTTCGATCGAGTCCCGACGGTACTTCGCTCGGCTTTGTCATGCCTGCCCAAACGACCAACCAACAGGTTGTCGTCGCCACAAAGACCGGGACCACTACCTTCCAGATCGTGGCGACACCCACGCTTACCGCCGTTTCCAATGAAAACGCCAATCCCGGCGACTCCGTGTACGTCTATGGCACCTATCTTAAGAACATTCAAACGCTGACCTTTGCCGGCGCAAGCGTCAGCTCCTTTGCTTCCTCAGCTGACGGCAGCTCGGTAGGCTTCGTCCTGCCCACCCTTACGCAGCCCGGACCCGTATCGGTGACGACCCCGTTCGGCACGGCCACAACTTTCTATAATGTGAATGATATCGCTACGGGAGCCATAGCGAATTTCGAACCTAACGGGCAATTCGGTTGGTCCTGGTGGGGCGGCGCCTCCCTGTACAGCGGCAATCCCGGCAGCGGCTGGCCGCCCTACATTCCCGACTTCCCGGGTAATTCAAGTCAATACCTCGGACTCAAAACGGCCGTCCTGTCCAGCGGAGAAGGAAATACCTGGTCCAATTATGCCCTGCTTATGGGCTCGGCACAGTGGGTGCCCACGGCCCATCTCAGCGACCCTCCCGCCAACTGGGCGTTTAAATTCGAAGTCAGCATACCCAACGGCTGGAATGGCGGGACCATCGATATCCAAAGCGGACTCGGCACGTATATATACCGGTGGGAACCCTGGCAGATAACCCCGACCACCACCGAGCCCATCACTACCAAAGGATGGATAACAGCGACCATTCCTTTGACCGCGTTCCGTGCAAAGGATGCTACGCTCGGCGATGGCAAAGGGACGCCCCTGGCCGCTATCACGGATCTAACCGGTTCAACGGGGGCCAACTCCTGCACCATGTATATACATAATTACAGCGCAACGTCGACTGCCACCGGATTTTATGGCGCCTTCGATAATATAAGAGTCGTACAGATCAAACAATAAAACGAATATGAAGAGATTCATAATTGCTTGTTCGTTCCTCGCGGCACTGGGTTGCCACAAGGCCGAAACAGCTACCTCCCCGATTACCCTTTCCAATACCACCGATACCCTACCCGAGACCGGCGGGACCGTTGCCTTGACGGTTACCTCCAACGCAGCCTGGACCATCGACACCACCGGTCTCGGCTGGCTGCACCTGAGCCCGTCCTCGGGCAACAGCGGTAAGGCGGTGATTAACCTCTCGGCGCCGGCAAATTCCACCGGCCTCAGCCGGTCGGTGATGTTGACGGTCAATTTCGCCAACGACCAAAGCAGGCGAGTCACCGTTGTCCAACTCCCCCCGATCTATCCATCGTACAATACCTCGCCTGCGGCCGCCGATCCATCCGGCATGAACAGCACCGCCGCCCAGCTGGTCGCGAATATTAAACTGGGCTGGAATCTCGGTAACTCACTCGAAGCCCCCGGCGGTGAGACAGGGTGGGGGAACCCCGTGATCAGCCAGGCACTCATCGACCTGGTGAAGACCAGCGGCTTCAATGCGATTCGCATCCCATGCGCCTGGAACGGGCACGCCAATCCAGCCACGGGAGCGATCGATACTGCCTGGCTCGGCAGAGTTAAACAAGTAGTTCAATACTGCGTCAATGACGGCATGTATATCTTGCTGAATGACCACGTGAACGACGGATGGCTGGATTGTACCGCTACCGGTATGCGGCTGGATACGATCAAGGCCAAACAAAAAGCCTATTGGGAACAGATCGCTACGGCAATGCGCGATTTTGACGAACATCTGATGCTCGCCAGCGCCAACGAACCAAACGCCACCGACCTGGCTTCCAGTACGCTGCTGGAGAACTATCACCAGATCTTTATCAACGCGGTGCGTTCCACCGGCGGGAAGAACGCCTGGCGCACCCTGGTCATCCAGGCGCCCTCCACATCCGTGGACTTGGCCGACTATTTTATCGGGGTGCCGGGTATGCCGGCCGATCCGGTTCCGAATAAACTGGTATTGGAAGTGCACTGGTACCCGCCGGCTAACTTCGCCATCCTATCGGCGGATGCCCCCTGGGGCAATGAAAGGTGTTTTTGGGGCGCCAATTACCACTCGCAGGACCTGCCCGCGAGAAATGCTACGCCCAACACCGAAGAAGCATCTGTCGACAGCACCTGGGCGTACATGAAAAGAAGATTTGCCGATAACAAAATTCCCGTTCTGGTC
>Ga0157372_10002545_pt1 | contig 19770 bp, 17 predicted proteins | sample C55metaG_FD_115307 | JGI IMG/M metagenome (GOLD analysis project Ga0157372, IMG submission 115307) | Corn rhizosphere microbial communities from Kellogg Biological Station, Michigan, USA - C5-5 metaG | ecosystem: Host-associated > Plants > Roots > Rhizosphere > Soil | place: USA: Michigan... | reverse complement strand
TCACATCGGCCAAAGGCGACGATTGCAGCGCGGTACGCTCGATTTCCCGCAGGGCATCGGCATTGAGGGCGGTGAGCTGTCGGTCCCCGCGAATGCTCCAGTCCTCGACTCCATGCATATCGACGCCCGCTGCGAATAGGTTGCTGGCCCGCGCGAGCGCGAGCGCTGTTAAATATCCCCCGTAAGATCCGCCCCATACGCCAATGCGCTTGGGATCCACGTCGGTTCGCGAGGCCATGTAGAGCCCGGCTCCCATGACATCGTTAAAGTCGCTGCCCCCGGCGCTGCCGAAATTTAGAGCCTCGCGGAAATTCAGCCCGTAACCGGTGCCGCTGCGATAGTTCACGCTCAGTACGATAAACCCGTGGGCCGCCAGATACTGATTCATGGCATAGGCGTTCGAATAATAGCGGCGGTAGTGATAGCCCAGCAGCATCTGACGCCGCGAGCCTCCATGAAAGAACACCACGGCCGCATGTTTCATAACGCCGCTGGACGGAGGCAGGAAAATCTGGCCGTGAATCGGAAGGCCGTCCGAGGCGGGGAAGATCACTGACTTCGGCTGGACCAGATCCTTGGGAAAATCCGCGGGAATTGAATTAACCGCGAGGTCCCGAACCGGCGCGCTGCCAATCTTAACCGCGGCGCGGCTGATTTCGGTGGCGCTCGAACGCAGGAACGCGACTGCGCCATCGGAAACATCCGCGGGTTCCCATTCGATACCCTGGCCGAGATTGGGTCCCAGAATCGGAGAAACTTTTCCGCCCGAGGCAGCTACGCGCCAGATGTGGCGGCGATCGATATCATCCTGATTGGAGGAAAACAGCAGTTCTCGGCGATCGCGCGACAGCGATACGTGCTCAATTTCAAAATCCCCCGGCGTGAGAATTTGCGCGGGTCCGCCGGCGGCCGGGATGGAATATAGGTGAAGCCAGCCATCGCGCTCCCAGGGGAATACTAAACGATCGCCACCGGCCCAGAAAATCTGGGTCGCCGCTTCAATACCGCGAAACGCGCTGCCCGGACCCCTTTCGGCCTGCCAGACCCCGCGGCCGGCGCCAGTGGTCGCGTCGGCGATCCGGATCGACCAGGGAGTCGGGGCGTCACGCACGGGACCTACGAAAATCGCGGAAGAGTACGCCTGCCGCACAAATGCAACACGACGGCTATCGGGGCTCCAGACGGGCGAAGTGTCGCGGTCGACGCTGGGATCGAGGTATATCAGGCTTTTATCGGCAACCCGGTACACGCCGATGAAGCTGTGATCGCCGCGATAGCTGGTGAAGGCCAGCGCTGCTCCGTCCGGCGACCATTGCAATTCATAGGAGGCAGCTTTGGTGTGAACCGTTTCGGTCGGCTGAGCGGCGGGCTTTCCTTCGTCCAGCGTGGTCATCCAGATCTGACCGTTTTTCAAAAACGCGACGCGGCCATCGCGCGAAACGGCGGCTCCCCGGCCGTCGCTCAATTTCCTTGCAACACCGCCATCGAAGGGAATCGCATAGACCGCTTGCTCCGGCGTTTCGGGAAGATTTCTGGGATTGGGAATATCGCGGTTGGTTTCCAGATCGCCTCCGCGGGTATAGAACAGGAAGCGACCATCGGCACTCCAGGCGATATCGCCCAGGTCCTGTCCGTCATCCTCGGTATAGGCGGTTAGCCGCCGGCCTTTATAATCTGGCGCGGCCGCGACCCACAGGTTGCGCGCTCCCCGTTCATCGAGAATCCAGGCCAGTCTTCCGCCGCCGGGCGCCGCGATGAGATCAGACGCGAAAGGCGCGCTCAAGTAGCGTTCTATCGCGGCCGGGGCGGGATCGGCCGCCAAAGCCGGGCCCAGTGCCAGCACACCAACCAGCACACCAAGAAGAATGGCTCTCCTCACGAGCCGATTCTCGCATAGTACTAAGGCCACTCTCGATCTAAAGCCCATCCGCGATCCGGTCGATCTTTCTTCTGGAAAGGACTACCATGCGTTATTTGACTCTCTCCATTCTCACGATTGTGAGCGGCGGGCTCCTGGCAGCCTCGGACGCCGCGACTGTAACCTATATCGACGGAAACGTCGCCGAGCTTTCGCCCGGCGCGGGCGCTACTCTGCACATGGACAATCCGCAATCCATGGAGCTGAAAACCCCGCTTCACCAGGTGCGGATTCCCTACACGCAGATTTCGAAGGCGGAACTGAGCGCCGTGCTCGCCCGCACGCCTGATTCGGAACCCTTGTACAAAGTCTGGGCGCTGCCCAAACGGCTCGTCAAGTCGGAAACCCGGCAGATGACCGTGGACTTCACCGACGGAAGCGGCCAGAACCAGACCCTGACGCTCCAGATGTCGAAAACTTCCGCGGAGAGTGCGTTTACAACGATCAAACGGCATAGCGCCAAGGTCGCCGATAACACCTGGTGGGGCGATAACTACTGGAAGACCTCCCGCAATAAGGACACCTGGGGCGGAGCCGGAACGATCGCGCAAAAGTAAAAATCCACAACGAAATACAAGCCGGCAAATAAAAAGGGCGGACCCGCGTGGGCCCGCCCTTTTTATTTACCAGGAGAAATTAATTCCGCGACTGCTGAACTTTGGGGGCTGAGAGATAGCCCGATATCATGTCCTTCTTCACTTCGTTTACCACGATCTCAAAAGGCTGCGTCGCGCGGGACAGCATGAACTGAACCGGCTCATTGACTGTTCGGTCTTTCTTCTCGACCTGTTTGTCGTCGGCGATCAGCTCGATAGTATAGCGGTTCTTCTTGGCGTCCGCCGACTTCAGGCGGATCTGGACGTCGCCGACCTTACGCGGCGTCTTCTCCTTGGTCAGCCGGAATTCGGTGTAGTTGCGTTCGCCCAAGGAACGCAGAGCAGCCAGCTCTTTCCCATTGGTGGCGATCAGCCCGCTCTGGACGCCCAGATCGCCGCGCGTGCTCTTGAGATCGGAAATGGTTTTCTCCAGTTCGGCTTTAGTGGCGGCAGCGTCGGTCTTGACGGTTGCCAAATCCGTAGAGACTTCGCCGACGCGCGTCTTGGTGGAGTTGGCGTCATCCCGAACCTTCGAAACTTCACCGGAAACGTTGGTAACGGCCTCGTTCACTTTGGCCGCCTGGTCCTGCTGGGCCTTCTCCAACTTCGCAGCCAGTTCATCGGCATGCCTGCTGGCGTCGAGCTTGGCCTGACCAGCCAGAATACCGGCCTGACGCCGCGCTTCATCCATCTCGGCCTTCAGCGAGTCGACGGATTGGCGGTTAGTCTTGGTTGAAACGGTGGTGGTTTCGTGAATTTTAGAAATCTGGTCGAGCAGCGCCTCGCGCGTGGTTTCCAATTCCGCGCGAACCTGCCGCACCTCGTAGAACTGATAAAGAGACGCCCCCACCAGGGCGACTACCGCCCCAAAGAGGATGGGAATTTTCGGCCCGGAAGAACCGCCAGAAGATTCAAAGCTGTCGCTCACGGTGATAGTCTCCTTTACGGGAATCTCGGCTTATTTTAGCAGTTGCATTAGAGTACTAGATAGGTGGCTCAAGCGCAAGATGCACTGTCTGGGTAAGCGTCTGATTCTGCCGGAACTTCTTGACGGCTTGCCGGAGGAGAAGGCCCGCGCCAGTTTGCGGGACTTAGTGCGCATCAACCGGGGCTGGGGAGGGCATTCAACGCTCCGCCGGCTGCTGGGGGAGAATGTGGCGGAAGACCAGCCATTTTCGGTTTTGGACGTAGGGGCCGCCTCTGGGGACATGGGCGCCTGTATCCGGGGCTGGTATCCGATGGCGACCGTCACGTCGTTCGATTACGTTGAATCCCATCTGGCCGGGTCCGCCAAGCCTAAGGTCGCCGGGGACGCTTTCCAGTTGCCCTTTCGCCCCGGAAGCTTCGATTACGTGTTTTGCTCATTGTTTCTGCATCATTTCCCGGACGCTCAGGTGGTGAACTTGTTGCGGAGTTTCGGGGCCGTGGCCCGCACAGCGGTTCTGGTGATCGACCTGGAGCGAAACCCGGTCCCGTATTACTTCATCGCCTGGAGCCGTCCGCTGCTGGGCTGGGATCCGGTTACCGTGCACGATGGCGCGATCTCCGTAGAGGCGGCGTTTCGCCGGGAAGAACTGGAGGATTTGGCGCGCCAGGCAGGCTTAGGAAATCCGCGGGCGCGAGTGTACCGCCCCGCGTTCCGGATCGCCCTGGCCGCGGACGCGCCGGCGGACTCAGTCCAGGGTTCTTAATTCGGCCTTGGCCTGCCGGCCCCACGCGGAGGTATAGCGCCGGCGATGCGACGGAGCGGTGCGGGCGCCTTCCACCGCGCGTTGAAAGGCAGCCTGGGCTTCCGGGATCCGTCCGAGCTTCTTGAACGTCTCTCCCAGCCAATACTGACCTTCGGGATCGAACTCACGCCGGTCGGTATATTTCTGCAACTCGGCGAGCGCCTGTCCGGTGTTTCCCAATTGCAGATCGGTTGCGCCGAGTCCGCGCCAGGCTTCGCTCGACGAATGTTTGTCGTCCAGGGCCAAGGTGGCCGCGAAGTGGCGGCGTGCGTCATCGTAGCGCTTCTGTTCCAGCGCGATGACGCCCAGTTGATGATGAGCATCGGTCTCGCCGGGATCGATTTCGACTGCTTTTGTGAACCGGGAGATCGCCTCGGCATAGTTGCGGCGCTGCTGATAGATCAGACCGAGCTGGTACTGCGCGTCGGAATCGCGCGGATTCACCGTTAAAGCATCCAGGTGCCGGCGGAAGTTCTGGCGCGATCGCAAGCCGCCCCCCAGGCCGGTGAACATATCGAGATTGGGACGGAACAGGATATAGAGCCAGATGAGCACGAGCGGCGACGCGAAGTAAGAGAGGGCTCCACCGAAGATCGCGTAGGCGTAGAAGCCGCCCACACTTGCAGCCGCACCGCCGAAAGCGGTTCCTATAGATTTTCCGACACCGCTCCCAAATACGGTTCGAATCGCGACGGCGGCTAGGGCCAGGAAATACGCATCAGCAACGATGTGAATCCAAAAACTGACCGCGGGCATCAGGAAGCTTGCGAGCCAGGCGGGGATATTGGCTGCGATCCAGCACATCAGCGTGCATACCAGAAGGGGCGAATAATCGCGGCGAAGCACCACGCCAACGCTGCCCAAGTGGTCCCAAACCGAGATAACCGCGACACATGCAGGTGCGAAAAGCACCGCGATGAGCACCACGCGGCTGATTTCGCCCATCGCAAAGCCCAGCGCAGCCGCTACGATTAATGCCAGCGCCAGACTTCCGGAGTCGAGAATCGTACTCAGGGCGCGAGATGGCCGGTAATAGAGTTGAAACAGCGGCCCGAGTTTTTCTCCCATAGTTCGTTTTGGATGGGTCCCTGGGTTAAGATTCTATCGGAAGCGTTCACCGTGTATAATCACGTCTGGGAGGACGATGAGTAAAGAAGATTGCATTGAAGTCACTGGAACCGTAGTTGAGAAATTCCCCAGCGGCCTTTTCAGCGTCCAGTTGGATCAGGAGCGCAGTGTGCTGGCGCACCTGGCAGGCAAGCTCCGCCGCAATCGTATCCGCGTTTTGGCCGGCGACCGCGTCACCTTGGAGCTTTCCCCGTACGATCTGACCAAGGGACGCATCACCTACCGCCATAAATAACCGCCTGTTTCCTATCTGTTACCGCTGCGCTCCGACCGCCGAGTCACCCGGCACGTCGAGAATCGGGACGTGCGCGGCCCAGCGATTCCTATTCGTCCTCGTAGAAACGTCATTGCCTTTCCGGGCGCAACCTGCGCACGGGAAGATCTCGCACAGCAGCTGGCGAGCCGGTTAGTCGGGCAGTCTCACGCCATCGCGGAGATTGTTCCTTACGTGCAAATGCATCGCGCGGGGCTGGGACCGGAAGGCCGGCCGGCCGGCGTGTTCCTGCTGCTGGGCCCTACCGGCACCGGGAAGACGCGAACGGTGGAGGCGCTGGCCGACGCTCTGCATGGCAGCGAGAAACACCTGGTGCGCGTCGACTGCGGCGAGTTCCAGATGGAGCACGAAATCGCCAAGCTCATCGGGGCGCCGCCGGGATACCTGGGCCATCGCGAGACGCCGCCGATGCTGACGCAACAAAAACTCGGAGCTGTGACCAGCGAAGGGTCGAATCTGGCCCTGGTTCTGTTCGACGAGATCGAGAAGGCCGCGCCGAGCATGACGCGCCTGCTGCTGGGCGTGCTGGATAAGGCTGTGTTACGGCTGGGCGACAACACTTCGGTCAACTTCGAGCGTACGTTGATTTTCCTGACCAGCAACCTGGGGGCGTCGGCGATGCGGAAAGAAGTGCTGCCGGATTTCGGATTCGGCATGGCGGCACCGGCCTCTCACCAGGGAACTCTGCGGAAGCTGTCGAGTATCGGTTTGTCCGCTGTTAAGCGAAAATTCGCGCCGGAATTTGTCAACCGGATCGACGCAGTGATCACGTATCAGCCGCTGGATTCCGAGGCACTGGAGGCGATTCTGGACCACCAGATCGCCGCGCTCGAGCGGCATATCGCGCATCGCCTGGAGGAGCGCGCCTTCACGCTGGAACTGGATGTGAGCGCGCGGAGCTTCCTGTTAGCGAGAGGCACCAGCCGCGAATACGGGGCTCGTGAATTGAAGCGCGTGATCCTGAGGAAGCTGACGCAGCCGCTGGCGGCGATGGTGGAGGCCGGCATGATCCCGCCTGAGTCAGTGGTACAGGCGATCCATCAGGGCGATGGGGAGCATCTGACCTTGAGCGTCGTGGAAAACTAGCAACGCGGCACGGATATAGTAAAGACAGTGATCCCGCTGTTGATGGCTGCCGTTCTCGTCGCTGGACCCGTGGTTGCGCAGCAAGTCACCTTCTATCGCGACGTCCTGCCGATTTTGCAAAATCGCTGCCAGGAGTGCCATCGCGAGGGGCAGATGGCTCCCATGGTGCTCACCACCTATCAGCAGACGCGGCCGTGGGCCAAGGCCATCCGCGAGGCTGTCCGCACGCGGAAGATGCCTCCATGGTTTGCCGATCCGTGCTGCGGGAAATTCTCGAACGACCGCTCGCTGACCGCCGCCGAACGAGACACCCTGGTCAAGTGGGCAAATTCTGGCGCGCCGCAGGGAAGGGAATCAGAGGCTCCTCCTCTTAAGGCGTGGACCCAGGGATGGAATATTTCTAATCCCGATGCAGTCATCGAAATGCCCAGCGCATTCCGGGTCCCGAAAGACGGCGCAGTCGAGTATCAATACTTCATCGTGCCCACGGGATTCCCGCAGGACCGCTGGGTGCAATCGGTGGAGGTGCGTCCCAGTGACCGTAAGGTCGTGCACCATGCCGTGGTTTACATCCGCGAGCCTGGCGATACCTGGACAGAGGGGCCGACCAAGGCCGACATCCTGGCCGTGTATGCGCCGGGCAGCGCGCCGGACGTCTATCCAGCGGGCATGGCCAAGCTGATCAAGGCCGGATCCGACCTGGTGATCGAGGTTCATTTCACGCCCTCCGGTAAAACCGTGGAGGATCGAATCAAGGTTGGGATGGTGTTTGCCCCGGCGCGTCCCGCCAAGCGTGTTCTCACGCTGCAGATGGACAACGAGAAATTCCTGATCCCGGCTGGGGAGCGCGATTTCCGGGTCAGCGTGTGGGGCACTCTGCCGAACGACGCGCTGCTGCTGGGATTCTTCCCGCACATGCACCTGCGGGGGACGTCCTTCGAGTACACCCGGATTCTGGATAGCGGGCTGCCCGAGACGCTGCTGCGCGTGAAACCTTACGATTTTTACTGGCAGCTTTACTATCGTCTGGCGGAACCCATGCCGCTCAAAAAAGGGACGCGGCTGAACTGGGTCGCGACCTACGACAATTCCGCCGCGAATCCCCGCAATCCGGATCCCACGGTGGACGTGCGCTATGGGCATCAGAGCTGGGACGAGATGATGGTCGGGTTTTTCGACGTCGCGGTGGACGCGTCCGTCGACAAGCCTGCGTTCTTTGTGCGATAAGTGCGCCTCAGTGTGTGCCAAACTGGAGGTATGCCTTCCGCAACATTTTGGCTCGCGATTGTTCTAGCGGCCGGGGCGGGTGTCGCATTCACAGTGGTTTGGATGCGGGCGGGGAATGCCGCCCGGAGTGCTGCCCAAAGTGTAGCGAACGACGCGCGCACCGCGGCCGAGGCCGCCCGTCCGATGGCCGACGCTCTGGCGCGGATCGAATCGCAGATGCGCGAGATTGAGTCGCATCGGCAGCATTCCCTGGGAGGCCTGGAAGCGCATCTGGCAACCCTGAGCAAGGAAACGGTGGCATTGTCCCAAGCCCTGCGCGGTCCGAACGCGCGCGGGCGCTGGGGCGAATTGACCCTGCGACGTGTTGCCGAGCTGGCCGGCATGGCGCCCTATTGCGATTTCTACGAGCAACAGACGCATGAACAACATGCGGGAGACAGGAAGCGTCCGGACATGCTCGTGAAACTGCCGGGCGGACGGACGCTGGCGGTGGACGCGAAGGCTCCGCTGTCTGCGTATCTGGATGCCGAGGAGGCGCCGGATACCGCGACTCGCACCGCGGCCTTGGATCGTCATGCGCAACAGCTTTGGCGTCACGTCTTGGAACTGTCGGCGCGCGAGTACTGGGCCCAGTTCGATCCGGCGCCGGAGATGGTAGTCCTGTTTCTGCCGGGCGAACATTTTATGAGCGCCGCGCTGGAGCGCAATCGCGATCTGCTGGAATCCGCGCTGGCGAAGAAAGTTCTGCTGGCGACACCGGTCACTCTGGTCAGTATTCTCAAAGGCGTGTCCTACGGCTGGCGTCAGGAACGTCTGGCCAAAAATGCAGAGGAGCTGCGCCGGATCGCAGGCGAGTTCCATGAACGTGTTCGCGCCTTCGCTGAATCCTACGCCGATTCCGGGCGCTACTTATCGAAGGCGATCGAAGCGTACAACCGATCCGTTGGTTCCTGGGATGCTCGATTGCTGCCGTCGCTCAAACGCATGCGGGAACTGGGTGTGGGCGGAGCGGTCGAGCTTCCCCAGCCCGGGCGGATCGACACGGCGCTGCGTCAGCCGGACTTGCCGGAGGATGCCGCTAGAATTCGTCCCACATGATGCGCGAGGTGTTCCTTTATTTATCTCGCCAGCCAGCCTTGCGGAGATGGATGGAGGCTTGGCCGCCTTCCCACAAGGTCACGCGGCGATTTGTGGCAGGCGACACGCTCGAAGAAGCGCTGGCGGTCTGCGAGCGCCTTCAGGGCGAAGGCGTTTTCTCCACGCTGGATCATCTGGGCGAAAACGTACGCACCATCGAAGAAGCCTCCGCTTCCTGCGACGCCTATGTCAGCGCGCTGGAGAACATTGCCGAGCGTCACCTGTTGAGCACCATCGCGATCAAGCTGACGCAGTTCGGCCTGGATCTTTCCGAGGACGCCTGTCTTGATAACGTCCGGCGGCTCGAGGCGAAGGCCAAGACCGCCGGAAGCCGGGTCGAAATCGACATGGAATCGAGCGCCTACACCGAGCGCACGCTGGCCATGGCGATCCAGGCAGGCAGCGAGTGCGGCTGCGTACGTGTGTGCGTCCAGGCTTATCTGCGTCGAAGCGCCAGCGATATCGAGCGACTGAACGCCGCCGCTGTCCCGGTGCGGCTGGTCAAGGGTGCATATCGTGAACCGCCTTCCGAGGCGATTCCGCGGAAGCAGGATGTGGATGGGAACTATGTCGCGCTCATGAAGACGCTGCTGGATCGCGGAGTTTATCCGGCCATCGCAACGCACGACGAGAAGATCATCCGACAGGCGATCGACTATGTCCGGATACGCGGCATCCAATCGGAGAGCTTCGAATTCCAGATGCTCTATGGGATTCGCCGCGATCTGCAGCGCAAGTTGACCAAGCAGGGTTATCGACTGCGGCTGTACGTTCCTTATGGGACGGAGTGGTATCCGTACTTCATGCGGCGGCTGGCGGAACGGCCGGCGAATTTGTGGTTCGTGCTGCGAAACCTATTGCGGTGATTCTTCGAGCGGTACCTGGTCGGTGATCCTAATCCCGAATGCGTCGAGTCCCGGAAGCTTGCGGACGCGGTTGGTTAGGATGCGGATGGTCGACAGGCCGAGGTCCGCCAGAATCTGGGCGCCGATGCCGAATTCTTGCAGAGGCCGCGGAGATCCGTCCGGCATGGGGATGTGTTTGCGCTCGCCCCATCCGGATTGATGCAGATACACGACCACGCCCGCGCCCTCCTCGGTGATGCGCTGGAGAGACGCCCGCAGCATCGCGCCGCAATTGCAGGCCGTGGATCCGAACACGTCGCCCAGCACGCAGCGCGAATGCATCCTTACTAAGACGTTCTGCTTTCCGCGAACCTCGCCGTGTACCAGTGCAAGGTGGGCCTCATCGTTCACCGTGCTGCCGAAAGTGACCGTCTTGAAACTACCGAACTCGGTTTCGAGGCAACCTTCAGCTCGCCGCTGGATCAGATTTTCGGTCTGATGACGATAGCGGATCAGGCTGGCCACCGAGATCATCTTGAGGTTGTGGAGAGCGCAAAACCGGGTAAGCTCGGGGACCCGCGCCATGCTGCCATCCTGGTTCATGATTTCGCAGATCACGCCGCCAGGCTCAAGCCCCGCGAGGCGTGCCAGATCGACAGCCGCCTCGGTTTGTCCGGCGCGGACCAGTACGCCGCCTTCGCGCGAGCGCAACGGAAATACGTGACCGGGACGGGCCAGATCCGACGGCTTCGTTCCGGGGCTCATGGCGACGTGAATCGTTTGCGAGCGATCCGCGGCTGAGATGCCGGTGGTAACTCCGTCGGCGGCATCAATCGATTCGCAGAACGCCGTGCCGAAGCGCGAGGTGTTCATGGGGGAAACCAGCGGCAGATGAAGCTGGTCACAGCGCTCCGGGGTGAGCGCCAGGCAGATCAGTCCGCGCCCATGCAGCGCCATGAAATTGATGGCCTCGGGCGTGACGAACTGCGCGGCCATCGTGAGGTCGCCTTCATTTTCGCGATCTTCGTCGTCGACGACTACCAGCATGCGGCCGGCGCGGATCTCTTCGATCGCCTCGGGGATAGTGGCAAAGGCCATGGGTGTTCCTATACAGGATAGCGTGGCCTGTGACGTCCCACGGGTCCGGGGGTAGTGTCCTAAAACTGCAGTTTTAGGACACTACCGGTCCGGGTCTATTGGATTTGGGTGATTACGAGATGGGCCGAGACCACACGGGTTCCGCCCGCGAAAGGCGTAGTGGTAAGCGCGGCGGCATTGCCCAAAGGATTACGAACCGTCAGCACGGAATTGGGAAGTGTGGTCAGCACGATAGCGGTTCCGGCAATCTGGCTGGTACCGGTTGCTCGGCCGACAACCGTGTAATCCAGGTCGGTACCATTGAGATTCAAGACCAACTGTCCCGCTTCGTCGATACTCACCTGGAACGTCACTTGGTAAGCAGCGACGGCAGCCAGATCGAATGAGGACGCATTGATCCTGGTGATGGTCGTGCTGGACGAAGGTCCATTCTGGGGGAAAGTAACGTCTAAACCGGGAGCGACGGTTGCGGCGTTATCGGGGGGCATCAAGGCATAAAAGTCCGAAAATGCTAGGACTCCGGCGGGGCCAGTCGGTCCGATCGGCCCGATAGCTCCCGTGGGTCCGATCGCACCAGCCGGTCCTGTGGACCCAACTGCGCCTGTCACCCCGATTGGGCCGGTGGGTCCGACCGGGCCGGTGAGTCCCACTGGTCCAACTGCACCGGCTGCACCCGCTGACCCCGTGGCTCCCGGTGCGCCAGCGGGGCCTTGCGGCCCGCTTGGTCCTTGTATTGTGGCGGCCTGAACATAATATCCGTTCATATCGATCACCAGGTCGCCGTTATTGGTGGTCAAAATCTGTATTCCGCCGTCGGCGCCGGCCGGCACGATGGCCGAATTGTCTACAATGCCGCCCTGCAAAGCGTTGAGCACTACCGTCCCCGGAAACGACATATCGTCCTGCCATGCCGCTATCCAGGCGACCGGCTGTCCCAGCGGGGTGACGGAAACAAAGTTCAGCGAATACGCGGCTGCTGCCGGTACCCCGCAGTTTGACGAGGGAATCGGAATTACTCGCGCTTGACCGGCGAGGAGGGAGGGAGGGCCGAATGCGCCGGTATTGCCAGAGCCGCCCACGCCGCGCGTATCCATAACGCGGCAGGGCGTGATGGCGACGTACACCAGCCCGGAGGCGCTCCCCGCGCCGCTTGTGCTCAGAGTGCCTGCTGCTGAGGCGCTAGCCGACCGCATGGACCAGTTTCTCACCGGTATGTTATCCGGACGGGCCGCTTGTTGTGCGAAGCTCAAGGGCATCAGGATCATTGCGGCTAGCACCGCACCCGGTAGCATCCGGCTTGAAAATCTCGAAAATGGGCATTCAGAATTCATTACTGCACTCTCCTCTTGCGACCGTTGCACGCTGATGGCCATGATGATGATGCGGGAGCCGCAAGAGCGTAGCAATAGCAATCGGGTCTTCAGACTCACGGTTGCCAATCCCAGTTCGGCAGTGGTTTCAGTTTGGCATCGATAGGCCCGTGTGCCTTGACGAGCAACCCGAAAAGCGTAGAATGAGAGGATCTTTCGGCAGCGTGGAGGTGAAGATGATCCACAAAACAACTCAGCATCCCTCGATTCTTTCGAGAAGGATGCTTGCCATTCTATCGCTCGGCGGCCTTATTTCGGCCGTACTCGCCGCGCAAACTCCAGCCTTGAAACTGGGCGTGTTATACACCTGCCCAGCCGGCCAACGGTTGAAGGTTTATTCGTGCGCCGGCGAGGCGGCGACGTCGGCGTGCGATACCCAGGCCTTTACCGGCGCACAGCCGGGACAGCGAGGTCCTGCTCCTCGCGGTCAGGTCATGGCCCTCCTTCAGCTTTGCCATTTGCAGACAGCGGCCGAAGCGCAAGCCGATGCTCGGGGCGGCGCCGCCCCGCAGACCGGCTCCAATGGGATCAACGTGGGCGATTCAGTCGAGGTAGTTACGGGATTTGGCTGGACACCGGCGAAGGTTCTCGCCATTAACGGGAATTCCTACCGGGTGCTGGCGAACGGAATTCAAGTCACCAAGGACTATCCCTCCGAAGTGCGCCGCATCGGGGCGGCCACGGCTCAGGATCATGCCAATGGGCAATACCGGCTCGGAGACAGAGTGCAGGTTAACGTCGAAGGACGCTGGACCGACGGCAAGGTCATCACGGAGCTGGGGAGCGAATATCAAGTGGAGCTGCCCGGCAATCGAACCGCGTGGGCCTCTGGTCCCAATTTGCGCCCCGGAGCCGCGGCTCCGCCGCCGGCAGCACCCAAGGCTGGCGTTCCGCCCAAACCAGGATTGGTAAGCTGCGCCGGAAAGATTGAAGGCCGCTATGCGACCACCGGCGGCTTTGGATCGTTCACCATCACCTTCCGGTCCGGCAAAGCCACTCTGACGGACCTGGGCGACAATGATGAAACTTTTGAATGCTGGACAGGCGGTGAAAAAATCTACCTGCACCAGCCGGCGAATCCCACCCTCGACTTCCCCATCGACATCAACAACGACGGCACGCTGCAAACACCGCTGGGAGAAATCAGGAAGAAAGGGAATTGATTACGCGCCGCTCGCCGCTACTGGGCGGGTCCTACAGCCCCAGCTTGTGATCCAGCTCCGCCGTCACCTGGGGCAGCCGGTCGGGATTGCGCAACAGATTCCGCACTCCGTTCTCGCCCGATTCCTGCCATAGCAGCTCCACCGCCGCCAGGGACAGGGCGTAGGCTGCCGCGGCATGCTCGGCGTCCAGGCGCGACCAATCCTGTTTCAGATTGCTCAGGCGGGGGATTTTCCCCTGCTGTACCAGGCCCGAGATCTTCTTCATCTGGGCGGGGCCGAGCGAATCGCCGGAAAGCTTTTGTGCGATTCCCTCGTGCAGCCATGCGGGCCAGGTTCCCAGCATCGTTAGGCAGGCATGAGCCGTCTCATGCGCCAGTGACCGGAGCATGGTTGGATCCAGAACTTTCGGGTCGAAGACCGGCACGCGAATCTTGCCGTCGAACTGTCCTCCCGACCACTCGGCGGAGTCAGTGGTCTTGCGGTATGCATCTTTGCTCTGCACAATCGCGATCACGCGCTCCTCGGCGTTGCAACCCAACTGCTGCGAAATGCGAATAAAGGCCTGATCCAGTACGGTGGTCATCTGCCGGGCGGTTTCCGTGGGAACCACGGCGCTGTCATAGCGCAGCATCACACGGAGGCCGTACAGGCGTTCCTTACTCTGGTCGTTCTTGGATTCGCGCTCCACCTGGCGGTAGAGTTTTTCCACCTCCGGGCTGGGAGCGATGTCCAGCGAAGCTCGCCAGAATTCGAGCGCCGCCGGTGAGTCGTCCGAACGCCATGCGGCTATCCCCGCCAGGGCCAGCAGGCCGGGATCGCGATGAGCCTTCAATTCAGGCCGCAAAAGTTCCAGAGCGCTCTGGGGCCGGCTGGAGGTGATCAGGTCAGCCGCTTTCTGGGCCACGATAGAAGTGCTGCCGGTAGTCGCCCGCAGCGATGGCAGTGCGGCGCTCGCACGGATGGTATTTACGATCAAGGGCGTATCCATCCAGACAGCTTGGCGGCGCGCCTGGTCAAAATCCTCTATCCCATCCAGAGCGCGCGCGGGCAGGGAACCTTCCAGGGTCTTGCCGTCCGCCTGTATGGACACCTTATAACAGGGCTCGGTCTCGCCGGCGATCGAATATCGAATCGTTACGGGAGTCCCGGAGGGCAGGGAAGCCAGGACCCGGGCGTCTGGCGAACATCCCGAACGCAATGGCGTGGGTCCGTCCTTTATGGAAGCCGCCATCAGAAGAATCAGCAGCAGGGCAGGCATAATTTGAGCATACGGACGATTGATCCGGAATACTCTCCGTTAAACACCGTACATGATGCTCAGGTGTTTCCCCCACCCCAACGCAAAGGCCGTAGCGAATCAATCGACTGCGACAAGGGCTTTAGGTGGCAGATGGCAGGCGCCCATCCAACGTCATAGTACTCAAGCGGTTGTAAGCAAGTAAATTATCAGTGTCCTGAGGACATTTCAGAGTCGGCATTAGGTGTAACCCCGATTCTTTCGGAATCCCGCCGATGATACTTTTGAGTTGGCGACAGGGACTGTCGCGCACTCATAGGGAGAGGAGATTGAACGAATGAAGAATATGCTTCTGCAGCTCAAAGTTTGGAAGGATCGGCGCGGCCAGGACCTCATCGAATATGCTCTGATGGCTGGCTTCGTGGCGGTTGCGGCCGGCGCTATTATGCCGGGCGTCGCCAGCAGCATCAGCCAGATCTTTTCGAAGGTTGCGTCCGTTCTCAGTTCTGCGAACGCCAGCTAATAACAACCCTTTTGCCCTGCGGGGAGTGGGCGGGCCAACCGGCTCGTTCGCTCTCCGAAGGTTTTTTTACCACGCCTGTTTCTGCCCGCCGATTCAAATCACTTCAGTTCCTGCTTTAATTCCAGGTATTTAGGAAAGACAAAGGATTGCAGCAGTGGATCGCTCTCGGCTCCCGGCAGCGGCCATAGAGCCAATAGCATTCTGGCTTCGTCTTTTTGGCCGGCCTTTACCAAGGCTGCCGCGTAGAGAACCCGTGGGACTCCATCCCCAGCCGGTGGGGTTCGGTCATAAGCTTGTTTGAGTGCGGCCAAGTCCTGCGGAAGCTTGGAGGGATCCTTCCACAAGGCGAGCTGCGCCCGCGCGACATTCTCCGCTGCTCCGGTGACGTTCATCAGCCGGGCCATAGCCGCTTCCATTCGACCCGTGGAATACTCCCAAACAGCCTGGCGCCACGGGACCAGAAGGTCTTTCTGTTGCGTACGGAACGCCGCATACTGGGAAAACAGTTTATCGGCTCCAGGAAGATCGCCCTGGAGCCATCGGGAATAGGCGGCCTTGAGCAAATCGCCTCCGCCGAGCAGAGCGCTGCTCTTGGCGTGCGCGTCCAGGAAATCTTTCTCCGCCGCGGCAAATTTTCCATTCAGAAACGCCGCCTCTCCCTGGGAATCGAGCGCATTGGCCGTGTGGACCGGATCGCTCCCATAGCGTGCGAATGATTTATTCGCCGACTCCAGGTCGCCCGCCAAAGCCTGGACATACCCAAGTTGATTCCAGATTTCGATATTATCCGGATTCTCCTGTAAGAGGGACTGATAGTAGCGCACCGCTTCTGAAAAATGGCGCGTGTTCGTTTCCCGCACGGCGAGCTGGCCCAGCAACGCCACATCATGCGGCATGAGCTTTGCCAAGGACGTCAGCGCCCGTTCCTGAGCAGGTTCGTCCTGGTGCAACGTGGCCGATGCAAATTCCAGTTGAGCGCGATCGACCGGGGACCGCAAAGATGGTTGCGCCAGCGCGCGCGCCGCGATTTCGAAAGCCTCTTGCCGGGCTTGTGGATTGTCCGTGGCCGCCGCCCGCGTCTGTACCCAGCTCAACCATGCGGCTCCAAAACCGGGGTCGAGCGACACGGCTTTTTCATAGTCGCCGTTGCCCCAAGCGGCCACCGCCTGGGGATTGGTGGAGGAGAATGCATGAGCACCCGCGTCGATCTCCTTCGCCAGGCTACTGAGAGACGCTAGCGGATCTCCGTCCCTGGTAACAGTCTGAAGGGTTCTATGCGTCTGGGCGTCTTCCACCACGAATTCGAAATGCAGGGCGGCTTTTGAATCGGAGCGGCGTCTCTCTACGTATCCGTGAACCAGTTGGGTGGCGCCGGAGGCGTACGCGTCACGCAGAGCGGCCACCTGCAGAGGAACGGCGCGGGCCCCTTCACCCAGCAACTCATTGTTGACGATCTTCGGCCCGGCGGAGGATATCCAGTCCAGCGTCGCATCGCCGCTGAGGTTTTCAAAGGGCAGCAGCGCCACGCGTTCCACGGCGACGCTACGGGAACGGGAACAGGCGGCGCATCCAGCAGCCGCCGCCAGCATCAGCAAAAGACGAAATCGGGGCTTCAGAGGACCTTGTACTCCGCGGCCAGAATCTCTTGAAACTCCAGGTTGTCCTGCAAGCCGGAGAATTCCGGCTCGGCCTTGAACTTATCCCGGTCTTTGAACCCGTTCTCCAGAGCCTTGCGCATGTATTGCAGGGTACGGTCGGTCATACCGGCCTTGGCGCAGGTCTTGGCGAGGATGTAAAAGTAGCCGGCCCGTTCCTCTACCGTGCGCTCCTGCACCAGCACGCCCTGGCTGCTGTGCTGGTCAAAGATTTCGGGGTCGATTGCAACCGCTTGGGCGTAAGCATTCATCGCGTCCTGATACTGTTTGCGGGCGAAATACGCAGTCCCGAGATTGCTGAACATCGAAGCGGAATCGGGCCGCAGGCGCAAACCTTTCTTGTACTGACTGACCGCGCGCCGGTAGGATTTCTTCGCATAGTACACGGTACCCAGGTTGTTGATGGCCTCCGGATATTTGGGATTCAATTTGATGGCGCGGCGATAATATTTCTCGGCGTTGTCCAGATCCTGCAACTGGTGATACGCGATTCCGGTTTTGTTGGCTAGAACCGCGCTTTTCTCGGCCCCGGGCCGATAGAAATCGATCGCCTCGCGGTACATCTTGCGGGCCATCATGATATCGCCGCGCAGCTCGGGTGTCAGCGCCGGGTCAGGCGTCGGCCTCGGATTCGTTGGAGTGGCGCGAAATCCGTCCGAAGTCGGCACCGTGGGCGGAGCCTGAAACGCCAAGCCGGTACTCAAAACCAGCAAGGAGACAAAATACATAATGGCCTCCTCCGTTACCTTTAACTGTATCATCGGCGGTGCGTCCGTGCGACTGGAGGCCTGCCCCGGAAGTGCCGCTATTTGAAAATGTCTTTAAGCCGTCCGAAGAACCCTTTTTTCTTCGGCTCCGGCGCCGGTTCCGATGGCTGGGGAGTAATGGGGATGCTGCGGGGAGCCGCGCGGGGGGCAGGCTGCCCGGGTTGAGAATTCTGGGCCGCTGCCACCGCGGTACCGCGCTCCAACTCCGACGTCGGCCCGCCGGCGGGCGTGTTCTGCTGCTGGACCGGATCCCAGCTGGAGACTAAAGTCCGGCCGTTCCCGTGCAGGTGACAGATCTGCAGCGGCTGGCTCCCGGCGATGAACACTTCGCTGCGGACCTTATCCGTCGGACAATTGGGCGCGGCCAGCTCACCAGTACCCTCGTCGATATCCACCGTGACGATGCCGTCCGGCGGCTGGAAGGAATGCACGTTCTTATATTCCGCGTGCTGATGCGCGCGCTTCATGAACTCCACCCAGATGGGCAGCGCACTGTGTGCGCCTTCCAGCTTGAAGTCGCGATTGTCGTCGAAACCCACCCACACCACGCAGATGATCTTGGACGTGAATCCCGCGAACCAGCCGTCGCGCGAGGTGCCGGTTTTCCCGGCGGCGGGAAGGAGGAAACCCATGGAGCGCGCCCGTGCGCCAGTGCCGGTTCCGCGCAGCACATCCTCCATCATACTTTCGACGAGATATGCCACGCGCGGATCGATAGCCTGAGTACGCTCGGGCTTGGCCTCGAATGCACTAGATCCATTTCCGTTGCGGATGGCCTTGATGAAGCCTGCTTTCAGAAGGTCGCCGCCGTTGGGAAAGACGGTGTAGGCGCTGGCGATTTCAAGCGGCGTTACTTCATATGAGCCTAAAGCGATGGAGGGGGTCGGCAGGATATTGTGATTCAGTCCCACCGCGCGCGCCACCTCCGCGACCTTGTCGTATCCCACTATCTCGGCCACCTTCACGGCCGGAACATTCTTTGAATGCGCCAGGGCATAGCGCAGCGTCATGGGACCCTCGAACTTGTCGCCAAAGTTATTGGGCGTATAGGTCCGGGTGTCGTGTTCGTACCAGAACGTGGTTTCCTCATCCACCACAGTGGTGGCCGGAGTCAAAACCGTCTGGCTGGATGGGTCGAGCGCGCTCATCATCCCGGCCGCATACACGAACGGCTTGAAGGACGATCCCGGCTGCCGCATGGCGCTGGCGTGATTCAACTGGCTGCTGCCGTAACTGCGTCCGCCGGCGATCGCCAGAGGCTCGCCGGTTTCGGCCGAAAGCGCCACCAGGGCGACCTGAGCGGCCGGGAATTCACTGGTGCCGTATTTCTTGTTGCGGCGCTTCCACTGCGCGTCCGTCTCGGCGATGCCCGCGCGAACAGCTTCCACGGCGTCGTGCTGCAGCTCCAGATCGAGCGTCGTATACACGCGGTTGGAGCTGTTGTAAAAGTCGCGATTCTGAAAACGGCTTTGCAGCTCGTCGTTGACCAGATCCACGAAATACGGCGCGTCACTCGATTCCACTTCGCCGTGATTCACCTGCAGCGGACTCGCCACGGCCGCCTGGTATTGGCTTTCGGTGATGAATTCATTCTCCAGCATTTGCTTCAGTACGATGTTGCGGCGGGCTTGCGCCCGGTCCGGATGGGTGAAGGGATTGCGCGATCCCGGACTCTGGATCAGGCCGGCCAGCATGGCCGCTTCCGGCAGAGTGATCTTGCCCAGATCCTTGCCCAGATACACCTGCGAGCCTTCGCCGAAGCCATGAATGCTGAAGCTGCCCTGGTTTCCCAGGTAGATCGAATTCGCGTAGTAATAGAAAATCTGCTGCTTGCTGAGCTTCTGCTCCAGCTGCATGGTGATCAGCGTCTCGGGGATCTTACGCCGCCACCCGCGCTCGGTACCCAGCAACAATGTGCGCGCCAGCTGCTGGCTGAGTGTCGAAGCGCCTTCCAGACGCTTGTCGTCTTTCAGGTCGCGCCAGGCCGCGCGCATGATCCCTACCGGATCGAAGCCG
>Ga0157372_10002544_pt1 | contig 19779 bp, 15 predicted proteins | sample C55metaG_FD_115307 | JGI IMG/M metagenome (GOLD analysis project Ga0157372, IMG submission 115307) | Corn rhizosphere microbial communities from Kellogg Biological Station, Michigan, USA - C5-5 metaG | ecosystem: Host-associated > Plants > Roots > Rhizosphere > Soil | place: USA: Michigan... | reverse complement strand
GTCGCAGTTTGCGCGGCGAAGACAGTCAAAGGATTGTTGCTGACATTTATTTGAAAGTCGGGCGTGGTAATAAGGTTCCACTCCCAGATGCCACGGCCGTAAGTCCCAGCGCGCAGCCGCTTCAGGCCGCCAGATTTAAAAACTTGTAACGAGGTGACAGCAACATCAGGAAGAAATCCGTTTGATACCGCCGAGGTTCCAACTTCTGTCCAGTTCGCACTGCCAGTGCTGCTGGTGAAAACTCCGACATCAGTGCCGACATACACGGTGCCGTTCGACAGCGAAGCTCCGGAATCGACAATGATCACGTTCGCGGGAGCGTCAGGCAGGTTGGCAGTGAAGTCTGTCCACGATCCACCGGCGTCAGTGGTCTTCCAAACGTGCGCAGGTTGGAATCCCATGATGGTGACGTAAGCCGTATTGCCCAAGGGATCGGTCGAATCGAGTGCAATGCTTGAAATGGGGAAACCTTGCGGGTTGATCGCCTGGGTTTGGTCTGTCCAGGTCAGCGGACCGCCGTCAGCGTTGGTCGTTACCCAGACGTGCCCGCCAGTGGGAACGGTTGACATCAGCGGGCCTTCTCCCGCAGTCCCGGCATATACGACTTGTGAAAAGCCATTCGAATCTTTCAGGCCTCCCGCGCCAATGGAACGCACCAGATTTATTTCGTCCCCGGTGCACGCGCCGGAGCCGCCAGTTTCAAAATCCGGGCTGAGCAAAGAGAAACTTCCTCCTGCAGTTGCGCCGCGCCAGATGCGACAGGTGCCCAAAATGAGCTCGTTGGAATTCTGTGGATCGAGCAGGAATGGCAAATAGAAAGCGCCGGCGTCTCCGCCTAGAGCATTGCTGTCCGCAACCTGGTCGTTCTGGAAATCCAGCGAGTGGCAATTAATGCCTGAAGCACAACGGAATAAGTTGACGCCAGATGCCGAATCAGGGGGCGCAGCAATAAACCATTCGTTATCGTTTGCTGGATTGATTGCGGTGAAGCCGTTATCCCCCGCATTAACGTTCACCCAAGTTTCTCCGCTCTGGGAGAACGCCGTTGCAGGTGCGCCATTGTCCTGTGTCCCGCCAAAAATTAGATTGGCGTCGGTGGCGGATTGAGATATGGACACGAATTGCGTCAGCGGGCCAAGGGTTTGGTTCAAGCTATCGAACTGGTTGCTGAGTCCGCAGGTATTGGTCGTTAGCCCTGTGTATCCGTCGAGTGCGCGATAGATGCCGCCGTCATTACCGAAGTAAATAAGCGAGGTTCCGTTGGCGACGAGGAAGTCCATGGCGTGCTGGTCGGGATGTACCTTCGCGATGTCGCTGCAACCGTAGGCGTGAGTCAAATTCATGAAAGTGTTATTACCCGCGCCGTTGCAGGTGGGAAACGCATTGGTGATGGTGCATTTGTACACGTTGACTGCTGCGGCGTATAGATCGGTTGCGGTGCCGTTCGGAACCGCCGCCAGTGTCAGATCGAAAATGCCCTGGCCTGCCCCGCATCCGCCGAAGAGATCGCCGCAATTTGTGATGCCGGAATCATTGATTGATTTCCATGTCACCCCGCCATCCAGGCTTTGCCAAATACCTTGATCAACAGAATTCGCGTCGACATACCAGGCATACATCTCGCCGAGATTGTTCGGTCCCGCTCGATTAGGTACCACTGCAATTTCGCCGCGATAAACCGGACAACTGCTCGGCAAAACTGCCTGCGCCGGACATTCGGCGGTGGTCAATCCGACACCGGGTTGGGTGGCAAGCCGCGTCCAAGTGATCCCATCCGCCGAAGAATAAAATCCGTGAAAGCGAATGGCTGCGTAAAACTTCGCAGCCGCTTTGTTGAATACGGCGGCGGTGGCGGATGCAGAAATCACGCTCACGCCAGAGTCACTTAGGTTAGCGGATTGCCACGCTATACCCGCATTGGTCGAGTAATAGAGGCCGCGGTTCACCGCTACCGGGTTTTCTAATCCTTCGACAATTCCTTCGGAGGCTGATCCGGAAGCCGCTACAACCACGCTTGGGTTCGCGGTGCTGAATGCGATCTGGCTAAATCCGAGGCCGGCAAACGAATGTGTGCCGCTGCTGTCCTGCGAAATCAGCGTCCAATCTTGTCCGCCGTTAGTTGAACGCAGGATGCCTAGACCATAGTAAGAATCAGCGGAACTGTCGGTCTCGCCGGTTCCGGCCAGGACTATGCTGTTGGCTGGGTTTGGGTTCGATAGCTGCGGCTGAACTGCGATGCTACCGATGGCGAGAGTCGCTTGATTATCGGTCAATGGAATCCAGGACACCGACGAGGCATTTGTGCTCAGTGCACCCGCGTTGGCTGATTTCCATACTCCCCCATAGGCCCCGCCGGCAAAAACTGTGTTGCCGCTGGGGTCATTGGGATCGATCGCGACCGCGGTAGCGCGGCCGGAGACGAACCCATAATCCTGCAAGCCAATGCCGCTGGCGTCGGACGGAAGGGAGCTAGGTCCGAGCGATGTCCATGCACCCGCGATGGGGGCGGAATTGAATGCACTCGCCGATCGCAGGCGCCCTTTCTGCTGGATCGCGCGCACACGCAAAGCGGCTGAATTTACACTGGGAACGTTGCGACCGGCAGACTGCCATCGTTGTCGCGAAAGCACGCGGTCGCGAATATTTCTTTGGGCAACATCAGCAGTCCTTGTATCCGGAAGTGCAGCTTGTTGAGCGTGCACAATCCCGCTCATCCCGCAGGTCGCGCCCGCCACCAGCAACGCGTAGATGAATCGATGGGCCATTCGCTATGCCGTCTTGCGCATTTGAGGTCCGGCGGAAATTTTCCCCAGGCGCACCAGCCGCGCAACGATCGAGCCATTCGTCCGGTTATGCATCTGCGCGATCTTTTCGAAGGAGAACCCGCGGCGTATTTCGTCGCAGATTTGCGAGTCTTCCTGGTGTGACCAGGCCTTGCCCGCATTCTTGGGCAGAAAATGCCTGGCCCGTTCGCGCTCTGCCTGAAACTCGAGCGCTCCCATGGCACGATGCATCGCGCGCACCGCCTGCGGATGCTGGTAAAGACAATCGCCCGACAGCACCGCACCGGTCTCCGGGTGAATGCCATCGGCAAGTTTGCGTATGACGTCTAAGGCTTCCTGAATTTCCATAGTGGCTTTCTTCGGTGACTCCCGCTTGGGTTATCGCGGATATTACGGGGTTCTCCGGCAAAACATCTGTGACGAATGAACATTGCCGCAGTCACAGTCCCGATATGAAAAAGGAAGGCTCGGGAGCGATTACACTGTTGTCTTCTATGGATTGGCAGGCATTTTGGCTGACATTTCGGCTTGCAGTGATTGTGACGGCAGTGTTGCTGGTGCTGGGATTGCCGATTGCCTACTGGATCGCATTCACACGTTGGCGGTGGAAATTCCTGTGCGAGGCGGTTGTAGCGTTGCCGATCGTGCTGCCGCCGACCGTCCTCGGGTTTTATGTACTGATCGCCTTGGGTACGCGCAGCCCTCTGGGTCGATGGTGGCAGTCGGTGACCGGGCACACTCTGGCTTTCACCTTTGAAGGCCTGGTGATCGGATCGGTGATTTACAGCCTGCCGTTCGCAGTGCAGCCCTTCGCAGCGGCGTTTTCGGCAGTCGATCGCCGTCTGCTGAATGCCTCGGCGGTCCTAGGTGTAACAAAATTCCGGACATTCTGGCGTGTGATCATGCCCTTGTCTTTTTCGGGTTTATTGACCGGAATCGCGCTGACCTTTGCGCATACGATCGGCGAGTTCGGCGTGGTCCTGATGGTGGGCGGGAACATTCCTGGTGTGACGCGCACGCTATCGATCAATATCTTTGATCAAGTACAGGACCTTAACTATGCCGCCGCGAACACGACTTCCCTGGTGCTGCTGATGATTGCGTTTGCGCTCTTGTCGGTCGTGTATTCGTTCAACCGTCGGCCGTGGAGCCTATGACCACGACATTCAATCGCATGAACCCCGGTACGGTAGCGGGTTTGAGCCAAAGTACTGGACTCCAGGTGCGAGTGCGGCGGGCGCTCGCCAGCGAAGACGGCGGATTTCAACTCGATGCGGTGTTCGCCCTGGATAAGGGGATTACGATTTTGTTCGGACCATCGGGGGCGGGGAAGACCACGCTACTAAACTGCATCGCGGGCCTGGCCGATCCCGACCAAGGCAGGATCGCCGACGGGGAGAGAGTGTTGTTTGATTCCGAAGATCGAATTAATCTTAGTCCCGCGGAAAGAAAAATCGGTTATGTTTTCCAGGATTTGGCATTGTTCCCGCACCTGTCGGTGGCAACTAACGTCGCGTACGGACTCGATGGCCTGAAGGCAGAAGAACGAAAGCACCGGGTTACCGGCGCGCTGGAATCGCTGGGCATTTCACAGTTGCGCGGGCGGCGACCAGCAGAGCTTTCCGGAGGGGAACGCCAGCGGGTGGCTTTGGCGAGGGCGCTGGTTACCCAGCCGTCAGTTCTGCTTCTGGATGAGCCGCTTGCCGCCCTTGAGATGCCGGTCAGGATGAAGATCGCGGAAGATCTGCGGCGCTCGATTCAAGAGCTGCCGATTCCGGTGCTTTACGTGACCCATAGCCGCGATGAAGTGTTCATGCTTGGCGAACGAATGCTGATGCTGGAGCGAGGAAAGATCATCGCAGAGGGCACTCCGCACCAGGTGATGTCGGCGCCTCGCAGCGAAACTGTGGCGCAGCTTGCAGGATTTGAGAATGTCTTTGAGGCCGAAGTGACATCGATTCATGAAGAACGCGGCACGATGACGTGTAACGTGACGGCGACTTCCGTCGGGAGGGCACGGCTTCCAGCCGTGCCGACAAAGCGCGAAGCGGCGAATGGCACGACTGAAGTCGTGCCCTCCCGCGATAAGGAGACAGCCGTTCATTCACCCCAGATAGAGTTGGAAACCCCATTGGTGCGGGCTGAAGTCGGGTCTAAGCTTCGGGTGGGAATCAGCGCGGGAGATGTTCTGCTGGCGACGTCGGCACCGGTGGGATTGAGCGCGCGCAATATCCTACCCGGCAAACTGCTTTCGCTCTGGCAGCGCGACATGATCGTTGTGGCACGGGTGGATTGCGGGGTGGAGATGTCAGTGCATCTCACGCTGGCAGCGAGAGATTCGCTGCAGCTAACTCCGGGTCGGCAGGTGTGGCTGATCGTAAAGACGCACTCGTGCCACTTGCTTGGTTAATTTTTGACAGGGTGGAGTGGTTGAAAAAGCTCAACGAGCGGCTGACACGTCCGCCTCTTCAATCTTCTGCATCTCTATAATCCCTACCCACTGCCCGCGACGTCGGTCGATATAAACCACACTTCCACCCAGGATCGACGCAGTGACTTCGGGCGTGAGGTCTACGTGATAACCGAAGTAGCGGGACTTCCATTCCTGCCAGCGGCGCCACCGGTCGAAGACCGTCGGACCCGGCTGATACTTGGTGGAGAACACCAATGCGACGTCGAAGCGCGAGCGGGCGTCGGCTGCCGAGAGCACTTGTTCGGCCGAAAAGTCCTCTATCTTTACCACCTGCATTGGTTTGGGAATGTAACCGAGATATGGTCGGGTGAGTTCGTCGCTGGCCGGCCACGCGGTCAACACGCGCGCGGCGGGATATTTCTTTTCGAGAAAACGTTCGGCTCGTTGGTGCAGTCGGATGTAATCGCGATATGCGAGATTGTCTTCGGGAGAAAATCCGTACGGCGGATTTACGAATAGCGAAGAGATGAATGCAAGTGCGACTACTGAGATTATGGTCTTCCACGCGCGCATCCGACGCCAGATAGTAGAGACACAGACGAGGATCACGAGCGGGACGATGGGAAGCATATAGCGCGCCAGCACCGCACCCCCAACGATCGACAAGGTCACCACATAAACAATTGCAATGGTGAGACAAGCGAATTGCACCGGAATTGTAATTCGCGGGTGTTCGCTGCGAGCATCTTTAATCGGCGGGAACATCATCGCGATCACGCACGCCAGAGTCAGTACATAGAGGTCGAGATATCCAAACGTTTGCCAGATGCGTAAGAGAAGCGCGAGCAAAATTCTCAATGGATGCAAAGTTGACTGCACGTTGTAGCGGAAGAATTCCGGGTTGCCGAAGACGAATCCCGTGCGGGCGTAATGGTAGGCATACCACAGGCCGAGGGGAAGGGCGGTTAGGCAAAGCATCCATGCGTCCGCGAATCGGTTCCTGGGCGAGGATTTGGTTACAAACGAAAGTGCACGACTGTCAGTCGTGCCAATATGCGGCGATTCTCGTTTCATGGATTTACTCACTGAGGACGAGCTTCTAGATCTGGACCACCTGACAAAATCCCAAATGATAAGTGCCACTGGAATCAGGATCGCGGTTTCTTTCGCCAATGCGGCTAAAGCAAACCAGATCAGCGCAGGCGAGAGCAGCCGCGCCTCCATGCGATCGTCGCGGAAATAAGCTTGCAGCCCCCAGAAGATCAGGCCTGCCGCTGGGAGATCCACTTGCGCCAGCGAGCTCTGAGCAAAAAAGACTGGGTAGATCGCCACCAACAATGTGCTGCACGTGGCGACCACTGAATTCGCAACCGTCCGTGCCAGACGAAAAAATCCCAGCAAAGAAAATGCCGCCAGCAGCAACATCGCCGAACGAGTCACCATTTGACTCTGGCCAAATATCTTCCAGGCCAGCGCCAGCCATGCCATCACCAGCGGAGGATGTGCGTTGGATGGCGTGGAGTACGGGATCAGCGATCCCGAAAAAAGATCGCGGGCGGCGGGGATGTAATATCCGGCTTCATCCCAGAAATATGGAAGCCGGAGCAGCGGGGCGTGAAGAGCAATCAGCACAACCGCGAAGATCACAAACAATCCTGCAGTCTTCGCTGGTCCGAGTTGTGCTTGGTTGGCCAGAGCTTCAGTGTATGGGGCCGGGCGCCTGCACGTGGGGGTCGAGTTTGATCTCGCCGAAGGTGCTTTCGTAACTGGTCACATTCTGATGCAGGATGGACGCCAGTGCTTTCGCCTGTTGCGGGCTGAGATAAACGCCTTGAAAGTTGCGCACCTCGACTTGATTCTCAGTTTGCTGCTGCATGGTGCCAAATACCAGAAAGAAATCCCAGACGCTGACGCGCACTTGAACGCTGTTTGCGTAGGCCTCGCGATATTCAGGAGTATTAACCAGATTAAAATTCGGCTGTGTAGGAGTGATCATAAGTCACCAAGTTTAATGGGAATCACTGCGAAAAGAAATGGCGGGAGCAGATTTCTACTCCCGCCACGGCAACCAGAATCATCAAAACAAATTAAATTGCGGCCGCTCCTCGTTCCTGGTTGCGGATGCGAATCGCCTCCTCAACCTTGTAGAGGAAAATTTTCCCGTCCCCGATTTTGCCGGTAGCTGCCGCCTTGATGATGGCGTCAATCGCCGCCTCAACCAGATTGTCGGCGAGGACGACCTCGACCTTGATTTTAGGTATTAAGTCGATGCTGTATTCTCGACCGCGGTAATGCTCAGTGTGGCCTTTTTGGCGTCCGTGACCCCGGACCTCAGAAATCGTCATGCCCGCGGCGCCTAGTTCGGACAGCGCCTCTTTCACAGCCTCGAATTTGTTGGGCTGAACTATCGCTTCAAGTTTCGTCATGCTTATGATTAATTCCTCGTTGTCAATGAGAATAGTGACGCGTTCAGCGACGTGCAAGGTGAACTTTTTTCTAAACTCTATAAGTTTCAGCCGGGTTGAAGGCGATGTTGATTTAGTATTGCGGTGATCTGCGACCACTGCTGGTTTTTCTAAGGGAGTTCCTGCCATGAAACTCGCTGGTTTTTTTATGTTAGTCGCGGGGTGGTTCATTGTGCTTGCCTCCATGCCTTTGCTCGGATCGATGAAATTGTTGGCAATTTTTGTGCTTTCCGGCCTTGCCGTGGAGATTGTCGGGCTGGCATTGGTGGTGCGCTCTCACTTGATCCTGGAGGATGAAGCCGGGTGACGAATGGCCTTGCAGCGGTAATTTGCGTCGTATGCCTGCTTCTCATTCCACTGGCTGCCTGCGGGCTGGCGCTGGTAAATGCCGGCTTGGGGCGCTCTCGCGCCGCGGCGCACACCATGATTACTTCGCTATGCATTTTTTCGGTAGCGGTGATCATGTACTTCGTGTGCGGTTTTGGTTTCCAAGGATTTGCGGGCTCGCCGAGCCACGTTGTGACCGTCAGTGGAAAGCAATGGGACTGGATTGGCGCCGCGCCATTCTTCTTTCGCAAATTCGAGCTCGACGGCTCTTACGCCTCGCTGGTGGCAGTTTTCAGCATGCTGTGCGTCGGCCTGGCGGCCCTTATCCCGCTGGGTGCGGCGGCGGAGCGCTGGCGATTGAGGGCGGTGTGCGCCTCCACAGCATTGCTTGCCGGTTTCACGTTTCCGTTATTCAACCATTGGGTGCGGATCGGTTGGTTGGAACAAGTCGGCATTAACTATGGATTGGGGCACGGCTTTATTGATGTAGGCGGCTCGAGTTGGATTCACGCTGTGGGAGGTTTGACAGCCCTGAGTATTGTGTGGATTCTGGGCCCCCGGCGGGGCAAATATTCGTCGACCAAAATGCCCAACGCGATACCGGCGCATAGTGCGGTCTTCGTAGTATTTGGAGCCATGCTCTGCTGGGTGGGCTGGCTGGGTATAAATTCGGCGGGAGCAATTCTGTTTGGCGGAGCGACTCCCGGACAGACTTTGCTGGTAATCGTCAATACCACTTTGGCCGCAGCTTCTGCCGGTCTGGCAGCGTTGGTCGTGACCGGCCTGCGATTTGGCAGGCCTGATGCTTCTCTTACCTGCAATGGATGGATTGGCGGTTTGGTGGCCAGCAGCGCGGGCTGCCTGTTCATTAAACCGGCTGAAGCAGTCGTCGGCGGCGCAATTGCTGGCATTCTAGTCCCCTACTCCGTCGAATGGTTGGAATTTGGATTAAAAGTGGACGACCCCGGAGGCTCGATTTCAGCCCACGTTGTGGGTGGAATCTGGGGACTCCTGGCGGCGGGACTCTTCGCCCGTTTTCCCGCGCAATCAGGCAGCAACTCGGGGCAGTTCATCGCCCAGTTGGTGGGCATCGCCACTCTGCTTGGATTTGTTTTGCCATTTACCTATGGATTGAACCGGCTGTTGAACTGGTTTGTGCCATATCGCGTAAGCATTGAAGGAGAACGGCAGGGAATGGATTTGCACGAATTGGGAGCCGATGCTTATCCAGAATTTGTTGTGCACACGGAAGAATTCATTCAGCGATGAACCAATCAATGGCGGGCAACATAGAGTAATACACCGAAAACTACTATCGGTATTAACGCCATCGCCACATAAAACAGGATCTGTCGAGTCCGCGGCTTGCGCCGCACTTTCCAATTGGTGAGTTCTTCGCGTTCCGCTACTCCGACCTGCTCCGGATTTTGCAGATCGTGAGCAAATTCACGGGCTGACTGGTAGCGCTTTGCCGGGTCGCGCTCGATCGCTCGATAGATGATCTCCTGAACCTGCGGCGAGATCTCGGGATCGATTTCGCGCGGCGGCACAGGATTATTGAGCAAACGGTCGTTCATGATGGTGAACGCGTTCGATCCCGTAAATGGCACTTTTCCGGTCAGCACTTCATACAGCATGACTCCAAGGGAATAGATGTCGCTGCGGGCGTCGCCACGTTTGCCTTTTACTTGCTCCGGAGAGATGTAATCGGGCGTGCCCATGGTCTGGGTGAATTTGGCAAAGGTAAGGCGTTTTGAGCCGACATTGGCGGCTATGCCGAAATCAATGAGCTTGATCCGGTCTTGTGCGTCCACCATGATGTTCTCAGGCTTTAGATCGCGGTGGACAACGCCTTTTGAGTGTATGTAATCGAGGGCGGAAGCGACTTGTACCGCGATCTTGACCGCGCGCTCAGCAGGAAACTTCCTTTGCTCGTTCATGATCTGGCGCAGAAGCCGGCCATCTACCCATTCCATCGCCATATAGAACTGGCTATGGCCTTGGTTAGGGAAGACTTTCATCACGCCGGGATGATCGAGCTTTTCGCCGATTTCCTGCTCGCGCTGGAAGCGATCGTAAAAGACCGGGTCGGCTTCCATTTCAGGATGGGGGATTTTAATGGCGACGGGCTGGCCGGTGCGCTCGTCGACGGCACGAAAAATGGAAGCCATGCCGCTGCGGGCAGCTACGTTTTCAATGAGGTAATGATCGAGTTTGTCGCCGGTATGGAGTGCAGTCATGGATGAGCGATGCGGCCTTTGGCACAGCTGATGTATCCGTGCTCATCTCCATCATGCCAGAAGAAGGCGTAAAGAGTCCGTAAAAGAGAGGGCTGATGAATTCTGCGGCAAACCACAGAATCTTCACCGTTGAATCGGACTCGGAAAGCAAGGTATTAGAACTTAGCGCAACTTATACGGCCGTCCGCGGTACATGCCAATTCGCTCGACGTTTTTCACGCGGAGAAGTTGCACGCTGATGTTATCGCCGCCGTCTTTGTCGAGCGCCAGAGAGACCAGCTGATGCGCGGCTTGAGGCAGATCGTGGAATTTGCTGGTGATGGAAGCAATTTCCTTGGGGGTGACTGAGGCGTGCAGGCCATCGCTTGAAAGTAACAGGAGATCGCCGGGCAACACCTGATGTTGGTTAATTTCAGCATTCACGACCATGTTGGCCCCGAGGGATCGACTGAGCACATGCCGCTTTTCAGATTGCGCCGCTTCTTCATGGGAAAGCAATCCCATGCGAACTTGCTCCCCAACCAGGGTGTGGTCCTGGGTAAGAATGGTTGCAACTCCGCGCCGAATCAAATAACAGCGTGAGTCTCCCACGTGAGCGACGGTGGCTCGATCGTAACGCACGAGGCATGCAACCAGGGTCGTACACATTGAACTGCCGCCGGGACTGGCTGCGGCTGCTGTTTCATAGATTTTCAGATTGGCCGTCTGAATGATTCGCGGCAGAAGCCCGGTGGGAGATTCACTTTCACGCGCGCTGCGGAACGCGGAGATGAGTGTGTCAACTGCAGTGTGGGAAGCGACTTCTCCGCGATCCTGCCCACCGACTCCGTCCGCCAGAACGAAAAACCAGCCATGGGTCCGCGCTTCCTCCGGTTTGGCGGGAGCGGCATGGCCAATGCAATCCTCGTTGTGCTCGCGTACGTTTCCTGCGTGAGAAAGTGCAGCAAACTCCAGATCAAGCATGGGAGTCTCGGATGAGGTTTGGCCTCCAAAGTCGGCTCTGGCGCCGTTGAATGGAACGCCTCTGTGACGTTGTAGCATGACGCACTCGCAAACGGCCTACGTTCCTTGCTTTTCGGATAGCGAACAAAACGAGGAACCTACCGGTTGGTTTCTCACCGGCCGATTCCTCGCTCGATAACGGATTAGAACGACAACTTAGTAGGTGTCTATGCAACTCCCGCTTGCTGTACGAGCGTGGTTCGCCCGGTCGCCTTGCTGGCACGGATGAAATATACCCCGCCGTATATTCCCCAGACTAAAGCCACGCCCAGAGCAATCAGCGGCTCCATCTTGGTGCCATATCCCATGAACGGACCGATCAGGTAAAAAGCCATGCAAGCGAGATTCGCCAGCAGACCGAATACCGGAATCAGCAAGTGGCGCACGAATTTAAATTTCGGATGCTTGTGATAGCAGACAATGCAGGTTATGCAACTCAGCATGTACAGAAGAAACGTGCCGAAGTTGGAGGCCAGCGTTGTAGTGAGGAATGTGTTGGGTAGCGCCGCCATCTTGTCGTGGGTGGTATAGCCGAAGCTGGACCAGAAGCCATGGGGGATAGCGGCAATGGTTGCGTCCTGAGGAGCTGCGCCGTCACCAAAGAAGACTACAACGGTGATGCATCCGATAACTGCAGAGATGAACGCCAAAGTCCAAATGGCGCGATGGGGTGTGAGGTTGCGGGAATGTAGCAGCCCCATCGAATCCGGCAGCTCTTTATCCTTTCCCATGGCATAAGTAACGCGTGCTCCAGTGTTAATGCATGACAAGGTGGTCCCGATGAGCGCAAGGAATACTGTGGCGGCTTCAGTCAGCATGAATATTCGACCGCGTCCGGCGCCGAATAGCGCATTGCCGACGATAGTCATCATGTCCCCGATCGGGGCTGCCGAGCCTCCGGCAAAAGACATGGGATAGCCGCTGTTGAGAAAGTAATTGGCCGCGAAATATTCGAGCAGGTAACAGAAGCAGCCCTGCACCAGCAACGATGTGATGACGGCTATAGGCACATCGCGTTTGGCGTTTTTAGCCTCGCCTCCCATCGAGGTCACCGACTCAAATCCGACCAGAATCAAAATGGCAATCGTGGCCTGCACGAACATCCATCCGAAGTTGTGCATACGCAAGACGGAACCTGCGGTGGGATGGGATACGAATGCTCCGGTCGAGTCTTTTTCGGGATAGCTGACGTGATAGGGAACCGGCTTTCCGGCGGCGTCAAGCTTGGGTTGCGGCGTGCCGTCTGCACTTCGGACGATGGTGTCAGTAGCCTGGCCGTTTACGGTCGTAGTCGTGGTGGCGAATTCATAGCTGTATGCGGCGCTGGTTTGCGCGTCGAATTGGTATGCAATGCTTCCCGGCGGATGATTCACACGATATCCAAGAGCGATTACCGTAAAGATAAGCAAGGCGCTGATCTGGATCACATTGATGGCTATGTTGACCGATGTCGAACCATTCACCCCGCGATGTGCAATGTAGGCGACGGCAAACGCGAAGACGATCGCGACTGCCATCATGAACATGGGCCCCGGATTGGAAGCGCTCATGAAGTTCGGCCAGAGCGTCCCCACCAGATAGCCTGAGATAACCCCGATTACGCCGACCATCACTCCCGGATAGATCCAGTAATAAAGGTGCGAGCCCCAGCCTACGATAAACTTTGCCAGCCGAGCATAGGGCCATGCTTTTTCGTGGTTAAGAAATGATTGTTCGGCAAAATAATAAGAACTGCCGGTGCCAGGGTAGAGTTTCGCCATCTCCGCGTAACAAACGGCGGTAGCGAGACAAAGCACTGTCGCGAACAGAATGCCCATCCACATTGCGGGCGCAGTCGCGCCGGCAGCAGCCTGTCCGGCAAAGGTGAGCCAGAGGAATGCGCCGGGCGCGATTAGCGCCATAGCATTCATGGTCAATCCGGTTAAACCTAACGTCGGTTTCATCTCAGCGGGTGCGTCGGCCATTTAATTTTTCTCCTTGGAGTTTGAATCGCGGGATCTGATCTGACGTTGGATCATCGACGTGGATGTTCCTCCTAGAAATTGGTGCGGGTTGGCCTGAAAACCATCGTGGTCATGGCAGGAGTTTGCGCGCTCCAAACCAACCCGCATATCGTTCAGCCCGTACTGCGGCTGTACCACGAAACCGCTCCTCTTCGCATGCATTGCTTCAGAACATGAAGCCTGCTTCAAGAACGCCGCGCGGTTGAGTTGCACTTTCACCCGCGGTTCCGAAACCGAATCCCGGCGTCAAACTGGTGGCGTGAACAATCGCCAAGTCGCCGCGAAGGAAGAACGCATCCTTGCGATAAGTTGGTGTCACGGTAAATGAGAATGCTCCGCTGCCGGGTCCGTAGAGCAGGTTGACGGCTCCATTGCTGACGCTTCCCGTAGTGCTGATGTATTCAACTCTGGGCGCCAACGAGAATCCGCGCTTGAAGTTGTAAGTCATCAGGAACGCGCCGCTTCGTGTCCCTGCGCCCTGGGTGATTCCGATCTTCGCGTTAGTCGGTACATCGGTGATCTGCAAATACGGTTGCACTACCCAGTTTCCTTTGGTGTAGGTGTAAATCACGTTGTAAATCTGTGAATTGTTCAGGGCGAGAGGCGTTGCCAGCGTGCTCTTGGCGTACGATCCCGCATTGCCGCCGCCTACGAAGGCCAGACTGTTCGCGGAGTTAAACGCGTAGGCGACCGAACCTGTGAGCCACGTGTAACGGTTCGAGTAAAAGCCATCATTCCAACTCAGCGCCAGGGTCCATTTTTTGTAGGTCTCATTGAGCTGAATACCGCGATTGACGGCATTCTCCTGGCCCCAGAGCAGTCCACGCTCGACGTTCATATTTTGGAAGCTGAAGGTGTACTCGGCGCCGATCAAGGTTGGCAACGCCCCGATTTCAACATTGAAGTTGCCTTTAACGAACTTGGCATAGCCCTGCGGAAACGGCCCGTAAATATTTTTTATCGTGTCCGAGGTAGAGAGAAACGGCACTCCGATCGCCGGCAGGTTGTAGGCGCCGCCTTGCAGGTAGAATTGCCACCAGCCGCTGGTCTTCTGCACGAAGAGCTGCGCATTGCTGATGTCGTAGTGGGTCGGGTCGTCACCAGCAACGTGATTTCCTTCCGACCAAGCCATGCCGGTCAAAATGCCTGTGACGGCCAGTTTGCCGTTTTCGACTTCGTGAGGGACAGCAGTTTGCAGCGGTCCGGCCATCGACGGCATTGGCAGCGGGACGGGGTCGGCCGGTTTAGTCTGGGCGGCGGCATCTGTTGGTGCCGCGGCGGGCGTATCTGAGGGAGTGTTCTGCCCCATGGACGGCATAGCCGCCGAAGCTAGAAACAAGCAACAAAAAAACAATAATCGTCGGCGCAATGTTGATCTCCTTTTCGAAGCGTGATCTCGTAGCGATCTTGAGTCGCGCGCATCAACGCGGAGCGTGTGGCTGGTTTGTTCCTGTGATACTCCGCGCTTGCCCCTGCCAATGGCTGTGAAAGTATTGGCTAGCGAGGATCGTGTCCAATTGATTGTTTTTTTTGGTGCGATTAGAGAAATTTTGAAAAAAGAAATCTATGGAGTGGATAAACAAAACTTACGGCGCGGTGAAAACAAAAGCCGAGTTCCCGGTGGGGGAGAGAGCGCACTCGTAAGTTGCAAATATGAGAGATTCGGTTTGTGAATAGGATCCATAGTGAAAATGTCACGAATCGCGATTCTGATTTTCTCCAGGGCTAGTGCAGCTGATTGGTTCAAGGCAATAACCACGAAGGTCACGAAGGTTCACGAAGGATTACGAAAACAATTAGCGCGATGCTGATGAAGAGATGATCTGTGAGCCGACCATATTAGATGGATACAGCACACGGCTGCCGTCACCGTTGTTAAATTGCAGCCCTAACAGACACGGAAACAGGCACTTGCAACGTTGTCCAGCCAAGTTGCTTCAAATCAGCGACTTGTCCCGGCCGAGGGAGTAACCGCCGCAAGTATTAGATTTTATTAAGGTTACCTTGAATTACCATGGTGGTTCTATTCACCTTTGTTCATTGTTCATCCCTGCCCGAAAACCTATAATCGTTCTACTCTGGTAGGAATTCTCCGTCAGGTTCTGGGAAGGTAGGCGCAGGGGTGTGTTGCCTGCGAGGCGCTGACCCAGTATGCGCAAACGCCTGAAAATCGCATTAGTGACTGCTGCGATCGCGACCTTTCTTTCGCTCACGCCAAACTTGTCGGCGGCGAGCAATGCCACCATCATGGCGGCCACCGATGACTCGGGCCATAAAGTGTATGTGAACGACGTCGTGGCTCCCAGTTCACATCGCGCCAGTCAGCGCGAATTTAGTTCGAATGCTACGCCGGGACCGACGTTTCGCTCGCAGCAGAACCATTTAGTGTTCTGGAGCACTACCGACCATCGTTGGAAAACCGTGCCGCACGCCAATGTTCGGGCGGCGAAATCGGCAGCGGCCGAGGTGGATCAATACCTGGATAAGCCGCAATCTGAGCAAAACTCTTCGTTAGGCCATGGGTTTAGTCAGAAGGAGATCGACGACGCGATCAACAAGGCCGCCGATCGCCACGCTGTGGATCCGAACCTGGTGCGCGCGCTGGTAAAGGTCGAATCGAATTTCAATCCCAACGCGGTTTCGCGCAAGGGAGCAATGGGACTGATGCAGCTCATGCCGCAAACCGCGCGGCAGATGAAGTTGACGAACCCGTTCAATCCCGAGGAAAACATCGATGCCGGGGTTCGGCACTTAAAGGACCTGCTCGATAGCTATGGGGGTGACGTGCGCTTGAGTCTCGCGGCCTATAACGCCGGAGCCGGCGCAGTGGCGCGGAGTGCGGGCATTCCGCACTATGCCGAGACGCGTAACTATGTGAAGCGCATCACCCAACTGTATGGCGGGAGCCTGGGCAGCAGTTATCTCTTCTCCGGTGCGTCGCGGGAGCCGGTCCGAGTACAGCGTGATGTGCGAGGGGTACTTTACATCAGCAACACCGACTGACGCATCTTAAGGTAGGGTATTTAGTGTAGTAGTGCAGGACTGAAATCTCTCAGGGACTGACACTTGAAAAATATCGCTTCCAGCCGAAGCGTAAGGCACGCATCCGGCTTTGTTGGCTGGCCCGCTTTTGGTGTGTCCCAACTACGACTTGCGGCATTTGCCTGTGTGCTCTTGTTGTGCGCCACGCTGGCGCAAGCGGCAACTCATCGATCTCAGTCCTGGGCTGAAACCCAATTCAATAAAGCCGAATCGCAACGCGAAACGCTGAATGGACGGTCCGCGCAAGCCCGTACCCGCCGCGAATATGAAACCGTAATTGCTTCATACCGTCGCATTGTTCTCGAAGCGCCTACTTCCAGCAAAGCGGACGGGAGCGCCTTCATTGTTGCCGAACTCACCGCAGAAATGGGCCGGCATTTCAAAGATGATATGGCGTTGTATTCTGCGATCCGCGAATACAAATTCCTCAGACGGGAATATCCGGGCAGCAAGCATCGAGTTGAGGCCCTGCTGGCGATTGGCGAAATCTACAAGAACGATCTAGGCGACGAAGACAACGCGCGCTCGACATTCGAGGATTTCCTGGGCCGCTATCAACACAGCGATCTGGTGAAAGAGGCGCGCGCCGAACTCGCGTCGTTGCAGCCCGCCCCCGACGATGATGACGATGATCAGGCGGCTGACAAGAATTCCGCAGGCGATCAGCGCGCGGCAAATGACTACGGCTCCGCTGCGAAAGATACTTTTGGCAAGATCGTTCGAATCAATTCGATCAAGCACACATCCGAAGCCGATTACACGCGAATCACCATTAATCTTGAACAGGACGTACATTTCGAATCACAGCGACTCGATCATCCCGACCGCGTATTCTTCGATTTAAAAAATACTCAGCTCGCTCCTCGCCTCATGGGCTCGAGCGCAAATGTGGATGATGGCCGCGTCAAGAAAATCCGGATGGCGCAGTACAAGCCCGGACGCGCTCGCATTGTCATTGAAACTGACGGTCGCGCCAGCTTTAACGCTTCGTTATTGTCGGATCCACCGCGGCTGGTGATCGATGTGAAAGGGAATTCCTCCGCGAGCGAAACTGCCTGCGCCGATGCGCAATCGAATGGTGACTGCAGCAGGGACAATCGTACGCCTGAAGCGAAACTCGCTCAAGCCTCGGAAAAATCTGCCGAAGGGGAGTTAAATAAGAAAGAAGCATCGCTTCCGAAAAAAGTCGTCGTCGAAGCAGATGCCGACGATCCGCCGACCGAATCTGCAGATGAATCTGTCGATAAGCCGTCGAAGCCGGAGAGAAGTCCTAGACTGTCGAAGTCCAAACACGAGAAAACCCAGATTGCGTTGGCCCGTCCGATGCGTGAAGCCCAGCCCACGTCGGACGGCGATAGATCGTTGATCAGAACGCTCGGACTCAGAATCGGCAAGATCGTCATCGATCCCGGCCACGGCGGACATGATACCGGCACCATCGGGCCAAACGGTCTCCTCGAAAAAGAACTTGTGCTGGACGTGAGCCGACGCCTTGGCAAGTTGTTATCGGCGCGGCTCGGAGCGCAGGTGGTGTACACGCGCCGCGACGACACCTTCATTCCGCTCGAGACCCGCACCTCCATCGCGAACCAGGAGCAGGCGGATTTATTTGTTTCAGTGCATGCAAACTCCAGCCATGATCCCGATGCGCGGGGGGTGGAAACTTATTACCTGAATTTCACTTCTTCACCTGAGGCACTCGAAGTCGCGGCGCGTGAAAATGCCGCGTCAGACAAGTCGATCCATGAGTTGCAGGATCTAGTGAAGAAGATCGCCCTCAAGGAAAAAATTGAAGAATCGCGAGAGTTTGCTTCGGACGTTCAGGGCGCATTGCATACCGGCCTGGCGAACAAGAATCCCGGCGAGCGCAACCGCGGGGTGAAGAAGGCCCCCTTCGTAGTGCTCATAGGCGCGAATATGCCGTCGATCCTGGCGGAGATATCGTTCATCAGCAACCCGGGAGATGAGCGGCGTCTGCGGACTCCGGAATACCGGCAGCGCATTGCCGAGTCTCTCTATCGGGGGATCTCGCGCTACATAGACGGCCTGGGCGGCCTCAAAGTCGCCAGCCAGATGCAGAAATCCTCCGCCGACTAGGGCCTCCAGTGGAAACTTTCCCTCCTGCTCTGTAGTCTAACTAGAGGGAGTTTCGCGCCTCAGTCTTCATGAGAGTACATAGATTTCTTCAAGTTTTCTTTCTTCAATTAGCGGTGGCAACCGCATGCTTTGCTGCCGGAGCCACCCCGCTGCCTTCCATCCTGCCCCAGGCATTTGGCGGCTGGCACCTTACTGGCGCCGCGCAAATCAGCGGTAGTTCGGATGCGGCCGATCCCACGAATGCGGCGCTGTTGAAAGAATATGGCTTCACGGATTTTGCGGGCGGTACATACTCGCGCGCCGACGGGCGAAAGCTCAAGATCAAAGCTGCGCGGTTTGAGGATGCCAGCGGGGCCTATGGAGCCTTCACCTTCTACAAAATGCCGCAGATGTTGAACGAGCGAATTGGCGACCAAGGAGCGTCGCTGAATGAACGGGTTCTCTTCTATCGGGGGAATATCCTGGTGGACGCAGTTTTTCAGCAGCTCTCGGCGATGTCGGCGGCGGAGTTACGAGAACTTGCTGAGGCGCTTCCCAGGCCCGGCGGCTCAATCGCAAACCTGCCCGGGCTGCCCGCGTATCTGCCGAAAGAGTCTTATATAAAAAATACGGCGAAGTATATCGTTGGTCCCGTCGGCCTTGACGCGGACTCTGCGCCGCTGCCGGTAAAGTATGTCGATTTCAGCAAGGGCGCTGAAGTTGTGCTGGGCACTTACAACGTTTCAGGATCGCGCGCGACGCTGATGCTGATCAGCTATCCGACGCCCCAGATCGCGGCCACTCAATTAAAGGAGATCGAGTCGGCACAGCAGGCGCATCAATTGGATTCGATCGTGACCGCAAAACGCACCGGGCCGATTCTGGTGCTGGCGAGCGGACCGGTTTCTTCCGGTGATGCCAAGTCGCTGGTGTCCGACGTGAACTATGACGCGGATGTGACCTGGAACGAACGAACAAACTTTACGCGTCGCGATAACGCGGCGAATTTGATCGTGGGCGTGATCCTGCTCGCGGCTATCGTTTGCGGAATTTCGATCGTCGCAGGAATCGCGTTCGGAGGCTTCCGGTTGGCGATAAAACGCCTCTTGCCGGGCAAGGTTTTTGATCGACCGGAGGACATCGAATTCATCTCGCTGCACCTGTCCGATAACGCTGAAAAGCCGGCCAAGCAGGGCGTAAGTTCTTCAATCAATGTCAGTTGAAGGATACGAATAGCGTTTTTGTCTCAATTTGGAGCATTTCTGAGTTTCTGACAACTTTTGTACAATGCATTGAAAACAAAGCATTTATTTATCAAAACTTTCCTTGACACCCTAGTTTCTGACTCATAAGATTTCGCCAGAAAGTTTTGACGGCGTTTACCCTCCGTTGGAACTATTCTCCCTTAAAGAAAAGGTCACCCTGTTG
>Ga0157372_10002542_pt1 | contig 19791 bp, 11 predicted proteins | sample C55metaG_FD_115307 | JGI IMG/M metagenome (GOLD analysis project Ga0157372, IMG submission 115307) | Corn rhizosphere microbial communities from Kellogg Biological Station, Michigan, USA - C5-5 metaG | ecosystem: Host-associated > Plants > Roots > Rhizosphere > Soil | place: USA: Michigan... | reverse complement strand
TCTTTCTGCGCTTCTACCGCCAGATCTTTTATCGGGTCGTTTTTATACGGCGTAGCATCAACAATATTATAAGACGAAGCCGCGGTCTGAAACATGCTGAAACCATCGTGGTGCCGAGATGTAATGGTAATATATTTCATGCCCGCATTTTTGGCCATCCGCACCCAATCCCTTGCATTGAAATCCTGTGGGTTAAAAACGTCTGCACGACGTTTATAACTGTTATACGGAATCTTTCTATTGTACATTACCCATTCGCCGTCGCCAAGCAGGCTGTAAATACCCCAGTGGATAAAAAGCCCAAACTTCATATCCCGGAACTCTTCCCTTGCTGCCAGGTTAGCCTCAGAAGGGATATAAGCTGCTTGCGAACCAGTTTGCGCAAAACTTAACTGCAGAACCAAACAACAAACAAAAACAGCGGTCACTTTTTTCATTGTCATAGTTTATTGATGCTTACAAGGCAAACACTTTTTCCATTTGCATCTATTTTCTCCTGGCCTTATTCCGGCAAAGCATTTTAGTAATGCCACATTAGCTACTCCGATCAATTACTTTTTCACCAGTAACGTTCATCCGGCTCTGCAAAATCTTCTCATTATAATCAAAACCCTTTTAAGGTTAGTGAAGACGTACGCCAAGTTCAGCCACTGTTAAACTGCTTCCACTCGCTAGCTGTGTCGCTGAAAATTTGAAATAACGGGCTTCAACTGCCTTCGTCATCAGTACTACCTGTTCGACTGGATTAGATTTGATATTGGAGAATTCTCCTTTTGCTACTGGTTGCCAGGTTTTTCCATCCAGGCTTACAGAATAAATATAGTTTGTTGCAATGCCTTCCAGCTTTTTATCTTGCCTTGGCAGATAGGTGAAACTTTTTATTGCATATATACTTCCCATATCAATAACAATCTCCTGTGGCAATGAATTAACTGCTTTCACAGTGTAGATAGAGCCCGGATTTTCGTCAATCGCATTTTGACTTTCAACATCCTTATCTATAGGTGACGTATTGTTGAGTGTCCACCTTTTTGTTGATAAGCCAAGGATGGCGGTGGAAAGTTCACTGGACAGTTTCCCATCAAAACTTTTTGCTTTTATGATACCGCCATTGTTTAATAACACCAGCCCCTTGTACATTAGCGATTGTCGCGTTGGCTCGCTGTTGTCAGTAGTGTAATGAATGGCTGTGACGGGGGCTTCTGTTGTGATTCGAACAAAACCATCTTTGTTGCGACGAATGACTGGCGCAGTAACATGTACGGGCTCTTTGAACAGCCCAAAATCGCTCAAGGCAGTGCTTGCATTTGCTCCTGTAATTCGTAAACGCAGTCTGGTGGCGGTAATATTTCGTGGCAACCTGATCAAGCGGTTAGCGCCGATACTTGTTGCCGCAGAAATTTCCTTCCACTCTTTGTTATCAAATACATCAATTGCAAACGAGGTAATACGTTGTCCTAGTTTGATATTTTCCCGCAGCCTGATCACATTAAATGTCTCTGACCTGCGCAGATCAATGATCAACTGCGGCGTTAAAACATTATCGTCCGTTGCCCAGTAACTATATCGGTTGTTATCGGTTAAAAATGAAGGGCCGAATTTTTTCGACGATTTACCACGGATGTTGCTGGCAGAAAATTTTGCATTTTTCGCCAGATTCATGCTGAATATTTTTTTTAATAGTAGTCCAAACGCTGATAACGACTTTGTATCATTTGCATGCATAATGCCTTCAACGTTTGGTGCAATGCCGAGATCAAGATTTGCTCCTCTTCCTACACTTTTATAATATAAATCGAGCAGCGTGTAAGGCGATTTAACTTGGTCGTCTTGCGAGGCATGGTAAAACCATCCAGGGCGTAATGGGACATCGCATTCGGCAGGCATCCAGTACCCACCATTCAGTGTTCCTTCTACGCCTAGCCAGTATTTTATATAACCGTTTGATGGCTTTTTATCTTCATCAGGTGCCTGCGGTGTGTAAGTTGCCCAACTGGTTTCTCCTGCATGGCCTTCTTCATTGCCAATCCAACGCACATCCGGACCGATATCGCCAAAAATCACTGCTGAAGGCTGCATCATCCGGGTAATGGCAAACGTAGAATCCCACCCATAATAACTTTCCCTGTCAATGGTCCTTTTTTCCATAGCACCACCATAAAAACCATCGCCGCCATTGGCGCCGTCATGCCAAGAAATAAACAGCGGCCCGTAATTAGCGTACAGTTCTTTCAGTTGTGCTCTGTATCGTTCGACATATCTTGGCGTTCCGTAATCGGGGTCGTTGCGGTCCCAGGGAGAACAATAAATACCGAGTTTCATCCCCAGCTTCTGGCAGGCAAGCTGGTACTCTTTCAACATATCACCCTTGCCATTTCTCCATGGGCTTTTTGAGATGTTATGCGAGGTAGTTTTAGTTGGCCAGAGGCAAAGGCCATCGTGATGCTTGGCGACAACAATCACACCTTTAAAACCACCCGCTTTTGCGGTAGAAACAATTTGCTCCGCGCTAAAGTTTGACGGGTTAATTAAGGAAGGGCTTTCATCACCGTAGCCCCATTCTTTGTCGGTATAGGTATCCACACCGTAGTGAATAAGACAATACATTTCCATTTCATGCCACTGTAGCTGTGCGGCCGAAGGTAATGCGCCGTAAGGTGCAGGCGGCTGCTGACAATAGCCATTCGAGCCTGTAATCAAAATGAAAAAGAGCACAGAAATTTTCTTCAACACGAAATGTTTGCATTGCTTCGGAAAAAAATATTGCATTATTAATCCCATTGCTCTTAGTGTTTAAACCAGCTGTCTGGAACGTCTTTTCGTTCCGATCCGTTCTTACTGTATTGCAACTTTAGGGTATAACCACCACCGCCTTCAATAAAATCGAGTGCAAAGTTGTGCAATCCTTTTCCTAAGGCTACCTGCCCATTTCTTTCGCGGGGCGCATGCATCCCATCGTTATTGATGACTTCCCTATCAGCAATAAACAGTCGAGAAGCATCATCACTAGTCAAGTAAAACGTGTAGATGCCAGCATCCGGCACCTGGATGTAACCACTGAACTGCAAGGTAAACGATGGCACTTCTGCTTCTGTTGGAACACTGATATTTTTTACGATAAAACGCCCATCACTATTACCGGATATTAACGATGTACTATCAAATGATTTTTTAAACCAAGTGGTAACCAACCCATCTTTTATACTGTTTGCTCTTACTTGTTTTGCCAATGGTTGCTTATAAAATTTCAGATCATATACATCACCTTGCCGGCCGTTCTTGAATGCAGCTATCCGAACAAGTTGCGATTGCTTTATGACCAATGCGTTCTGCAATTCAGTTGAATGAGGAGTTGGCAACGAGCCGTCCAGCGTATAACGGATGACGACGTCCTCCAAAGGTTTAGCGATGGTAAAAAGCAGGCTGTCAGTAAAGGCATAACTATTTACCAATGGAAGATCAGGCAAACGATAAGAAACGTTCAAAACATCTAGCCGTTTGTAGTGACTGTTCATCCTACTCAAATAGTCCTTGTAATCCCGTCTATGCGACCACGTGATTTCGGAAAGAGCGGCCATCCTCGGCATGTACAAATAATCAGCTCTTTGTTCTGTTGGAACATATTCTGTCCATAAGTTGCCCTGAGCACCAATAATATTCTTTGCTTCTGTATCTGATAATTTTTCCGGGATCAGCGTGTAATGGTAGACAGCAGGCAATGAATTCTTATCCGGTTGTTCGCTGAAGTACAATGGCGCGCCGGGAGTCATGATAACATTGTTTCCGTTCTTTGCCGCTTCAATTGGTGCCTGGGGAACCCAAGTTCTCCAATACATAACGGCAGCAGATTTACTTACACCACCTTCTAAAATTTCGTCCCAGCCGATTAGCTTTTTACCATGCGCATTGAAGAATTTTTCCATTTCTTTGATGAACCAAGATTGCAAGTCAGCTGTTGTCTTGAATCCTTTTTCCCGCATCATGCTTTTGCAAGCGTCCGATTTTTCCCACCATATCCTGTCTACTTCATCACCACCTATGTGAATATATTCCGAAGGAAAAACATCCATAACCTCTGTGTAAATATCTTTCGCAAACTCCAACGTAGCAGGGTTACAAGGACAGATAGGCTTGGAGAAAAGTTTTCCAAAATAGCTTGTGCTATCACAACTTAGATAAGTATAAGAGTTGATCGCTGCCATCATGTGCCCGGGCATGTCAATTTCAGGCACAATATCGATATGCCGTTTGGCTGCATAAGCCACCAGTTCTTTTAATTGGGTTTGCGTATAAAAACCTCCGTAAAGCGTCTTTCCATTTATTTGAATGGTATGTTTTGGATCGATGATGAAATCGGGATTTTCTTTGGCTCGTTCCATGCAAACTGAATCCTGGTTATTCCATGTCCGCCAGGCGCCATCTTCTGCCAGCTTTGGATATTTTTTTATTTCCATTCGCCATCCCTGGTCATCGGTTAAGTGCAGGTGCAGCTTATTGAATTTATACAGCGACATTAAACCTACCAGTTTTTTCACATAGTCCATTGAGAAAAAATGTCGTGATACATCAAGATGCAGTCCACGCCAGGAAAAAGCCGGCGCATCTATGATTTCAACACAGGGAAGGTTCAAACTTTTCTGCAACGAATTGCCGGATGCTTCAACGGAAACTGGCAACAATTGCCGGATGGTTTGCACAGCCCTGAACATGCCTGCAGAAGAATTAGCTGCAAGTGTTACCGCCTGTTTTGTGATCGACAACCGATATCCTTCCGCTTCTTTAATAGAAGCATCTTTTTTTAAAATGATGTAAGATTTGTGTGGCGCAGCTTCAACAACCAATGGTTTGCCAAAGCTGTTTTTAAACAGTTCTCCTAGCAAAACAGCTTCGTTTTGAAAAATAGCATTCTGACTTAGAATAGACGTTGCAGGAGTAATTTCAAAAAAGCCGGTGACTGGTTTTAATTCAGAAGGGAGAGGTATTAACTGGTAACGGTCGAATCTGCTCTGCGCTACTACCGATAAAGAGCCGGAAAAAATAAAACTGATTAAAAGGCCGACCCGTATTAGATAATTCACTCGCATATCAATTGGCAACAGCCTTTGTTTGGTTTAAGATAGGATCAGATAATGTCGACAAAGAAGTGTGGCCGCTTTTTAATTCATCAAAAATGATAATCTCGTTAGCACCCTTTTTTAACCATGGGGCTGGCACATACAAAGTCTGCTGCGGGCCAATGCTCCAATATTTTCCAATAGATTTCCCGTTTATAAAAACAAATCCTTTCCCAAAAGACCGCATATCTAAAAAAGTATCCGCTGGCTCATTCAGGATAAAACTTCCTTTGTAAAATGCAGGCTTCCCGCGCACTACAGATGAAATAGTTGAAAAGCGAATATTTTTTAGTTGGTCAAATGGAAGTCGATAAATTTTCCACCCATTTAATTGTTTTCCTTTCAATGTTACCCTTCCTAAAATACCTTTTCGGTTGTCCGTTAAATAAGGACCGTAATTAATACGGCCGTTGTTCTCTACTAAAATATCAAGCGTTGCATTGATGGGGATATCCTTCAGCTCCAAACTCTCCTGCTCCAGCCTCCGGTCTATCACCCCTTTCCTTGCACCGTTGACATAAATTACAGCGTAATCCCTGAGCTCATCGACTTTCAGTTTGCCTTTTTTGAGATCAGAAACTGTTGTCCTGTACAATAAAAATCCATAAGCCTGGTTAAGGTCTTCAAATGATAGCGGCAGATTTGAAGTAATTGCTTTTGGCAGGTTGTTAAACAAATTTGCATAGCTAGATAATTGTATATCGTTGATCTCGATTGACTTTTTCTTTTCTGGCACCGGTGGCAGCGATGTTCCGGCAGGTAGGTATTTGGCGATGATTTCTCTGAACTTGAAAAATTTCTCGGTTGGGTTCCCTGCTTCATCAAGCGGCGCATCATAATCGTAGCTCGATGTCTGCGGCGCATAAGGTTCCTTCACGTTCATATTCGCACCGTTCATAAAACCTCTGGTACTACCGCCATGAAACATATACATGTTGATAGAGATGCCGGCACCCAGAACCTTGTCAAGGGTTTGCGCATTTCTGTCTGCCGAAACATTTGCATGCTGTTTCCCCCACTGATCAAACCAACCAGGATACCATTCTGCTAGATAGTAAGGTCCTTTTCCATTATGAAATTTGTTGATCAGCTTTTTTACTTCAGTCGGGTCTTCCAGACCATTTACAGCTGGTAAGTACCCGGGCAAATAACCATTTTCCATTTTATCGGCGCCATCGCAAGTAAATAAGATACAATTGAATCCAGCCTTCCGGAATATGTTTTTATTCAATTCCATATAAGACTTGTCATTGTTGTAAGAACCGTACTCATTTTCAATCTGCACCATTAATACATTGCCCCCGTTTGTTACTAAATGGGGAACAAGCTGTTTCGACAAAGCATTTATGTATTTTGTATAAGCGGTTATAAAACGGCTGTCTTTGCTGCGAACCTTTACCGTGCTGTCTTTTAATAGCCACCACGGATAACCACCAAATTCCCATTCTGCACAGGCATAAGGGCTTGGTCGCAATACTACCCACAAGCCTTCTTCTTTTGCCGTTTTCAAAAACGCAGCGATATCATTGTTTCCGCTAAAATCATATTTGCCTTGCAATGGCTCGTGCACATTCCAGAAGACATAGGTACCAATGGTATTCAATCCCATAGCTTTCGCCATTTTCATTCGGTCTCTCCAATACTCTTTTGGGACACGGGTATAATGCATCTCACCGGAGATCATTTGAAACGGTTTGCCGTCCATCAGAAAGGCTTCATCGCTCAAGCTAAACTTCGCCTGCTGTCCATGAGCAACGCCAAGCATAAATAAGCTTAAGCAATACACTACTAGTATTTTTACCTTCATTTTTCTCTATTGTAAATCCAACTGTAAAAGAAGCACCTGCTAATTAGCAGATGCTTCTTGTTGACTGCTTATGCTTGCGAAAGAGACTTCTACATTGATTTCGTTACCACCCAAAAAGACCCGTAGCTATCATCACTTTTTCATGAGCTTCTTTTCGTTCAAAATTTTCACCTCGAGTGTTTCATTTAGCTTCTTCTTGTTCACGGTGGGATAAAGGATAAATGTAACATCGTTCACCTCCGAGGAGGGCATGGTATATGAGAATTTTATAACGCCTATTGCTTTGGGCCCTACCTTTCCCGGATTAACAAACTTCAATCCTGGAAGATTTCCATTGCCTGTGAAACCCAACGTCATTCCTTTATTGGTAGCATTTGCAAAATGCAATTCAATTTGTTTTGTTTCACCAGGCTTGATGTACCCTAGCGCCATGACTTTTAAACGCAGATAAAGACCTTCACCGAAATTGTAAGGATAATCATCTTCAATAGGATGCTCATCGGGCGTTACTTTTCCTTGTACCCAGATTCGATTATAGCTCTGACCATTGTTGCTATAGACAACAATCTCTTTGGAAAAGAATCCTGATTTGTATTCAGGATTAAAGGTGATTACTATTTCTCCCTTGCCCCCAGGCTTGACCGGTTTTTTTGAAACCACTTTGCCGATACAACCACAATCACTGTAAATCTGATCAATGACCACTGGAGTGTTCCCTTTATTATAAAAGACAAATGTGTGAGATACCTTACCTTTTTTTTCCAGGATTGTTCGAAAATCATAGACCTTTTCAGAAAAGCTTACCGTTGAGGAAGGAGTTTGAGCTTTCAACAAGCCAGCAGAAGCAAGAACTCCAATAGCAACACTAAAAAAAATTTTTTTCATGTCTCCTTAACGATCACCTTTATTAAATACACTTAATTGGCATAAACATCAAACTCCGTAACCCTTAGGTTCTGTGTATTGGTACTTGTGCCATAATAAAGTTTGAGGCGGATGTATTTTGCCGGAATCGGTTTATAAAAAACTATATAGTTATAGCTAGATGCATAGGTAAGATTTGCTCTTAAGGGTGAACCTACAAGTGTATAATTGATACCGTCTGTACTCACAGATACGTCAATTTGTGTGGGTATTAATGTAGCCGAGTTTGTGGTATACAAGCGGATTGCTGAGACATTTTTTTCCTCCTGCATATTTACATCCAGCAAACCAGGCGAGGCTGACCATCTTGAAAAGGTTGTAGTTAAACCATCAAAAATACTGCCTACAGTCGTTGGTGTAGGTGCATAGCTAGCTGTCCACGCGGTGCGGGGCGTTACCAATGTTCCGGTGATGTCCGCCGTAGTACCGAGATACCTGATATATCTATATTCCATATTCGCTACAACATAAACAACTTGGGCATCTCCATTATTTGTAATGGACCCTGTGCCTTTGTTTGATACGGTTGTCAGTTTGATTGGTGCCAAATAGGCTTTTTCCGTCAATGTGGATAGCGCCGTTAGACTAACGGGTATGTTTAACGAGTCAATCGAAGTCGTACTACCTTTTACAATACGTGCAGCAAGGCTTGACGTGTTTAGAAAATTTGCAGGGAATGCGACATAGTTGGTACCATGCGCTTCGTTATATTTTGCGATCAGCGAATTGTCTAGCTCCGCACCTATTGTTACATCGTCGCTCACCGGCTTCGTAGCAAACACCGGAATTTTTACCGTTGTAGGAAATGTGGTTGAAAGGTTTGACAGCCCGTTGCCCGTTGCAACAGGAATATTTACCACATTATAGCTCACCGAATTGACAGGAGCGTCTCCCGTATTCGCAGAGTTAGTAAAGAACTTTACTTCCGGATCGCCTTTCACATCAAATTCTTCTTCCTTTGCACAAGACAAAAATGCTGATACGATAACCAGCGAGGCTAAGTATTTTGTTTTAATCATTGTTGTTGCTTTTAAATGAAATTGTTACTGGCTGCACTTGTTCAACGCATCGTTTGTCCATGTTACGAAGGCAGACTTGTCGGCTTGTACTAACGTACCGTTGCCCGCATTGTCCCAATATACTTTTGTCCAATCAATGTCATATTTAGCACCCGATGGCGCAGAGTTTTTAAATTTGCTTCCGGTGCCTTCATTAAACTTCCAATAAGCAAGTAGTCCAGGGGCTGCTGGATCAGCGCCGCACAGATTCAATTTTATTTCACTTGCTGTTAATGCCCGGTTCCAAACCCTGCACTCTGCTATTCGACCATTAAAATATTGCCGCGTATCATATCCGCCCCAGTTTTGTCCGAGGTTCAGACGCGAAAACTCCATTACCATTGAACCTTTCAGCTCTGCGGCTTTATTTCCGTCAACGTACATCACTGCTTTATTGCCGTCATATGAAATCGATATAGTATACCATTGCATAGGGTTAAAATCATATGCAAATGCACTTCCCAAAGCTCCTATCAATTGCAATGAATTATTTGGATTTCCAAGTTCGGCATACCGTAGACCTATTGTGGTGCTCTCGGCGAGATTAGTCCAGCTAATTAGAGTTTGGATTGGTTGAGGATTTGTATTTCCATCTCCCCCACGGAAAGCATAGACAAGGTTTTTTATCTCGACAGTAAAGTTGGCTAGCTTTTCAGGATTCTGCGTATCGAAAAGTGCAGACGCATTAAAACGACCTCTTGTCCCGGGTGCGCCTGAGGTGCCGCTAGTAGAATTGTTCATCGACAACGCATTGAAGCTATAGATTCTTGCTACTCGCAAGAGTATTGTTCTGGAAGACTCCAACACCGTACTATTTCCGCCACTAATGTTACTTATCGATAAAGGAATCAGGTATGACCGACCATCAACCAAGGAAGCAGTTGAAACGACCTTAACGCCCACCGCAGAAGATGCAGAGGAACCGGCTTTGATTACTGTTGTAAGACCTGTAATATCAATCGCATCACGAGGGATTACTGAATAAGTTGTTTTGTGCTCTTTGTTATACCGTTCTACCGCAGCGGTATCCAACACAAATGTGACCTGAATATCTTCAGTTGCTTTTTCAGTAGATGTTGCTGTAACCAGGTATTGAGCTGGTGTGTTTTCAACTGCGAACTTTACGACTGGGTTGACTTCCGTTCCAGTTGCAAGAATAACTGGATCACCAAACTTTGCTTTTTTGCAACCGGAAAACAGCAACAGAACACACAGGCATGATATGCAGTTCAAGCCCAAAAATAATATTGTATTCTTTTTCATGTAAGTATTTTATAAAGGAGGTTAAAGAGTTAGCGTTGTGCAGGATTTACAATTTGTATACATCGTCTCACATTGTAATAGGGAATGCCAGCCGATGAATAATAATCACGGTCGAAATAAAATGCGCCGAAACCTGCCTTCTTGCCTTGGGTTGGATTCCATCTTGCCATTCCTTCAAGTGAATACATTCTACCTCCCCCTGTCGTTAACGTATTGCCATTAGCCTCTGTAAAAGGTGTACCGCCGTTTGCCGAAAAATCGCCAAAGTTTTCTTGAACAATAAATTTGCTTGGAGGAATTGCTGATGCAACAGAATTATAGTAGTTCTGCAAATTAGTAGCAGTTTGTATGCCTCCAGTACCTTGTGAATAAGCCTGACGAACAAAATAGTCTACATATGGGCCAGTCGCTACTGGAGGAGTTGCTGAGAAATAATCAATAATCAGTAATTTATCGGGGTATTTTCCCGTAGGTCCAAAAAACTGAGCGATATATTTTATTAGAACTACAAAATTGCTTGGGTTGGTCCAAACACCTTGTGATGGTTCGTAATCGATATCTACTCCATCAATGTTATTGTTGAGTACAAGATCAACTATATATTGACCATAGGCTTTTATCGAGACTGTATCGGTTATTTTAGTTGTATCGCCTTTTGGGGATACAAACTGGGTTATGTTGCTTGCATCTTGGTGCGAAACAAATCGGGTACCTTTCTGCTGTTGGCAAAACTGCATATCCGCCAGAGCAAGCGGCTGCCAATCTTTTGTAGGAATCCCCATCCATAAGTTTACGATATCAACGCTGTCAGGAAGACCCATAATACGTTCCCCCCAAGAAGCAGATTCTTTATTTCCCGTTGCTCCCTGAATCGGAGCATAAGCTGCATAGAAACCATAGAACATTTGATGATTGGTCTTTTTATATGCTCTTAGGTCCGCATAGTATTGTTCATCATATGTAAGCGGCTTCTGTATTTGCAACGCTTCCTGTTTTACGCAACCGCTGCCGCCAAGCAAGTAGGTTACAAGAAGTAAAAAAAGTATTGTCTGTGTTTTCATGACAAGTTTGTTTACAATTCAGAATTATTTTTTGTCCCACCAAAGTTTAGTACCGCCACCATCGGGTCCTCCTAAAGCTGCCACGCCGCTTTGCACACCGGCTGGGTTGTTATTATACTCCGATTGAGGATAAGGTATGCGCCGAACCTGCACCACAGTATTGATGGTACCATTGCTATTATTACTTACAACTGGCAAAAGTCTTGGATATCCCGTGCGACGGAATTCTGCCCATCCCTCAGGACCGTCAGGATAAACGGCAATCCACTTTTGCGTGATAATTCTTTCCAGGTTGGTTTCAAATGCATCGGCCACATTCCATGCAATTTTAATAGTGCTCGGAGGCGTAATTACATTGTTTCCGGATTGCCCACTATTATCCGTAAAACCAATTGGAGTTAGGGTGTTATTAGTGGCATATGTTGTAGCATCAGACGCTTGTAGACCATTTTCAATAAATGAAGCAGTGATCCCTTGATTATAAAAGTCCTGTGCCGTTCCACCCATTGCCCATCCACGAAGAGCACCTTCAGAACGCAAGAAATAAGATTCGGCAGCCGTCATCCAAACGATAGGTGTGGTGCTCATGTTCATATTCAGGTTGGAAATCTTGGTGCCTGTGTAAGGCGTCCAAGTTGTCGTTACAATTCCCTGACGAACACCATGGTAGTTACCATCATCTGCTTTTGTAAAATACATGGCCCTGCGCGGGTCAGCATAGCCGTTCATATATGCATCCATCGATGCACTCATGCGAGCTTCGCCGGCATTGAAAGAATAAGCAATTTCCTGTAGTGGATGATAGTAAGTCAAGTTGTTAGAACGTTGGAGCGCCGCCCGATCGTTTACAGTATTGATCACACCAAACGGATTCGCAATTGATTTCTCTGCTTCAATTTTGGCCAACGATGGATTTGCATAAACGACACGCATTGCTAATCGAAGACGTAAGCTGTTAGCAAACTTTACCCAGCTCGCAACGCTTCCATTGTACACGAGGTCGTAGTTCTTCATCACCGTAGCAGAAGGATTTGATTGTGCGTACGAGGTTAAAACATTTATTGAAGAATCTAGCTCGTCGAAGAACTTGGAATACACATCCTGCAGTGAACTGTATTTGTTCTGAAGGTTTCCGCTGCCATAGTTATTGTAAGGAATTGGGCCGTATGCGTCAGCAACACGGTGCATCCCTTCTACTTTTACGATCGTTGCCATAGCAGTAATTTCTTTTAGTCCCTGTTCATCTGCTACGCGTTTAATTGCTTGCCAGGCTGGCATTACCGAGGCAAAGCCAGATGTGAAGGTCTTTTCAATCCAACTGGTAATAAAAGAATAAGCTCCATTGTGCACACCACCAAACCATGTACCTGTTGGAGCAATATAGCCAGAGTAAACATCGCTGGTTAGTCCTTGCGCTACCTGGTAGTCGCTCGATAAGTTTGTTCCATCTTTAAACAGCACTACATTTCGCTGCATTTGTGAAAAGAAAGCACCGGTCTTCAGGTTGTCGGACGCCATCATTTCCTCTGTTGCTTCGTGCTTATTAGTATTCAGGTCATCAAAGTTTTTTGTACAGGAACTACTGCCAACCATAGCTGTTACACTTAAAAGTGTTAGGCACTTCCAGAAATTTATTTTATGAATATTCATATTGTTGTTCAGTTTAAAATCAGAAATTAACTTTTACAGAAAAGCCCATTGAGCGGAGGCTCGGCATCATGAAATAATCAATCCCCTGGAAATAGGTTTGAGTATTCGGTGTAAGCTCAGGGTCGAAAGGTGCTGAGTTATAAAAGAAAAACAGGTTACGACCTACAAGCGACACATTTGCTCCTTTTATAAACTTCACCCATTTATTTATCGGGATATCATATCCAACGGACAATTCGGCTAAACGAACATTGGTAGCACTATAGCAATACATAGAAGCCATACCACCAGAAGCACCTGCACCAACAATCTGATAGTATTCTTTCGCTGGAACCGGACGATTGTTTACAATTGCTCCGCCATTATTACGTGCATCTGCTGATGCCTGTGATACACCAAAAGCATCTAGGATTGCTTGGGTATTCGAAACAACAATACCACCAAATCGACCTGTTGCCAGAACATTGACTGTTATACCGTTCCATTTTAAGGTATTGCCCCAGCTAAGGTTGTATTTAGGGTTGTTATTACCCGCAAATACAAACTTATTTGGCTCAGCGACTACCGCCTGTGAACCTGGATCGACATAGATTGCGCCATGTTCGTCAACACGCAATGTATTTACATAGATATCACCCATGGAGCCGCCTTCCTTTAATACCATTTTATAACTACCTGTTCCGCTCATATCCAGTTCATGAAGAGAAACAATTTCTCCCGTGATTGGATTCGCCCAACCAGGTAGCAATTCAACAATCTTATTCCTGTTAAGGGAATACACACCATAAGATGTCCAATCAATGCCAAGTAGCTTACCTGTATATCTTGCTGAAACTTCTATGCCCTTGTTGTCGACCCGTCCTGCATTTACAATAACACTTGTATAGCCCGATGCAGACGACAGCGTTGGCTGGAAGAACTGGTTGTAGGTACGCGAAGTATAAGCTGTGGCATCTATGCGAAGCGCTCCGTTAAAAAGTGCAGCATTGATACCAGCTTCAAAGGATTTCGTCAACTCCGGCTTAAGATCCGGGTTTGGCAATCGTGTTTGCGTCACCGGAAAGCCTCCTGACAAGGGATAAGTAGGAATGGTAAGAAACAGGTCAGGTTCATTACCTACCTCAGAATAGGAGCCCCTTACTTTCAGATAGGACATAAAATTTGACTTGATTCCTAACATGTCAGTTAATATTGCTGAAAGGCCAACAGAAGGATAAAAGAATGATTGACTGCCAGATCCAGCCAATGTAGATGCCCAGTCATTGCGACCAGTTATATCTAGAAAAGCCAGATTTTTATACCCGAACTGGCCGCTTGCAAAAACGGATTGTTTTTGTTTTTGATAACCTGATTGAGACATTTCGGATGTGGTTCGGTTGACATTGCTATAAGTATATAAGTTGGCGACACCCTGCAGCTTTCCACCATACATATCTTGGTTGAAATTAATGTCCTCAATAGAACCACCCAAGTTTGCTGTTACGCTGTAAGTATTATTCCATGTCTTATTGACGTTAGCCAGCACATCGCTATATATCTGCCGTGTATCAAGTGCATTTAAAGAATAATATCCATTATCGGAGGCAAAAAGCGTGTTTGTTGACGCAGCAAATTTTTTCTCATCTTTTTCATTGTCTTTGTCCAATTTCACTCGGCCAGAAAGATTAATCCAGTTGGCTACGTTGTAACGCAACGCCATGGTAGTAATGTACCTTTCTTTTTTGTTTTGGAAAAGATCCCTTTGCGTAACCCAATACGGATTCTGCATTAGTAATCCATTATCGCCGTAAGGCCAGAACTGGGTCATTAAGTTGCGGGAAGGATTGTAGCGTTCAAATGCTTTTACCCTGTTAAAATCATCACCTGCGGGAAAGAGGTATACAGCAACCAAAGGATTAAAATATTGGCCTTGGGATATCATATTTTGCTCATTAACCTGCGCTGTCATGAAACTAACATCCAGGTTCATTTTGCCATCAAGGAAAACAGAAGTGTTGCGAGCTGTAAAATTGTAACGATTGAATTTGTTGTTAGGAACAATGCCCTTTGCGGAAACATTTCCAACAGACACGTAGGTTTGATTTTTCTCAGTTCCGGTAGAAAGCGTTACCGAGCTTGTTGCATTTGCTCCAGTTTGAAAAAAGTCTGCTGGACGATAAGTTGAAGGAGTTACTAACTTCTCTCCCCAACTATAATAACTACCTATATCAGACTGTCCATAGGTGTTCTGAAATTTCGGCAAAATAAGTGGATTGGAGAACGTAGTAGTATTAGCCACACTTACATCTGTTCTGTCTTTGCGGCCTCTTTTTGTAGTCATTACAATAACACCATTTGCTGCTGCACTTCCATATAACGCTGCAGCCGATGGACCACTCAACACAGAGACGCTTTCAATGTCTTCAGGGTTTATATTGGAAACAAAATCACCTGTCTGACCTGCTCCAGAGAAAATATCTTCAGCCTGACCTCGAATATTGTTTGGCATCGGCACACCATCAATTACATAAAGGGCATTGTTATTACCGCTAATCGATTTAATTCCTCGCATCACCACTCGGGAAGAACTACCGGTACCAGCAGAAGAAGAATTAATGGTTGCGCCGGCTATCTTTCCATTTAACCCACTTACCACACTACCATCGTTAACGGTCGTCAATGCATCTCCCTTTAACTCTTGCACATTGTAGGTCAGTGCTCTTACCTGCTTGCGAATCCCTAATGCTGTTACTACTACCGCATTCGCCACAGTAGTAGTTTCCTGGAGAACGATATTAATCGTCGTTCTCCCATTAATGTATTCTTCATAGGTTTGATAACCAACGAAGCTGATAACAAGCGTTTGTCTTGCTTCTGCCTTGATGGAAAAACGGCCGTCAGCAGATGTAGTTGTCGAAATACCCGTGCCTTTCACTGTAACAGTCGCGCCTTCTAGAGGCCTCCCTTCAGTATTAGAAACAGTACCTGTAATATCAATAAATGGTCGAGGTGCAATTGGAGTACTAATAACTGCAATCGAAGAATTTCCTGTCCCAGCCTTTTCCTTGATGAAAATGGTTTTATTCAGGATCTCATAACCAATAGGCTGGTCTTTTGTTATGAGATCAAGAAAATTAATCAGCGGCATATCCTTCGCTGACACTGTTAACTGTTTTGTGTCTCTCAACAAGCTTTTGTTAGCGAAAACGCTATAGCCTGTTTGCGATTCCACGGCCTTAAATGCTTTCTCAATCGAAACGTTTTTACCTGAAAAATTTACGGTTTGAGAAAAACCTCTGGCGTTTGCTTGAAGCATACAAGCGGCAATAAAAAAAATCATTAATCTCATAACTGACAGCGTTTTTGTTGCGAATCTTTTAGAGGGTGATCTCCGCTTCAATACCCTTTCTCTCAGAATCACATTAGTGAATTTAAATGCACTACCTATCCCTAATGCAGCATCTTGCATAGCTTTGTTTTCGGTTTTGATGTTGAAAATAAGTTGGTTAACTGCTCTATAAACTAACCTACAAAGAGGGTCTCTTTAGCAGCTTTTGATTTATTACTCAGAAATTTTCATTTCATTACTTTCGATCGTAAGGTCATGGTAATACCACCAGTTGTCTTCCTTCCAGCCTAAAATTTACCTTTGACATTCTCAGTCCACGCAGCAGGTTTGATAGTGTAAGGTCTCTTCCCACCCGACCATAGAATTCGAGCTTTGGAATTCCTTTCTCATATACAACATCGATATCGTACCAACGTTCCAATTGGTGCATCACTTCACTTAGCGTGGCATCTTCAAAATCAAACACGCCATCTTTCCATGCCATTATCCTTGTAATATTGACATTGTTTAATAGCCTCGATTTTTGAAAGGAATTATTTGGTTGTGCAACTTGGAGTTGCTGCCCTGGTTTGATGAAATCGTTTTCTGAATTGTGACGAACTTTTACAGAGCCTTCCAGCAAGGTCGTGTTGATTGTTGCCTCATTTTCATAAGCGTTCACGTTGAAATGTGTTCCTAAAACTTCAATTTCAGTTTCGTTGTTGATGCTTACTTTAAAAGGCATCCTTACATTTTTGGCCACTTCGAAATAAGCCTCTCCGGTAATTTCAACTTTCCTTTCTTTGCCGTCAAAGTATGTTGGGTACCGTAGTGATGAACCTGCATTCAACCAAACCTGAGTGCCATCGGCTAAGGTTAATTGGAACTGCCTTCCACGGGGGGTTGTGATGACATTGTATTGTGCATTGTCTTCTGCTAATGAATGTTTGTCATAAATTAAATGGCCGTTGTTCAGTAGGATTTTCGAACCGTTTTGTGTAGCAATGACTCCATTTTGCAAAGAATCCAATACGACACTTCGACCATCTGCCAACGTCAGAACAGCACCCTGTTTGCCGGGTTCCACATCATTCTTTAAGCTAGGTGCCATTTTTTCTGCAGCAATTGATGGAACAGCTCTTTTATTAACCAACATCAGGAAAGTGCCCATTCCAAGTACCAATATGAGTATTGCGGCATATCGCATCCAACGCATGTGAACAACAGGTTGGGGTCTTTGGCCACCTAAAATATTTTGCAACCGGTTTTCAAGATTGGCATTTACCGTAGCGCTTATTTCACCTTCCTTTCTTTTTGCGAGGTGTTTGGCAAGTAGTTCTTCTGTCTGTGTATCGAGTTTTTCGGCACCGAGCCAGGAAACCAATACTTCAGCCTCTTCAGGCGACAACTCCCCTCTTAGTAGCTTGTTGAACAAGTCGGCGTGGTATGGAGACATAAATAAAAGTTTGCTGCTCTATAGCAGGAACGCACGAATACCCGAAATGGGGGGGGGTGGAAAAAAAATTATTTTGAAAATAGTTGGAACAGCGCCAATAGCGCAAACAATAAAAAAGTCGTGCTATCGGCGTTGCGCACGATATAGCGTCGAATAGCCTGGGTTGTAGAAGACAGGTATTCTTTAACAGTAAGGGGAGAAATATTCATTATTTCTGCGGCTTTTTTGTAGGTATAGCCTTCTTCCCTTACTAATTGGTACACCTTTCTTTGTTGTGGAGATAGTTGCTCTATGGCCCGTATCAAGGTTTCAGTTGCTTCCCGGCTATTGACTCCTTCTTCAATGTGCTTATAACTTTCTGCTATTGAATGCTGGAAGTGTTCAAATAGCTGCTGGTCACGTTTGAGCTTTCTGAAAAAATCATGAACAATGTTTAGCGCGACTCGGTATAAATAACCTTGAAAGTTCTCGCCCATTGCCTTCGCATTTCTATTTCGCCAAATCCTAGTAAAAAGATCCTGCACCATTTCTTCCGCTGTCAGTTGGTCATGAACCATGTTCAATATGTTCGTGTAAAGTAAAGGGCTGTAATGCCTGTAAAGAAGCGTAAATGCTTCTTCATTACCCGACTGCATTTGGCCAACCAGTAGCTTCTCGTTATGTAAGCAATTATTAAGCAAGCGGAATTAGTGTCAATTGGACGCTAATGTAAAAGTATTAATTTATTAAAAAAACTTTAACCTTGGTGCCCTTGGGAACCCCCTCCGGTAAGTAAATTCAAGCCAAAGTTGAAAACATTCAAAAACTAGCGACTTAAAACTGGTGCCATAATCTCTGCTAGTTCCACCCGACAACTCCGACTCGTCGACAGCAACTCGCAATATTCACTTTGACAGCTTGCCTCTATTCTTGCCAGCCACTCCTGATTGCAGTGTACAACTATAAACGACCTACTGTTTTGACATATAAAATCTCTGTGAGAAACATCACGCCGAAAACTAGTCGGATAAGGGCAAAGGCCGGTTAGGCAGTTTATTTGTTGATTAAGTTTCATCTAAATGAATTTGCGCAAGTCTCCATAAACCTTATATCAAAGTCCGGTCGGAATAGCCACTCATTGGATAAGGGATTGCGATGTACCAGCACTAGCATAAACTTTAGAGAAGACGGTAGTCGGAGTATGCGACTTTTAGGCTACTTGAGCTACTTAAGAAACTGAAATTCAAGAATATTTCGTAAATCTTCAGCCAAAAAATTCGAACCCTGGCTAGCTTCGGGCACAGAACTAGATTTTAGGCGATTCTTTTTAGAATCGCCTTTTTTATTACCCGCCAAAACCCGCTTCTATCACTCAGTCCAAATGGAAAAGACACTCATGCTTTTGGTTCGAATACAGCATAACAGTAAGTAAATCTGTTAGATCCGAGACATTAAAATAGCGTAAAAAGCCCTCCGCTTAAAGGGAGGGCTTTAGAAATACAATCAGTGTGCATTTCAACTTTGGTACGAACCAGATCATCCTTTTTCATTGGAACAAATGAAAGCGTCTAACATAAATTTAGCTTTCGTTTTCTTTAGGTATGAATAAGGCAAACGGGTCAAACCTGGTGGTAAGAAGCATACTTGTTCAATAGGTTTAAGCGTGTCCGGCGTGCCTTTAGATATGTTTATGATAAACTTTTCTGAAAGAGACGACGGCATTTGTCTAGCGTCAGATGATGCAGTTCTTCCTGAGGAAAGCACCTTGGAAAGTTAGATTTTGAATGGATGGTAAATTGTGAAGCAAATCGCTTACACTTTCGACGGATGTCTGCATACAGATTGTAGCGAGACGATCAGCAATCCGGCAGTTATAGGGATACTAATAGCTGTTTTCAGGAGGAAGCTTTTCATTCAATTTCTCTAAGATCTTTTCAGCGGCATAGCTGTGAAATGGACTTGCCGGCATTTCAGTACTCTCAGGATAATAGGTTGGTGAACGTGGCGGTTGAACGTTCAGCTCGCGTCGCTTGATTAGATCAGGCGCTTTCTTTTTGTCTGCCTTTTCCGAAGTAAAATCCTGAATCTCTTTAATTGTACCGGAAGGAATGGTAGCGTCTGAGCTACCAGCCTCGTGCTTTATGAAATCCCGCAGATCAATCCATTGGAATT
>Ga0157372_10002540_pt1 | contig 19795 bp, 13 predicted proteins | sample C55metaG_FD_115307 | JGI IMG/M metagenome (GOLD analysis project Ga0157372, IMG submission 115307) | Corn rhizosphere microbial communities from Kellogg Biological Station, Michigan, USA - C5-5 metaG | ecosystem: Host-associated > Plants > Roots > Rhizosphere > Soil | place: USA: Michigan... | reverse complement strand
CAAAACCGTGAAGCTTTGGCCCAGTACCTGCAAACTAACGAAGCTAAAAGGGCTATCCAAACCAACATCGTATCAAGTGTATCACAAGGTTACTATAACTTGCTGATGCTCGACGAGCAACTGGAAATAGCTAAGAAAAACGTAAAACTGAATGACAGTACATTACGCATCATCAAATTGCAGTACGATGCCGGCCAGGTGACGCTTTTAGGTGTTCAGCAGGCACAGGCCCAGTTAGAAGCTGCTGCGCAATTGGTTCCTCAGTTTGAACGCGATATCAATGTTCAGGAGAATGGCTTGAGCATATTGGCAGGCAGGTTACCTGACGCCATTGAACGTAGCGCTAAACTTAATGATATTACTTTCCCCGAAACACTTTCGGCAGGCGTACCATCAGCAATGGTGAGCCGCAGGCCCGATGTACGCAGTTCGGAGTTGGCTTTAAATATTGCTAACGCGAGGGTTGGTATCGCTAAAGCCCAGCTTTACCCTTCATTAACTATAACCGGTCAGGGTGGTTTAAACTCATTTAAATCAAGCAACTGGTTTAATATTCCGGCTTCATTATTTGGTACTGTTGCCGGTGGTATTGCTCAGCCTTTGTTGCAACACAAACAATTGCGTACTCAATACGAAGTTGCCAAAGTTGACCGCGAAAAAACAGTGATCCAATTCCGTCAATCTGTATTAAATGCGGTTGGTGAAGTATCTGACGCTTTGGTAAGGCTCCAAAAGCTTAAAGAGCAACAAGCTATCGCAGCTAACCGCGTTAAAACATTGCAACAAGCTACAAGCAATGCGAGCATGTTGTTTAAAAACGGTCTTGCTACCTATCTTGAGGTGATTACTGCGCAGGGTAATGTATTGCAAGGTGAGCTTGAATTAGCATCTATTAAAATGGCTCAACTTAGTGCCAACGCTGAGCTTTATCGCTCATTAGGCGGCGGCTGGAAATAAGCTTTATCTACCCCTGTGAAAACGGAAAACGGCTGATCAGAAATCCTGATCGGCCGTTTTGCATGTTAGGGGTTTGTCTTTCCCTGCATTTTATTACGCCTGCCTTTTTTTGACTGATGTTATATATTCATTTATAATCAGCAATAAAACGGGCAGCAGCAAACCCGTCAGTAATGCAAAAAAATATACTAATAATGATTTGGAGATCATTGATTCCCGCGTGTGCCACGTTTCATTTATAATGAGCCTTGGCCCGGGATTTTGCCTGCCTGATCCATGTAACAGCCTGTTATACTGTTGTTGCTTACTTTCAATTATAGTGTTTATTTGGGCGATAGAATCATTCAATTGCAGCGATAAAAATGATGCTATTGATTTTGAATCTTTTGGTTGATCCACATCTTTTGGTTGCACACTATCTTGAGGTTGCTCAACATCTTTTGGTTGGTCAATGTACTTAAGTTGGCGGACATCTTTAATTTGATGAGCATTTCTGATTTTTTGTTCTTTTACCGTTATGCTGTTAACAAGTGCTTCTTTTATTGAATTAAGTTCGAGTTTGAAAGCGTAAACGCTTGCATCAGCATTGTCCGAATCCTGCATTACCCGCTGTTTATTGAGTTGCGCTTTATTAAAATCCTTTATGAGTGCTTCGATACGGTAATCGCTAACCTGATGATTATCCGGTATGATAACAAAAGCGTCATTAGGTTTCAAGGCGTATGTTTTAACGGCAGTAAGCGCATTTAAGCCGGCTCTTTCTTTTTCAGTCAATGCAGTCTTTACCGTCACCAGTACCGGAATAGCTCTCGGCTTTGGCATTTGCCTTGGTTTTTTGATGTTGTTCAGTATGGCTTGCTGCTCGTGATATTTATCTGCCATTGCTTTATAGTAGGTTATACTATCGTTTAATTTAAGAAGCAATGCAGTATCAACTGCCGGTTTAGTGTTTGAACTGGGCTTGGCATATTGGGCATTGATAATTTCTACAAGCTTATTCAAAAAATCATGCCCCTTTTGAGCATTATTCACGTTTATGCTCAATTCAAAAATGCTACCGCTCAAAATTTTCGCACGCATACTATTGCCAAATTGTTCAGTTAAATCGGCGGAGGAAGTGAGTTTTACAATCAGCGGTAGTTGTATGGGTTTAAAGGCAGGCCCTTTTATTATGGTATAGCGTAAAGATCCGTGTTTAACCGGGTGGTATAGAGGTACATCTGTGAGTACATTATCCTGATCGATCCTGCAAACGTTGCCATTAATTAAATTGATGGTGATCTCAACAGGAGCAGTATAGAAGTTGCTCTTTCCAGGTATAAGCTTAATGGGTAATGAATCCCCGTAAATCTCTTTTGTTGTAAAAGTTCCCTTACGATAATAACTTACCTGGAGCCCTAACGCGTTGACCGCTTTTTCTATCGTGGTTTCAGAGCGCAGCTCCTTAATTGCTGTCGTTAGTAATTCCCAATCGCCGGAAGCAGCCAACTCTATGCTCACTTTGTATTTAGGAGATGAAAAAAGTGAATAAACTGAAGCTGCTAAAACAACAACTACTACTGAAGCAATCACGAAATATCTGTTGCGGAATAACAGGCCAGAAATATTCCTTCCCGCTCCTTTGATGCGAGCCTGGTTCATAGGATACAATACCTTTGTTGATGTAAGCTGCTGTAATTTAGTAATTTGCAATTTATTCAGAACGCTCGTTTTGCGATTGTTCTTCGCGCTGTGGTAATTTTAGTAACGCTTTACATGTTGTTATAGCTAACTCCGCAATCGTATCTCAAAAATTGTGAAACAATTTATACAACTCCCTGAGTGCATTGACAGGTGATTTCATGACCTTACGGATAACAACCTGCCCGGTTGTAGGGGTTAAACACTTTGTTACAAACAAATTACCCGGTTTTTCAAAGAAAATTCATATCATAGCAGCCCCAAACTATTTGAGTTGTTTTTTAAATGAAATTTAAGATCGTACTTGTATTTATTTTGTTTTCCGGATACGTACGGGCGCAAAATGTCAATATAATCCCGCAGCCCAAGTCTGTTGTTAATGGTACAGGGCAGTTTACTTTTAGTAATCACAGCACCGTTGGTGTAAATGATGCTTCGTTGTTGCCAATAGCTCGTTACTTCCAAAAACAGGTAAGCCTGTCGGCTGGTTTTATGCTTGCCGTTGATAATAAAGATGCAGGCAGTGTTATTCATTTGTTGTTAACCAACGGCGATCCCACCGCGGGGGCATATTCCTTGAAAATTGTTGCCAATGAAATCACCATTTCTTCGTCTAACCGTGATGGGGTGTTTTATGGGATGATTTCCTTGCTGCAAATGATCAAAGATCAGCCCAGGGGCGAAACCATTAGCTTAACGTCTTTAACCATTGCCGATACTCCGCGCTATCAATGGCGGGGTCTGATGCTCGACGAATCCCGTCATTTCTTCGGGATGGAAAAAGTTAAGCAAATCCTTGACTGGATGGCTTACTATAAGCTTAATAAATTTCACTGGCATTTAACAGATGCCCAGGGCTGGCGTTTGGAGATAAAAAAATATCCTAAGCTAACACTGATTGGCGGAATCGGTAATTACAGTGATTCAATTGCCGATCCTCAATATTATACCCAAACCCAGATCAAAGAGATCATCGCTTATGCCGCGGAAAGGTTTATAACCGTGATCCCCGAAATAGATATGCCGGGTCATGCTACAGCGGCCAACAAAGCGTATCCGCAGTTTAGCGGCGGCAGTGTTGAAGGCTATCCTAATTTTACTTTTAATCCTTCAATCGATAGCACATACCAGTTTCTTGGTAACATCATTAAGGAAACCAGCACGCTTTTTCCTTCTAAAATGATCCATTTGGGAGGCGATGAAGTGGCTTTGGGTGTTAAGGCCTGGTCGCTTAACCCTTCAATAGCCGGGTTTATGCAGAAGAATAACTTTGCCGATGTAGGCGAGCTGGAACGTTATTTCTTTAAGCGCGTAGCCGACACCGCCATAAATGCAGGTAATAAAGTACTGGCCTGGGATGAAGCAACCGGAACAAACCTGCCGGCTGATAAAACCATTATTTTTTGGTGGAGGCAAAATTTACCGGGCCAGCTGCATTTAGCAGTACAAAAAGGTTACCAGGTAGTGCTTTGTCCGCGCCTGCCTATGTATTTTGATTTTGTGCAGGATGCTGATCATATCTTGGGCCGCAGGTGGAAAGGTGTGTATAATACCGTAGGTAGTGTTTATGGTTTCCCTGAAAGGCAGATGCAGAATAACGAAGACCTGCAGTCAAAGCAGATCATTGGTGTACAGGCCAATGTCTGGACTGAAATGATAGGTTCTGAAAAGCGCCTTGATTTTATGTTATTTCCCCGCATAGCTGGTTTGGCCGAAGCAGGCTGGACTGCTCCTGAACTCAAAGATGAAGAAGCGTTCAATAACCGTTTAAAAGCGAGCATCAAGATCTACGATGCAGCTAACATCTATTATTTTAATCCTTTTGATAAGTTTTTCCATGATGAGGCTATTGATTTTGGCCCTAAGATCAGGAAAATGGAGAGACCGGCAGATCAGAATATAGAAGATGAAGGATACCGCCCGAGGAGAAGACATGGAAAGTCTTCAAAAAGAACCTCTCATTCATCAAAGCATTCTTCTTCATCAAAGCATTCGTCCTCTAAGAAGTCATCATCTTCAAAAAAGTCTTCTTCTTCAGGTAAAAGCAAAAAATCATCTCATAAAAAAAGGAAATAAGCCCCTGACAGGTTATTTCCTTTTTGAAGTTACTTCCGGATATTATTATCTGTACGAAGATAAGTGCGTAGTTTTAATACTGAGGACAAACGATTTGCCAACGCTTATCTTTACATTTTTATCCTTTAAAATCGCTTTAACAGCTTCATCGGCTTTAAGGAGTTCGTACAAATCGCGCGCCACTGCCGATCCGCTGATGTTGTTGGTGACCTTGCCGTTTTCGATATTGATATTAAAGGTATAACCGGATTTCCCCTTGCTGCCGGCCGCTTCAAAATCAGTTATATTTAACTTAAACTGCTGCTCGTCTTGCAGACTTCTTTTCAAGTGCAGGCGTATTACAGGCATGTACTTTTGCCACGTGCTTAAATAATTTCTTTCGTCCATAATAGTGTTTGTAAAAGCGAAAGCCCTCGTAAAGTATTTATACAAGGGCTTCGGTTATCGGGTTAAAGAGGTTGTTACACCTCCCGGCATTAATAGTTCTCAATAAATCAGCTTAATGTAACGGCCAATTTTTATAAGTTTCAAAGTTACCTAAATAAAACGGGTAAACAGGCAGCATGTTATAGTTTGTTTTAATACCCCATTAAATTATAAAACGTTTTTTGGATAAATTGTAGTGGTAAATTAGGGGTATGGTTGCCGCTTTTTAGGCCAGGGTTACTAACTGTCGGTTTATAAATACTGTAAATTGCATTGATCTTTAAACTGCATTTACATGAATTCATTTGTTCGCCGAATTATCCTGTCAGCTTTTTTTTCGCTGTTTTGCTATCCGTGTAAAGCGAATCCTGTTTTTTACATGAACCAGGTAGGGTATGATGCCCGGGGAGCAAAAACTGTTGTTGTGCGTTGCGACACCAAACTTGTGCCGGGTATACTTTTCGCGTTACAAAACTCAAATGGTAATGCTGTGTATATCGCTCCGTTAAATAGCCCGTTAAAGGTTGAGGAATGGGACAAGGACGGATATTTTTACCAGGCCGATTTTTCGGAATTCAAAGCGGAGGGGAAATACAGGATTTACATTGGTACTAAAGATTTTCATTCTCAATCCGATTGGTTTCAGATCAAGGAAAACGCGTTGGCAGTAACTACCATCCCATCGGTATTGAGTTATTACAATAAGCAGCGGGCTAACACACCAACGGAGCTGCAGGCCGACGCAGCCGTTCAGCTTTATGGCAGCGATAAAACAGTTGATCTGCATGGCGGCTGGTGTGATGCGTCGGGCGATGTAAGCAAATACTTTTCGCATTTGGCTTATGCTAATTTTATGTCGCCCCAGCAAATACCCCTCGTAACCTGGTCAATGGTCAATACAGTGCAAACCGCGCCGGGTTTGTTAAATAAACTGGGGATTTATGATGGCATGATGAATGAAGCACTTTGGGGGGCCGACTACATGATGCGCGCCCTGTCAACAGACGATTATTTTTACATGATCGTATTCAGCTATTTTAATAAAGATCCTAAAGCCAGGCGTGTTGTAGGACTAAAAGCAAACAGCGTTACAACAGATGAGTACCAGGCTGCTTTTCGAGAAGGAGGTGGGATGGCTATTGCATCGTTGGCGCGAATCTCGCAACTGAAAAAAGACGGTGACTTTAAGTCGGCGGAATATCTTGCCGCTGCCAAACGGGCTTTCGCGCACTTGCTGGCAAACAATACCCAATATGATGACGACGGCAAGGAAAATATCATTGACGACTATTGTGCCCTGATGGCTGCTACCGAATTGTGGATTGCTACCGATAGTTCCCTTTATCGTGATGAAGCCCGAAAACGTGCGCTAAGTTTGAACAAGCGAATGAGCCCCGCGGGGTATTTTATTGCTGACGACGGCGACAGGCCTTTCTGGCACGCAGCAGATGCCGGCTTACCCGTTATTGCTTTATGCAGGTACCTGGATAAGGAGCAAGAAGCTGATCAGCGGTCCGATGCATTATCAACCATAAAAAAAGCACTGGATTATAACCTGGAGGTAACCGCTAATGTGGATAATCCGTTTGGCTATGCCCGCCAATCTTTTAAGTTTAGGGGTGCTGTAAAAGATGGCTTTTTTATCCCGCATGAAAATGAAACCGGCTGGTGGTGGCAAGGTGAAAATGCGCGCCTGGGCTCGCTGGCAGCGGCGGCATTAGTAGGCGGGCGGTTAGTATATCCCGAAAAAGGAGGCTGGGGCATAAAAAGAGAACTGGCCGGGTATGCATCGCACCAGATAGCCTGGATATTAGGTTGTAACCCTTACCAAATGTGCTTTATGTACCAGTATGGTAAAAACAACGTGCCTTACATGAGTTCAAATTTCGGCCATGGATCGGGCAAGGGTGGGATTTCCAACGGAATCACCGGTAAAAAGGAAAATCCCGACGGCAGCGGTATCGATTTTAAAATAAAAGACAACGGCAACGAATGGCGTTGGACAGAACAATGGTTACCTCATGCCGCCTGGTATTTGCAGGCCGTTACCGCTATGGCTGTGCAGCAATAATTCGGAGCTGTCATTTTTTATACCTCAAATTGTCATATTTACTACCCGGCGCCTTATCTTCATACTGCTAAGTTTGTATTGAAATTAAAACCTATGGATATGGCACAAACAAATATTGGGGGTAACTATGCCGTTGTTAACGGCCTGAAAATGTATTATGAAATTCACGGCGAGGGTTTCCCGCTGGTATTAATCCATGGCGGCGGTTCAGATATCGGCGTTACTTTTGGCAGGGTATTGTCGGGCTTTGCGAAAAATCACCAGGTAATAGGGGTTGATTTGCAGGCACACGGGCGTACGCCGGACAGGGGCGTACCTACCTCTTTTGAGCAGGATGCTGATGACGTAGCCGCTTTGCTCAAGCATTTGGATATAAAACAGGCCGATATTATGGGTTTTAGCAACGGAGGTAATACCGCCATGCAAATAGCCATCAGGCATCCGCAACTGGTTCATAAAATAGTGATCGCTTCTTCGTTTTATAAACGCAGTGGTTTTGATGACTGGTTTTGGGATTTTATGAAGAACGCGACCCTTGACAGTATGCCCAAACCTTTGCAGGACGCTTTCCTCGCCATAAACAATGACCAGGCCGCTTTAGAAGTAATGCATAAGCGTGACCTTCATAGGATGCAGGGTTTTCAGGATTGGAGTGATGAGGCTATCCGTTCTATCACCATGCCCGCATTAGTTATTGCCGGGGATAAAGACGTGATCAGGCCTGAGCATACGCTTGAGCTATACCGCATGCTTCCCGATGCCCAACTTTGTATTTTGCCCGCAGGCCATGGCGATTATATAGGTGAGATTAGTGAGGTTCGTGAAGATGGGAACTACCCGGCGGTAACTATCATTGAAGAGTTTTTAACTAAGGCAAAAGCTTAAGCTTTTGCCTTAGTTTCTTTACGTACAACAGGTGCAACCCTGGTGCCGTAAAGTTCAATTGCTTTTAAAATATCCTTGTGCTTGGTAAAGCCCGTAACTAACTGGGCTACGAAACGGGTGTTACCAAAAAGCTCATATTGTTGCATGATCTTGTCGATGGCTTGTTGCGGATCGCCTACTACCAATGGCCCAAAATCGCGCAGGTACTCAAATTGTTCCCTTGTCATGGGCGACCAGCCCCTGTCTTTGCCAACACGGGTCATGAGGGCTTCATAGCTTGGATAAAACTCGTCGGCTGCTTGTTGTGAGTTTTCGGCAATATAAAATTGTGAACTGATGGCCAATTGGAGCTTGCTTACATCGTGCCCGGCTTTAGCTGCCGACTCGCGATAAAGCTCAACAAAGGGTACAAAATGTTTTGGCGCGCTGCCCAAAATAGCGATGATCATAGGGAGGTTAAGCGTTCCTGCCCGTTTTGCTGAGGCAGGGGTTCCGCCAACGCCAATCCAAACCGGAATTTCCTGTTGCAGCGGACGAGGATATACGCCCTGGTTCCGGATTGGTGCCCGGAAATTACCCTGCCACGAAACAATTTCCTGCTTGTTGATCTGCAAAAACATTTCGAGCTTCTCGGTAAATAATGCATCGTAATCATCCAGGTCGAAACCGAAAAGCGGGAAAGATTCAATAAAGGAGCCCCGGCCGGCTATCATCTCTACACGGCCACCAGATACCAGGTCGGCAGTGGCGAAGTTTTGAAATGTACGCACAGGGTCGACCGAACTCAATACTGTAACCGAGCTTGACAGCCGGATGTTTTTGGTAATAGCCGCTGCTGCTGATATCAATATTTCAGGTGCCGAGATCACAAAATCGGGCCGATGGTGCTCGCCGAAGGCATATACATCTAAACCAACCTCATCGGCCAGCTTTACTTCTTCCAATAACTCCTGAACCCGCTTATGGGCATTTACGGCGTTGCCGCTCGTCCCATCGGGGTGGATCTCACCAAAGGTGCTAATACCTAATTCCATGTATCAATAATAAAGATCAGCTGCATTCAACTCTTTCTTTTCAAAACTTCCCGGAGCAGTAACATATACTTTAAGCGGCGCTACGCGGGGCCTGTACCTGCCGGTTGGCGGTGGCGGCGCGTTGTATATATACTTTACCTTTATTTGATGAAAACCTTTTGCCAGCGGCAACGCGTATTCAGCTTCTGTTAGCTGTACGCCATCAATAAACAGTTGACTGGCGGCATAATTTGCAAGGGTAAAGTTATAAGTACCATCGGCCAATATATTCACGTAACCGTCATAAACTACACCAAAATTCGGGTTGTCTTTTTTCAAAGCTTCAGCATCCAGTTTATTGCTGACAGCCGAATCTTGAGGTGCTGTATAACTAAGCTGATCGGGTGAGGTGAATGTATTTTTTGTCCACCTGTATTTGAGCCCCTGTTTATTAGTCGTGTAGGTTACCGGAGGTAGTGGCGCTTTATTGTACATCAAAGTGCGGGTGGCGATACTCCTGCGCCCGGATGGTGTAATTACCCTTGTCCTCAATTCCCGTTTTTCGTTTTGCGGAATGGAGAACATGATAGGCCCCTCATACTGCAAATCGGTATCCAACGGGTCACGGCCGTTTAATGTATAATAAATCTTAGCGCCGGGTACCACCGATTTTAGCGTGTAAACAAAATGAGGGCCTACTACCATGGTATCAATTGTTGTCAGCGCAGTGGGAACACGGTAGTTATAATTGATGGCATCAAGCCTTGCAAAGTGTTTGGCGAGGCGTACTTCTGAAAAGTTTGTATAGTCCTTGTTCTCCGGCTTGCTCCAGGCTACTTCCGAAAGGGCGAATACCCTCGGCATGATCTGGTATTGAAGTTTGGCTACGGTAGGCACATACTCCGTCCAAAGGTTGCCCTGGGTGCCTATTACATATTTCTGTTCGTCGGGAGTAAGCTGCTTTGAAACAGGATCATAATTATAAGTTTCCTCTAAAGTAGCATAACGGCCAAATGATACAGGCTCCTGCGGCGAACTGCTTTGATAATGATCAAAGTAATTACCGGTGGTTTGCGGGGTCATGATCACATTATGTTTTTGATGGGCAGCGTTAATACCTCCTTCTTCACCCTGCCAGCTCATCACGGTGGCGTTAGGGGCAAGACCACCTTCTAATATCTCATCCCAACCTATAATACTGCGGCCTTTGGAATTGATGAATTTTTCTATCCTTTGGATAAAATAGCTTTGCAATTCCTTTTCATCTTTTAGTCCTTTTTCCTTCATTAAAGCCTGGCAAAATGCCGATTGTTTCCATGGTTCTTTCCCTGCCTCATCGCCACCAATATGGATGTATTTACTTGGGAAGAGTGCCATTACTTCGGTAAGCACATCCTGTAAAAAGGTAAACGTTTGTTCGGTAGGGCAGTACAAATTATTGATATCGCGCGGGGCTTTTTGTCCAACAACTGTATCACATTTAAACTCAGGGTAAGCACGTAAGGCAGCTTCGGAATGGGCAGGCATTTCAATTTCGGGGATAACGTTGATATACCTGTCGGCCGCGAATTTTACTACCTCTTTAATTTGATCCTGGGTATAATAGCCGCCGTAGCTAACCGAATCGGGCCAGTCGCGGTTGCTGCCAAACATGGTTTGCTGACGGAATGCACCCACCTGCGTAAGTTTAGGATATTTTTTGATTTCGATACGCCATCCCTGGCCATCAACCAAATGCCAGTGGAAGGTGTTGAGTTTGTAAGAGGCGATAAGTTCGATCACTTTTTTTACCTGCGGAATGGTGAAGAAATGACGCGATACGTCCAACATCATTCCCCGGTATCCAAAGCGGGGCGAATCTTCAATTACCGCGCAAGGAAATTTGTAAACGGCAGCGTTTTCAACCGGGAAAAGTTGCAGTAAGGTTTGGATACCGTAAAACAGGCCTGCATCCTTACCAACTATGATGATATTACGTGGTGTGATAGTTAGTTTATAACCTTCCACGGGCAATTTATCGGCTCCCTTTGCAGTTAAGATTAACCCTCTGCTTTTTGCGGCTTTAAGCTTTGAATTGTATTTAACTACTTTAATATTCAGGTGCCGGGTATCTTGCAGATAGCTTTTCAACCATAAAACAGCTTTATCTTTCGGATTATCAGCCTTGATTGCTGTAAGCTGGCTAAATGTAAACGTGCCGCTATTTTTGGTAATGGAAGCAGGGGCAGGGATAATGCCCAGATGCGGATCATCGGTGGTGACCTGGGCCGATGCTTTGTTTGTTTGCCCTAAAAAGATAAAAAAGCTTGCGAGCGTGATGAGTTTTGTTAAATAGTGTGCTTTAAAATTCATACAGGCGTGGATAATGATGAAAGGATAAATTTAACCATTATCCTACGCTGGAATGGGGCTAAAGCTTATGTAACAAACAATTGACGTTTAATCGTAGCCTGCATAATCCCATGCGCTTTGATAACCGTTTAGCTGTTCCGCATAACTGATCATATCTCCATAAAAAGGAGCATACGCAAGTGTTGAACTATCGCCGATCATTACCAGTTTTTTGCGGGCGCGGGTCATGGCCACGTTCATGCGGCGGATATCGTTCAGGAAGCCTATCTCTCCGTTGGTATTGCTGCGTGTGAGGCTGATGTAAACCACGTCGCGTTCCTGCCCCTGGAAACTATCAATCGTGTTCACGGCAATTTTATCTGCGTAAACCATCAACTCCGGTGAATCCAGTAGCAATTGGTTTAAAATCCTGATCTGTTCCTTGTAAGGAGATATAACTGCTATAGTTGGGAAGTTTTCTGTTGAATAAGATCCAGTGAGTTCGCTTACCAGCTTATGCAAGTGTTTGAACAGGAATGAGGCCTCTTCGGGATTCGCCGTACTGGTGCCTTCCTGTTTTTCATCGTAACCACAGCCCGCGGTATCAACAAAGCTTATAGGCAAATCGCCGGGAAATAACAACTGATGGGCAACGATGGGGTGCGCTTTTAACCTGTTGTCATAAAACTCTTTGGATGAAAATCCCATAATGGCTTCATTCATACGGTATTGTTCTTCGAGCAATATTACCGCTCCGGGGTGGAGGGCAGCGCATTTTTCGAGCAAGGTAGTACTAAGGCCATCTTTGGCTGCCTGTTGCGATTTAATGGTAGGCGGGAGCTGCAAATGATCGCCGGCAAGGATCACTTTTTGCGCCTTCGATATCGGGATCCAGCAGGCGGGCTCAAGCGCCTGACCGGCTTCGTCGATAACCACCGTATGGAATTTTAAATTGCGGATGGTATAATGGTTGGCGCCTACAAGGGTTGCCGTAATTATCTGCGCTTTACCAATCAGGTCCTCCGTAATAAATTGTTCAGTTTTATCCACTTCTTTAATGAGCTGGTGGGCTGCATCAAAAAGCGCTTTGCGCTGATCGCGTTCGGCTTTGCCAAAATTACGCTTGTATTTGTGCGCCATGTTCTTGTACTCTGAAGCCTGCTTTTTAAGCTTTTTAATCTCCTTCATATCGCTATGGGCATTTATCCTGCTATCTAAAGTTAAAGCCATTAACTTTTCAGAGACCCTTGTCGGATTGCCAATGCGGAGTACATTTAAACCTTCATTACTTAACTTTTCGCTTAGCAAATCAACCGCTGTATTACTTGGCGCTACAACGAGGATCTGTTGTTTGTTTTGTTTTATCAGCGCTTTGATAGCCTGTACAAGCGTGGTTGTTTTACCGGTGCCAGGAGGGCCGTGAACTATGGCAAGTTCCTGTGCCTCAATTATTTTTTGAACAGCTTGTTGTTGTGAAGCGTTTAAACCATTAAGCGGGTGATGAATTGTTTCGGGGATAAAAGCCGGCGTACTTTGCCCGGTTAACACCCGGGTGAGGTGGCCTTCTTTATGATCATCAACAAGCATGGCAGATAGTTTAAGCGCCTTCTGCATCTCGTCATAGCTATTGTCATCAAACAGCAGGTCGATGCCAAGCTTGCCGCTCCTGGTCCAGTCGGGCAGCTCGTCGGTGTTCAAAGTTAATTTTAACCGGTTGCCGCCCTGGTACGATACTGTGCCGTTTACACGATCGGTTTTAGGATCATGGTTGGAGAACAATGCAGCCGAAGCGCCGAACCTGAACTGGTGACTAAGGTCCTGGTGAGAAGGCCGTTCCACCTCAACCGTAAGGTAATCTCCGCGGCCTACTTCGGTGCCTTTTATGGCTATGGGGTACCATGTAAGCCCTGCTGCCCGGCGTTCGGCAGTTGAAGATGTTTCAGTTAGTTTGAGGTAAGCCTGGCGGTCTTCGTCCTGCTCAGTTTGCAGTAAACTGAGCAGTTTTTTAAAATAGTCCATTTTGCAAAGGTAAAGCTTAGGCCCGGCTTTTGTGTAATCACATAAAACACAAAAGGGAACTTGAATTTTTCCTTTTCATATCCCGATTAACAATTTATTGCTGCCAGTTAGGTGCCGGTTTTGCTTCAAGAGCAATTGTATTCCTTGAAAGCTCTTCATTTATCTTACCCAAAAAATGCCTTGTTAATGGTTTTGAAATAAAGCTTTTAACAAAGGGGTACGCCTTGGCCCGTTTCTGATCGGCAGGGTCAACAGAGTTTGAAATAATATAAACCGACACAGGTTTTACTAATGAGCTGTAAATGTTATTGAATAACTTTAAAAATTCCCACCCATCCATTACCGGCATATCGAGGTCAAGAAAAATAATGTTGGGTATTTCTGCATGTTTATCCCGGTTGTTATATAATGCTTTGTAAACAGGTTCCGGATCCATATAAAAGCTTGCATTTAACCAATTATCTTTCAATATGATTTTAACCGTTTCATGAAAAATAATGTCATCATCAATGATAGCAACCGAACGGTGCCGATCGTCTTTAATAAGATTGAGGATATCTTTTTTGATTTCGATAAGTAACGGAGACAAAAGTTCGGTACCGCATTCAATGCAATTCAAGGTACGTGATAACGCAACCTCAAGTGGCACTTGTATCGATAAGCAGGTGGCATCGTTATATATGGAGTTTGCGCAGTCTTTATTAAAGCAATAACAGGTGATTTTTTCGGTGCTGGCCATAGTGTAAAGGTTTTGTTTAGTAGTTCATTTTAAATTGCCTCAACATTGATGCCCCTTGTTGGTTTGTAGTTAAATATTTACAAAGCAGCTTCTGTTTTGTTAGGATTGTTAAGGCTTATAAAATTCAATTCCCTAATGCTGAGTTGATTATAATTATGGACTAAAATAGTTGCATTTTAACATTTTTATAACTGCAGCTGTTATGCGAATTAATTTAAATATAAAAAAGATTAACTATAAATACAAATGTGTTTTTTATAGCCCAAGTGTATGTTTAAACTGACAATCCGTTTCTTTTTGAGGCCGCCATCGGCAGTAAAATATTAACTTTAAGTGCCTGTGAACAAGTTGTTTTAAACGATGATTAAATTCTGAATTTAGACGGAATAAGTAAAAAAACCACAGCGACTTTTTTTTGTTATATTGAAACACTAAACTATTAACATGAGCCGATTAACCAGCTTTTTATTATTCCTGTTTGCTTTAGTGATGGCACAATCATGCCAAAGTAACCGGCATGCCAATAATTATAACAAGGCCCTGGTTGATGATAACGGTTTATTGTTTATTAAAAGCGGGGAAGAATCAACCCTCGCCTCTGTAAAAGCATCTGGTTTGGCAATCGCGAATTCAAAAAATCAGCGCGTTATTCAGTTTGCCAAGCTCATGATTGATGATCATACTATGCTGGCAGATGATTTCAAAAAACTAAGGACCGATAATTTTATTGCCGATTCGGTTGTTATTAGCCCTATGCATCAGCAAATTATTAATGATTTGGATACAAAACGTGCCGGCGCGTTTGACAAGGCCTATATCCAATTGGTTATAAACGATCATACTGAACAAATAGCGTTATACAAAACAGCAGGAAAAGACCGAAAAAATACAAGCCTTGCCGATTTTGCAAATAAAATGTTACCTGGTTTACAGGCTCATTTAGATACTGCAAAGCTGATTAGCAGTACATTAAAATAACTTTAATTGCTGCTCAACAGGTGGTTTGGCTTTGCCAAAAACGGTACGGCCCCCATATTTCCATGAGTCGTTACGTTCCTTTTCAATAACTTTATCAAAGTTGGCATTGGGTGTGAAATCTTTTTCAGCCCTTTCGGCTATTTGGGAAAGGCGTTTGATAGCTTCATTTTTATCGCTGTTGCCCATTTTTGCCTTTTGAATAGCCGTTTGCAGGGTACTTAAGGTTTCGTCATAAACTTTGGTAGGCACCGGGAATGGGGCGCCATCTTTGCCGCCATGGGCAAAGGAAAACCTCGCCGGGTCTTTAAACCGGGATGGTGTGCCATGGATCACTTCACTTACCAGGGCCAGCGACTGTAAGGTGCGGGGCCCTAAGCCTTGCAGCAATAGCAGGTCTTCAAAATCTTTGGGTTGTTTTTCATGAGCCAGCCAAAGTACGGCACCAAGGCGTTTCAGGTCGACATCTTTGGCATGTACTTCATGATGGCTGGGCATCACCAGTTTACTAATCTCGTTGATCATGATGCCCGGGTTTTCGGCGGCAATCTGCATAACCCCATTGCGCGAACCATCCGCTTCCTTATCTGTCATGTTAAGGATATAGCCGCTGTTCTTACCATAGATGAAAGTATGCGGGTCATTAACAAATGAGCTTAACTGTTCGGAATGCCAATGGTATCTGCGGGCTGTACGGCTTACATCGCTCATGCCTTGCTGAACCACGGCCCATTTGCCGGTATCGCTTAAAATAAAATTATGCGTGTAAAGCTGGAAGCCATCTTGTATGGCGGTATTATCAACTTTGGCGCTCAGCTTGCTGCATTTTACCAGGTAATTTGCATCAAGCCCGGTGGTTTGGCCAACCTTAACCAGTTCGGCAGGTGTTTGAGTAGAGTGTTTACCTTTACCGCCACAAATATAAATGCCCAATTCGCGGCTATGCGGGTTGATGGATTTTTTCAAAGCGCCCATTACAGAAGTGGTTATGCCTGATGAATGCCAGTCCATCCCCATAACAGCCCCTAAACTCTGAAACCAAAAAGGATCACTTAGCCGGCGAAGCACTTCATCTTTGCCATAATCCATTACAATGGTTTCCACCACTGCAAGGCCAAGCTTAGCCATTCGCTCAGCAAGCCATTGTGGTACATAGCCATAATGTAAAGGTAAGTCAGCACTGCCCGATCGCTTCATGCTAACAAAGTTAGTAAAAACTCACCGTTGATTTTTGTGATTTCGCTGAGTACGTTGATTTTTTCTGAAATTTGGATTAAAAATTAAAAGAAACGTCATTGCGAGGGACGAAGCAATCCCCAATTTGCAGATCCGTTCTGCATAGTTCGCGATTGCTTCGTACCTCGCAATGACGTACTATATACGATCAGCGTAATCAAAACTTTATCAACGGTCAATCTTCCTCCGTTTCGCCAATATACAGTTCATCAATATCGGCGGCATATTTCTTTTCGATGACTTTACGTTTGGCTTTCATAGTAGGAGTGATCTCGCCCTCATCCATGCTGAAAGGGTTACGTTTTATTTTGAATGATTTGATGCGTTCGAACTTGGCCAGCTCATTGCTGTATTTTCTGATGTCGGCGCCTATCCAGTCAACTATTTCTTTATCATCAATGAACACTTCAGGACGTTCAAAGAAATCATTTTGGAGGTTAAAAGTTTCCTGCAGGGTCTCGCGTGCAGGCACAATAATGGCAGCAATATATTCACGTTTATCGCCCACTAAAAATACCTGTTCAATTTTAGGGCTTTTGAGGTAGGTGTTCTCTACCGGAGTAGGGTAGATATTTTTACCATAGGCATTCACCAGCATATTTTTGAGACGATCCGTAATTTGAAGGTTGCCGCGGAAAAACCTGCCGATATCGCCGGTATGGAACCAGCCGTGCGAATCAATAACGGTGGCGGTTTCTTCGGGCTTGTTCCAGTAGCCTTTCATTACGCAATGCCCGCGAACAATAATCTCTCCTTCTTCGGTAAGGGTATCTTCTTTAAAGTTATCGTGTGTTTGGATGCTGTAGATGTGTTTGGTATCCACATTCTGGATGGCCACCTCAATACCGGGAATAATACGACCAACGGTGCCATAAATTACCCTGTGGCGCTCTGTAACCGCCATTACGGGTGATGTTTCGGTTAAGCCAAAGCCCTCTAAAATTACAATGCCCAGGTCGCCAAAAAATTCACCGATGTTTTTAGGCAGTGCGCCACCTCCTGATACCATGAATTTCAGCCGTCCGCCGGTTTTTTCCTTGATCTTGCTGAATACCAGCTTTTCGGCAATTCCGTGCTGCGCCTTTAAAATAACATTAGGCGATTTACCGGCTTCCTGCACCAGGCGTACTTTTTTACCGATCTCAAATGCCCAAAGAAATATTTTTGTTTTAAGGCCACCTGCCGATGTGCCGCTTTTGATGGCTTTGTCGTGGATGCGTTCCAGTAATCGGGGTACGCAGCAAAGTATAGTAGGTTTAACCTCGCCCATGTTTTTGGCCAGCAGCTCCAAACTTTGGGCGAAAGCTATTTGTGATCCCCGGTAAATAGCTATATGGTAAATGGTGCGCTCGAATACATGCGATAGTGGCAGGAACGACAGAAATCTATCAGTTTTTTCAACAAACGGAATCTGAATTAAACTATTGATAGCGTTTTGCGTGAGGTTATGGTGGGTTAGTACTACGCCTTTAGGTACCCCCGTAGTCCCCGAAGTATAAATGAGGCATGAAGTATCAGTTGTTAAGATAGCTTCACGTGCGGCATTAATAACGTGGCGGTATTGCTCCAGCAATTTGCTGCCTTCGGCTATTACCTGTTCAAAGCCAATTACGCCGGCATTTAAGCTCACCTTATCGCTGAATTTTTCAAAATCATCAAATGCCGGGATCAGGCGGATCAGCTCCGGGCAGTTGTTGGCCACTTTTAAAACCTTCCTGAACAGGAATGGGTTGCCGCAAATGATGGTACGCGCCCCCGAATCGTTCAGGATATATTCGATCTCATTTTCGGTAAGGGTAGGGTATATGGAGGTATTAACCGCGCCAATCTGTTGCAGGGCCTGATCGTAATAAACATAGTTCGGACCATTTTCGATGATGAGCGAGAGCCTATCGCCTTTCCTGATACCGATGTGCAGGAACCAAGCTGAAATCGCGTCTATTTTTTCTAAGGCTTCACCGTAGCTGATCTCTACCCAGGTATCTTTAACTTTATGGAGCAGGAAAGTATGATCTAAAGGATGGATTTTGGCAACGGTATTGCGAATGAAACTTGGAACAGTTGAAAGCTCGGTATTTTTACTCATTTATATAATCGGATATTGGAACAAATCTAAATCTATTTTTATAAAAACAAGCATTGACACAGGTATTTGACAGACGGGTTGTGTTTTACTTTGTGATGATGCGCATTTAAGTAAACAGTTATTAACTTGTACAAAAAACATATACTATGAAGATAATTATCATTGGTGCTTCGGGCACTATTGGCAAAAAAGTTACCGAAGCATTGCAAGGCAAAAACGAAATTATTACTGCAGGCTCAAAAAGTGGTGATTTTCAATTGGATATTACTTCACCCGAATCAATTGAAAGATTTTATGAAAAGGTTGGCCCGTTTGATGCGTTGGTGAGTACTACAGGATCGGAGCATTTTGGCCTGTTGACCAGCACGACGCCTGCCGATTTCAAAATAGGAATTGAAAGCAAGCTACTTGGGCAGATAAATCTTGTGCTGATAGGCCAGCATCATATTAATCCCAAAGGTTCATTTACGCTAACTTCAGGTATCCTATCGGAAGATCCGGTTGTAAATGGCGTGAACCTGGGCACTATTAACGGAGGGTTAAATTCATTTGTAATAAGCGCTGCCATTGAACTCCAAAACGGCGTGCGGATCAACGCGGTAAGCCCGGGTGTTGTTGAAGATTCGCCCGGCTATTTTGAATACTTTCCCGGCCATGAACCCGTTGCTATGGATAAGGTAGCCAACGCTTACATTAAAAGCGTACTTGGGGCCATTACAGGACAGGTGATCAAGGTGTTTTGATAAAAACAAACTACATGTCATTGCGAGGAACGAAGCAATCGCACGGAAGTATAGCCACCCTGTATAGCATGCGATTGCCACGCTGCGCTCGCAATGACATTTTTTTCTTTTTCAAACTTTCCCTATCTTCACTGCATAATTACTATTTCCACATATAAAACAAGGGTTGCCTAAGGGCCCAGCCTGTTGATACAGGTTTGGTGACACGCTGCATTCGCGGCAGTGTTTTGTATTGTTTCAAAATTTCCAATCAATTTTATTTAACCGGTAATGAAAATTACTCAAGTATTCACTTTGGGCATATGCTGCATTTTAATATGCGCTGCCCGGGAAGCAAAATCTCATACCTGTATGGATACCATAACCAATAAACAAAAAGTATTGTCCTTTTATAAACAAATAGTAGGGCAGCGTAAAACAGAGCTGGTCCCCGAATTTATAGCCGAAGATTATAAACAACATAACCCTACCGTTAAGCAGGGGAGGGCAGGCATAACAGAAATGGTCAATTACCTGAAAACTTTACCACCACCGCCCGAAGATGCAAAGTCGCCAATT